>FWWL01002106.1_pt1 | contig 43285 bp, 39 predicted proteins | sample 2228331 | NCBI WGS metagenome assembly FWWL01 (sample SAMEA103939775, study PRJEB20133) | metagenome | reverse complement strand
GAGCGCCATGGTCATGCGCTGGCTCGAGACCACGGCCACTGGCGACCGCGCCGAGCTTCGCCTTGCCCCGGATGAGAGCGCGGCCTGGCTGCGCGTGTCGGCGGCCGACGCCCAGTGCCTGGCGCGGCAGGTTCGCCAGGTCCGCGAAGGAAACTGCTTCCTCTGGCGCGCGCGGAAAGCAGCAGAGTCTGCCCACATCATTATCGTCAACCATGCGCTCCTCCTCGCTGACGTCGCACGGGAGGGCAACGTCCTGCCGCCGTTCGAGCACCTCATCATCGACGAGGCGCACAATCTGGAGGGCGTCGCGACTGATCAGTTCGGCGCATCGCTGGCGCTCCGCTCACTGACCGATGCGCTCACCGCGATTCACCGCCCGCGCACCCGCGACCAGCGCGAGGGCGGCGCGGCGATGCTCCTCAGGGTGTTCGACGGCGACGCATACGTCGAGGCGGCTCGCAAGCTCGAAGCCGCAGTTGAGTCCGCGGGTGGGGCGGGCCAGGCATTCTTCGCAGCTCTCTCCGGCATCCCTGGCGGCTCCGGGGCCGGTGACGCGGTCCGGGTGCTCGTCGACCGCGCGGTGCGCCACAGCCCTGCCTGGGAGCGGGTGGAGGACGCCTGGGCGCTCCTCGCCACCGAGCTCGAGCGCGTCGAGGCTGCAGGCGGAACCGGTGTTCGTCTGGTCGGGTCCGCTCCCGTCGAGGGTGCGGGCGAACTGGCCGATGAGCTCGCCTCTGCCATCCGCCGGGTGAACGAGCTCCGCATGCTTGGCAACACCCTCCTTGGGCCGCCGGATGCGGACTGGGTGACGTGGGTCGAGCAGGCCGAGGATGGTCGGAGTTCGCTCCACCGCGCGCCAATCAGGGTGGCCGAACTCCTGCGCGAGCATCTCTTTGACCGCTGCCGGGTGGTCGTTGCCACCAGCGCCACGCTCAGCGCTGGAGACGACATGTCGTTCGCCGCCGAGCGGCTCGGGCTGGAGTCGGCGGGCACGCTCCGCCTTGGCTCACCGTTCGACTACCGACGCGTTGCCCTGCTCGCGACTGCCGCCGACATGCCTGATCCGAAGTTTGCGGCCGAATTCGAGCGTGCCCTCCCCGGCGCTGTCGCGCGGCTCGTGGCAGCGAGCGGCGGCCGGGCGCTGGTCCTGTTCACATCCAATGCACTGCTTGCCCGCGTCGCCCAGCGCCTGCGTCCCTTGCTCGACCCGCTGGGTATCAGCGTGCTCGCGCAGGGCATCGATGGTCCCCCGGCGCGCCTCATCGACCAGCTCAAACAGGACCACGCGACGGTCATCCTCGGCAGTGCCAGCTTCTGGGAGGGTGTCGACATCCGGGGGGAGGCCCTCTCCCTGCTGGTCGTGACACGTCTCCCGTTCGCTCCGCCCGACGACCCGGTGGAGCAGGCGCGCCAACAGCTCTACGACAACCCGTTCAATGAGTACTCGGTGCCTTCCGCAATCCTGCGCTTCCGCCAGGGGTTCGGCCGCCTGATTCGCGATCACACCGACCGGGGTGCCGTTGTCGTGCTTGACCCGCGCGTGTGGGCGAAATCGTACGGTCGCCGCTTCCTCGATGCGCTGCCGCCGTGCAGGCACATCCATGGCCCCATCGACGTCCTGGCCGACGCCGTTGAGGACTGGCTTGCACGCTGAGGACATCGTCGCCAGCCTCGCACGGGCCGGCTCCCGGGTTCGCCTGGAGGCCGCGGGCGAAGATCGCCTCACGATCGCGCGTGCCGCAACCGGCGAGCCGCTGGGCGACGTGGAGGTGAGGCCGGGCGGCCCTGGCGAGCTCATCGTGTGGCGGCTCTGCATCGAGGACCCGAACCGCGGCTACGGGGCTGGCACTGAGGCCGCGCTCCTGCTGATGGCGGCTGCTGCCGAGGCCGGCTGGCGCCGCCTGCGGGCACGGGCCCACCCGGGATACGGGCTGTCGGTCTACTTTTGGATTCGCATGGGCTTCCGGCCACTCCACGGGGAGGGGCCGGAAGGTGGGATCTGGTACACCCGGCAGATCCAGCCCTAGGCGTTCGCCCAGGTGGCCATCTTTTGCCGCAGGTTGCGGTCCAGCTCGTCCAGGAACTCCTCCGTCGTGAGCCAGGGCGTGTCCGGCGAAATGAGGACCGCCAGGTCCTTGGTCATCTTGCCGCTCTCCACCGTTTCCACACACACCTGCTCGAGGGTTTCGGCGAAGCGAGCGACCTCGGGCGTCCCATCGAGCTTGGCACGGAAGGCCAGCCCGCGCGTCCACGCGAAAATCGAAGCGATCGGGTTGGTCGAGGTCTTCTCGCCGCGCAGGTGTGCCCGGTAGTGGCGGGTCACCGTGCCATGCGCCGCTTCCGCCTCGCAGGTCTTGCCGTCCGGCGTCAGGAGGACGGAGGTCATGAGCCCGAGTGAGCCGAACCCCTGGGCGACGGCGTCGGACTGCACATCGCCGTCGTAGTTCTTGCACGCCCACACGTAACCGCCTTCCCACTTCATCGACGACGCCACCATGTCGTCAATCAGGCGGTGTTCGTAAGTCAGGCCGCGGGCCGCAAACTCCGCGGCGAACTCCGCGTCGAACACTTCCTGGAAGATGTCCTTGAAGCGCCCGTCGTATGCCTTCAGGATCGTGTTCTTGGTGGAGAGGTAAACGGGGTAGCCCCGCTCCAGCCCGTACCGGAACGAGGCCCGCGCGAAGTCGCGAATCGAGTCGTCGAAGTTGTACATCCCCATTGCGACGCCCGGGCCGCTGAACTGCGCGACCTCGAGCTCGATCGGCTCGCCACCCCCCTCGGGCACCCACGAGATCGTGACCTTCCCTGGACCGGGAACCCGGAAATCGGCCGCACGGTACTGGTCACCATGGGCGTGGCGCCCAATCACAATCGGCTTCGTCCACCCGGGCACCAGGCGGGGGATGTTCCGGCAGATGATGGGTTCGCGGAAGACGACACCACCGAGGATGTTCCGGATGGTTCCGTTCGGCGACTTCCACATCTGCTTCAGGTTGAACTCTTTGACGCGCGCCTCATCCGGCGTGATGGTTGCGCACTTGACCCCGACGCCGTGCTTCTTGATGGCGTAGGCCGCGTCGATGGTCACCTGGTCGTTCGTAGCATCCCGGTGTTCGATGCCGAGGTCGTAGTACTCGAGCTGGATGTCGAGATATGGGAGGATCAGCTTCTCCTTGATGAATCGCCAGATAATCCGGGTCATCTCGTCACCATCGAGTTCGACCACCGGGTTGAGCACTTTGATCCTGTTCACTGGGTTCTCCTCGTCAGCGGGCAGGCTGCGCCGCGATTTGCCTGAGCACGTACGGGAGGATCCCGTCGTGGCGGTAGTAGTCGAGCTCAACCGGCGTATCGATGCGGCAGAGCACACGGAAGTGAAGCTCCTCACCGCTCTCCTTTCGCGCCGTCACGTCGAGCAGGGTGCGCGGGGCGAGCCCGGCAGCGATGCCATGGATGGTGTATTCCTCGGTCCCGGTGAGCCCGAGCGTCTCTCGGCTTTCGCCGGGAAGGAACTGCAGCGGCAGGACGCCCATGCCGACGAGGTTGCTCCGGTGAATGCGTTCGTACGACTCTGCGATCACTGCACGAACCCCGAGCAGTTTTACGCCCTTGGCCGCCCAGTCGCGCGAGGAGCCCGTGCCGTACTCCTTGCCCGCGATGACGAGGAGCGGCACGCCCTCCTGGCGGTACCGAACCGACGCATCGAAGATGGTCATCTCCTCCCCGTCCGGCAGGTGGCGGGTCACACCACCCTCGGTGCCCGGCGCGAGCAGGTTGCGCAACCGGATGTTCGCAAAGGTGCCGCGCACCATCACCTCATCGTGTCCCCGGCGCGCACCATACTGGTTGAAGTCCTCACGGGCGACGCCCATCTCCCGCAGCCACGCACCGGCGGGGCTGTTCGGACTGATGTTGCCGGCCGGTGAGATGTGGTCCGTCGTCACGGAATCACCGACCATGACCAGCACGCGTGCCCGTTCGATGTCGCGCAATGGCGGAGGCGTCATCGTGAGGTTGTCGAAGTACGGCGCCTTCTTGATGTACGTCGACTTCGGGTCCCAGGCGAACAGGTCGCCCGACGGTGTTGGGAGGTTCTGCCAGCGCTCATCTCCCTTGAAGACGTCGGCGTACTTCCGCCGAAACATCTCCGAGCGGACCGACGTGCGGATTGCGGCCTCCACCTCCGCCTGCGACGGCCAAATGTCCCGCAGGTACACCGGGCTGCCGTCCTTGCCAGCTCCGATTGGCTCGGTGGCGAAGTCGATGTCCATCCGCCCCGCGAGCGCGTACGCCACCACGAGCGGCGGTGACGCGAGGTAATTCGCACGCGTATCCGGGTTGACACGCCCTTCGAAGTTGCGATTCCCGGAGAGCACGGCAACTGCCACCAGGTCGTTTTCGCGAATCGCATCGCTGATCCGCGGGTCCAGGGGACCGGAGTTGCCGATGCAGGTGGTGCATCCGTACCCCACCAGCGTGAACCCCAGCGCGTCGAGGTACGGCGTCAGGCCCGCCTCAGCGAGATATTCCGTCACTACCTGCGAACCCGGGGCGAGGCTCGCCTTCACCCACGGGGGTGTTGCAAGGCCGCGTTCGACCGCCTTCCTGGCCAGCAGGCCGGCGCCCAGCATTACCTCCGGGTTCGACGTGTTGGTGCAGCTGGTGATGGCGGCAATCACGACCGAGCCGTGCCGCAGTTCGAAGGTGGCCCCATCGCTCACTGTTGCCTTCGCGGGCAGCTTTTCGGCCGGCACCATCGCGGCGAGGTTGCGCTCCCAGTCCTCCTTGGCGCGGGACAGCGGCACGCGATCCTGCGGCCGGCGCGGGCCTGCGATCGACGGCTCGACGTCGCCGAGGTCGAGCTCGAGCGTTTCCGAGAACACGGGATCCGGCGTCGCGTCCGTCCGGAACAGCCCCTGCTCCTTGCAGTACGCCTCGACCAGCTTCACGAGCCGCTCATCCCGGCCCGTGAACCGGAGGTACGCAAGCGTTTCCTCGTCGACGGGGAAAAAGCCCATCGTCGCGCCGTACTCGGGTGCCATGTTGGCGATGGTGGCGCGCACCGCCAGCGGGAGCCCCGTCAGCCCGGTGCCGTAGAACTCCACGAACTTCCCGACCACGCCTCGCTGGCGAAGCATCTCCGTGACGCGCAGGACGAGGTCGGTGCCCGTCGCTCCTTCGCGCAGACGACCGGTCAGGCGGAACCCAACGACTTCCGGGATCAGCATGGCGACCGGCTGTCCGAGCATCGCAGCCTCCGCTTCAATCCCGCCGACGCCCCAGCCCAGGACGCCCAGGCCGTTCACCATGGTCGTGTGCGAGTCCGTGCCGACGAGGGTATCGGGGTAGGCCCGCCGCTCCCCGTCGGCATCGTCGGTGTAGACCACCGACGCCAGGTATTCCAGGTTCACCTGGTGCACGATGCCCGTGCCGGGCGGCACAACGCGGAAGTTGCGGAACGCCTGCTGGCCCCAGCGCAGGAACTGGTACCGCTCGCGGTTTCGCTCGAATTCGAGCTCGACGTTCCGCTGGAACGCATCGGGGACGCCTGCGAAGTCGACCTGCACGGAGTGGTCGATGACAAGGTCCACCCTCTGGAGCGGGTTGATGCGGGCAGGGTCGCCTCCCAGCGCGACGATTGCGTCGCGCATGGATGCCAGGTCGACCACCACCGGTACGCCGGTGAAGTCCTGGAGCAGGACACGTGCCGGCGTGAAGGCGATCTCGCGGTCGGCGCCTGAATTCGGCACCCAGCTGGCCAGCGCCGCGATGTCATCCGCCGTGACGGCGCGGCCATCCTCCAGCCGGAGCAGGTTTTCGAGCAGGATTTTCAGCGAGAAGGGAAGCCGGTCGACGCCGGCGAACCCGTGGTCGCGAAGGGCCTCGAGGGAGAAGTAGGTGTAGGTCGTGTCGCCCGCGGTCAGCGTGCGTTTCGTTCCGAAGCTATCAGGGTGTGCCAAGCGGTACCTCCAGGGCATGCGGCTCGCAGGTGGGAGCCCGGTCGATGGTGACGTCGTGATGCGTGGGGAACCTAGCGGGTAGCGCGAGGCGGACCGGTGCCCATGTCCCAAGCCTCCTTCCACTTACACGTGGGGGTACTTGGGCCCTTTCCCGGGAGTACCGGGGGAGCCATCCGGCCGGAGTCCGCGACTTCTCCAAGGGGAGACCGTTGGGCCCGGAGCGGCGCTATCGAAGATGGCCTGTCAAAGTATAACTGGAGATTCGAGGCAAAGCTGCGATCCCGTCCCACGTTGATGACACCGCTCCAGCATTCCTGCTACGCTCGAACTGGTAACCAGGTTCCATCGGCCTCACGGAGAGGTCACGCTCGCCAGTCCCGGAAACGCTCGATGACCGCAGGTTCCACAGATTCTCGGAGGTCATCGAGTGTCCTACACCGACAAGTCGCTCACGTGCATCGACTGCAGCGAGCCATTTACCTTCACCGCGGGTGAGCAGGAGTTCCACGCCTCGAAGGGGTTTACCCAGGAGCCCCGGCGCTGTCCCGCATGCCGCCGTGCTCGCAAGGGTCAGCAGGGCGGCGCATCGCCGGCTGCCGACCGGCCCCCTCGCCAGCTCTACGACGCCGTCTGCGCATCCTGTGGCAAGGATGCAAAGGTGCCTTTCGAGCCCCGCAGCGGTCGCCCCGTCTACTGCAGCGACTGTTTCCAGCCGCAGCCACGAGGGCTCTCCCACACCGGGGGCCGCGACACGAGCTTCGGTCGCAGCAGCCGTGAAAGCGGCGGCGGGTTCGGCTCGTGGGGCGACTTCGGCATGATGGAGCGCGGCGGTGGGCGCGGGCGAGGCTGGAACGATCGCAAGGGCGGCAAGGGCCGCCGCTGGTAGGGCGCTGCCTGTCGCCAGGCTGGTACTATGGCCCCCGGGGGCCCGTAGCTCAGCGGTAAGAGCAGTCGGCTCATAACCGATCGGTCCCGGGTTCGAATCCTGGCGGGCCCACCAGCGCACTTCCGAAGCAATCAATCGCCGAAACCGGACAATTCGCGCGGCCGTTCGGCTCGCGGACGCCCCCGTGCGAGCACGATGCTTCGGAACACGCTAACCTTTGCGCCGGAAGCATCGCGGCACGCCCAGCGTGTCCGGAGGAGGAGACAGCATGCCAATTCGCCGCCCCGTCGAACCGATTACCGCTACCGATGACGAGCTCCGTGCCGCCCTGCAGGACGCCTTCCTGCCTGCCCTGCTGCCGGCGCTCGCGCAGGCCACCGGTGACTTCTCAATCCTCCGTGACTCCCTTCGCCCACCCGGGGTGGCACCCGGGGTGGCGCAGGGGGGCATGAGCCCGGCACAGCAGGCCGAGGCCCGGGAAGTCGCCTTTGAGGCCCTCCGCCGGCTGCGAGACGGCCAGATCAACCCGGGCGGCGTCCCGATCGAGGAAGCCCTGTTGCGGGCCACCGCCTGGATGACCGGCTCCCCCGCGTCCGAGGAGTACATCCCGCTCTTGCTGGAGGAGTTCGCACCCGAGGGCGAGGATCCACGCGCTCCACGCTGGAGCAAGGACCCGTCAGTTCCGTTCACCGTCATCGTCATCGGTGCGGGCATGTCCGGGGTCCTCGCTGGCATCCGGCTCAAGCAGGCAGGCATCCCGTTCACCATCATCGAAAAGAACCACGACGTCGGCGGGACGTGGCTGGAGAACACGTACCCCGGTGCACGCGTCGACGTGTCCAACGCGTTTTACAGCTATTCCTTCGCGCAGAAGTTGGACTGGCCGACGCACTACTCCACGCAGCCGGTGCTCCTCGAGTACTTCCAGGAGTGTGCGCGCGAATTCGGCATCCGCGATCACATCCAGTTCAACACCGAGGTCACCCTGCTGCAGTGGGACGAGGACCGCGCCGAGTGGGCCGTGCACGTGCGTCGTGCCGATGGCACCGAGGCCGAGTTGCGCGCGAACGCAGTCATCAGCGCCGTCGGCCAGCTCAACCGGCCGAAAATGCCAGAAATCCGGGGCCTTGAGCGCTTCCGCGGCCCCGCGTTCCACTCCGCCCGCTGGGACCATTCCGTCGACCTTCGCGGCAAGCAGGTCGGGGTCATCGGTACCGGCGCCAGCGCCGCGCAGTTCATCCCCGAGGTTGCGAAGGTTGCCGGTAAGGTCGTCATCTTCCAGCGCACGCCGAACTGGTACGTTCCCGTCCCGCACTACCACGATGAGGTCCCCGCGGGGCTCCAGTGGCTCTTCACCCACGTTCCGCACTACGCCCACTGGTACCGATTCTGGCTGTTCTGGAACACGACCGATGGCCTGCTGGCCGCAGCCCGCGTCGACCCCAACTGGCCCGACAAGAGCCGGTCGGTGGGCCCGGAGAACGAGAACCTCCGCCTTCTCCTCGCTGCGTACCTCCAGTCGCAGTTCGCCGACCGCCCCGACCTGCTGCCGAAGGTAATGCCCGATTACCCGCCGGCAGCGAAACGACTTATTCTCGACAACGGCATCTGGGCCCAAACGCTGAAGCGGCCGAACGTGGAGCTGGTCACCACCCGGATTCACGAGATCACCGAGTCGGCCGTCGTAACCGAGGACGGCACCGAATACCCTGCCGACGTCCTTATCTACGGCACCGGGTTCCAGGCGTCCAAGTTCCTCACTCCCATGCGCGTCCTGGGGCGCGGCGGCCGCGACCTCCACAGTGAGTGGGACGGCGACGCACGGGCCTACATGGGTATCACCGTCCCCGGCTACCCGAACTTCTTCATGCTCTACGGCCCGAACACTAACATCGTCGTCAATGGCAGCATCATCTACTTCTCAGAGTGCGAGGTGCAGTACGTGATGGGCTGCCTGCGTATGCTCTTCGAGCGCGGCGAGCAGGCACTGGACGTCCGCAAAGAAGTTCACGACGCGTACAACGAACGGATCGACCGGGGCAACCTCGAACGCGTCTGGGGCGTGGCGACGGTCAACAGCTGGTACCGCAACGAAAAGGGCCGCTCGGCACAGAACTGGCCGTTCAACCTGATCGAGTACTGGCAGCAGACGCGCGAACCGAACCCCGACGACTACGAGTTCATCCGGGCGAAGGCGCTCTCCGCCGGCGCCTGAATAGGACCTACCCCCTACTGGGCGCGGGCCGCGGCGCGGGCAGCCACCACCGCCTGCACGGCCTCCTGTACGGGCAGGACCGCGGTTTCGCCCGTCCGCCGGTCGCGTAGCTCCACGCCGCCACGTTCGAGCGCGCGCGGGCTGACGGTTATGCGGCGCGGCATCCCCAGCAAGTCGGCGTCCTTGAACTTCAGCCCCGGCGATTCGTCGCGGTCATCGATCAGCGCTTCGAGGCCGGCGCCTGCGAGCTCGCGCTCCAGGTCTGCGAGGGCTGCCGCGATCGGCGGCTCCGTCGCACCGATCGCCACGACGTGCACATCAAAAGGTGCCACCTCCCACGGCCAGGCGATGCCATCGCCGTCGTGGTTGGCCTCGATAACTGCCGCCAGCATCCGTTCCACACCGATGCCGTAGCACCCCATCACGCACGGCCGCCGCTCGCCATGCTCGTCGAGGTAGTACACGCCTAGCTTCTCGGAGTAGAGCGTGCCCAGCTTGAAGACGTGTCCCATCTCCATGCCGCGGCGAGCCACGAGCGTGCCCCCGCAGGTCCGGCACGTATCGCCGGACCGCGCCAGGGCGATTTCACCAACGAGCGCGGCCCGCCAGTCGCGCCCGTAGGTCACGTGGCGCAGGTGCTGATCTGGCTCGTTCGCCCCCGCTACAAGGTCGGCGGCATCGATTGCGCTCTGGTCGGCGACGATCGGGACGTTCGTAATGCCGACCGGCGACGCGCTGCCCGCGACAAGCCCGAGCGCCGTGACCGTGGTCTCGTCCATCGGCTGGAGCTCACGCGCTCCCAGCAGGTTCTTGAGCTTCACGTCGTTCACGTCCAGGTCGCCGCGAATGGCTACGAAGACCGGCTTTCCGTCAGCTTCGTAGAACACCGCCTTGAGCGTCTGGCGCGGCTCAATCCCGAGGAATGCGGCAACCTCCGCAATCGTCCGCTTCCCGGGCGTGTGTACCCGCTCAATCGGTGGCGGCTCGCCCTCCGTGGCTATGGGCGGCGGTGCGACGAACTCCGCCTTCTCGGCATTCGCCGCATAGCCGCAGCCGTTACAGATCAACACGGTGTCCTCGCCGCTCTCCGTGAGGAAGATGAACTCCTGGCTGTCCTTGCCGCCGATCGCGCCTGAGTCGGCTGCGACCGGCACGACCGGGACGCCCGCCCGCGCAAAGATCCGCTGGTAGGCCGCGAAGGCGGCGTCGTAAGAGGCGTCGAGCGTGTCCCAGCCGGTATCGAAGCTGTAGGCATCCTTCATCGTGAACTCGCGCAGGCGAATGAGCCCCCCACGCGGCCGCGGCTCGTCGCGGAACTTGGTCTGGATTTGGTAGAGGGTGACGGGAAGGTCACGGTAACTCTGGATGAGCCGCGAGGCGAGGTAGGAAATCACCTCTTCGTGGGTGGGGCCGAGTGCGAACTCCCGCTCCTTCCGGTCGATGAGCCGGAACAGCGTGGGCCCCATCAGTGCCGCCCGGCCGCTCTGCTCCCACAACTCGATTGGGTGCAACGCCGGCAGGTGGACCTCCTGCGCGCCAGACCGGTTCATCTCTTCGCGAATGATTCGCTCGATGTTCCGCACGACCCGCCACCCGAGCGGGGTGAAGCAGTACAGTCCGGCGGCCAGCGGCACCACGAGCCCCGCGCGCAACAGCAGCCGGTGGCTGGGCAGCTCTGCCTCCGCTGGTGCCTCCCGCAGCGTTTTGATGAGCAGGTCGCGCATTCGCATGGGTGTCTCCGGGCGGGCGATAGGTAGTCCAACTCGATGAACGTTGGGCCGAGGCACGCGTTCCGGTCAAGCCCGGCGCGGCCGCTCGAGGTCTGCGGAGTCGATGACCAGCGTGACCGGGCCGTCGTTGACGATCTCGACCGCCATCTCTGCCCCGAAAATGCCGGTCTCGCACGGCAGTCCCAGCTCCCGCACAGCTCGGACGAACTCGTCGAAGATGGGCCGGGCAAGCTCGGCACCTGCTGCGGCTTCGAATGACGGCCGGCGTCCCCGTCGGATGTCACCGTAGAGCGTAAACTGGCTCACGCACAGGATGGCCCCGCCTACCTCGGCCAGGGAGCGGTTCATCCTCCCCGCGGTGTCGTCGAAGATGCGCAGCCCTGCGATGCGGTCAGCCATCCTGCGGGCGGTCCTCGCGTCGTCCCCGCGGGCGATCCCCAGCAGGATGAGCATGCCCCGGTCGATGCGCGCCACCTCCTGGCCTCCGACACGAACGGCCGCGCGGCTCACCCGCTGCACCACCGCCCGCATTAGGCGCGCGCCGGATCGGCCGGTGGAAATGTGATGGGAAGCAGGCGTTCGATTGCGGCGGCCACGCGGTCGATGGTGCGCTCGTCACGTGCGACCTGTGGGTAGGCGGCCCCGCATTCCATTTCCAGGCGCACGAGGTACCCGGTCATCGCCGCGGTGAAGAGTTCGACCAGCTCGGCCGCACGTGGGCCGCAGCCCCGGAAGTGTTCGAGGAGGGTCGATCGCCAGCGCGCACGCGACGCGTTCCGGAGCGCGATCGCGGTCTCGTCAGATCGAAGCGCCTCGCGGGCGACCAGGCGGAGGTAGGTGAAGTTGTCGGCGGACACAATCATGGTTGCGGCCACGAGTTCGCGCAGCCGCTCACGGGTCAGCTGGCCCCCACTGCCCCGTGCCGGGAAGGCTGCCGAGGGCGCCTCATCCCACAACGCTTCGAGCAGGTGGCGCTTCGTCGGGAAATAGTAGAAGATGCCGGCGTCGGAGAGCCCGCACCTTCTGGCGATGGCCCGCACCGTCGTTCCATCGAACCCGTCGCGTGCGAATGCCTCCATCGCCGCGGCCAGGATCCGGGCCCGGGTATCGTCGCGGGCGTTGCCCGTTCGTCCCAGGGGCCCCTCATTCACAGCAACGCTCCAGGCCGAGCGCAGCTCTAATCGTGAAGCGCACCCGCTCTCTGAACACGGGCTGCCCAAGGATTTCCCGGGCGCGATTGCCGTACGTCATGACGGCATCCCAGAGCATTCCCGAGAGGCTGTGGAAGAGAAGGTCCGCGATTTGCCGCGGGTCACCGGGATGTTGGAGGGCTGCCAGGATGTCGGCGACATCGGTGTGGTAGCGGGCCTCTCCCTCGCGCAGGAAGGCGATCGCTTCCTGGTCACCGCGAAGCTGCTGCTGCAGCAGCGCCCGCACCAGTGCTGCGTTCTCTCGCCACCAGTCGAACAAGGCCTCGAGCCGGGTGACGGCGTCCTCGATATTCCGGACCGGGTGGCCGGCCGGGTACTCGGGATGGACCATCAGGGCCCGGAAGAGATCGTATTTGGTCGGAAAATAGTAGTGGATTGCCGGGTCGCTAATGCCAGCTTTGCGGGCAATCGTGCGGACAGACGTGCCGTCGAAGCCGCGCTCGGCGAAGAGTTCGCGCGCGATGGAGAGGATTTTTTCGCGCGTCGCTGTCGCTTCCTGTGTCTTGGGCTCTCTCCGCGCTCGGTGCGGCTGATTCGCCATGCGCGAAGTATAGCCACGCTACAGACTGAAGCGAAGAGACCGCCCGCGCTACGATGCGGCCGCTGCTTCCCCCGTCGACTCGGCGCTGCCTTCGCTCGAACCGCCCTCGCTCGAGCCCGCATCGCTGAGCGCGGACTGCTTGTTGCGGCTATCGGTGATGTACCACCCGGAGCCCTTGAAGACGATGGGGGGCGCGTGCAGAACGCGCCGGGCCGTGCCCGTGCCACACTCTTCGCACGTATGCGTGGTGGGGGCATCGAAGCCCTGGCGGAGTTCGTACGTCGCCTTGCAGGCCGGGCAGTGGTACTCGTACGTCGGCAAGGGCCCACCTCGTCACGGAAGGGGAATCAGGTGGTTCCATGATTCGAGACTTAGCACTCGAATGTCAAGAGTGCTAACAGCCCGGGCTGCGGGGCCGACATCGTTTCCCGCCGTTACAATGGGCGCGGAGAGGTGCCCGAGTGGTTGAAGGGAACCGTCTTGAAAACGGTCGTGGGGCAACCCACCGTGGGTTCGAATCCCACCCTCTCCGCCACTGTCAGCTCCCTGCATCGCGCAGAACCCCGCCCCGGCGTACCCTTGAGACACCGGGGTGTAGCTCAGCCTGGCAGAGCGCCTGGTTTGGGGCCAGGAGGTCCCGCGTTCGAATCGCGGCACCCCGACCAACCCGCGTCGGCCGCTCCCATGGCCCTCGCATCGCAGGCAACCCGGTGAACGACGATGAGTGACGAATACGGTGTGGATCTCGACGAAGTCTTCCGCGTGATCGACACCGCCGAGGTCCTCGTCGTCCGGTTCCACTTCATCGACCGCCGGCTCCTCGTTGATTTCCGTACGCGCCCGGGGATCGAGCCCCTCGTCAAGGTTGTCCCCCGGGCGGAGTCGGTCGAGGACCGGTTTCGCTCTATCAAGCGGCTACGGCCGGAATTCCCGCTTCCCGAACGTGTCCTCACGTTCCACTGGCCGCGTTCGATTCCCGTCCTGCTCGCCTCCGGGGCGTGGCAGCGCATCGTCGACCGCGCCTCCTCGCTCGGGAGTGATGAGACCACCGATGCCTGCGGCCGGGCGCTCGAGGAGCTCCTGGCACTCGAACGCAAGGAAGTGATGGGCGCCATCACCGGGGCCAGCCACTACCAGACCCTCTGGGAGCGCGGCGCCTCGTGACCCGCATCATCGACCTCCGCAGTGATACGGTGACCCGCCCCACGCCGGCGATGCGCGCCGCGATGGCCGCCGCTGACGTGGGCGACGACGTCTTCGGGGATGACCCGACCGTCAACCGTCTCGAAGAGCGGGCCGCACGGCTTGTCGGGAAGGAAGCAGCTCTCTTCGTCCCGAGTGGCACCATGGCCAACCTGGTTGCCCTCCTCACCCACGCAACGCCCGGGGACGAGGTCATCGTCGGCCATGAATCGCACATTTTCCACTACGAAGTGGGCGGCGTGGCCCGCATCGCTGGGCTCGTCACCCGGACGCTTACGAACCTGCCAGACGGCACCATCGACCCGGCTGAACTCGAGGCAGCTATTCGGCCCCAGACCATCCACTCTCCCGGCACGAGGCTGCTGTGTCTGGAGAACACCCATAACCGATGCGGAGGGGCCGCTATCCCCGCCGCGACCCTGCGCGAACTCTGCCGCATCGCTCACGACCGCGGCGTTGCGGTGCACCTCGATGGCGCGCGCCTGTTCAATGCAGCGGTCGCGCTCGGCGTCCCGGCCGCCAGCCTCGCCGAGCCGTGCGATTCCGTGGCGTTCTGCTTCTCGAAGGGGCTTGGCGCGCCGGTAGGGTCCGTGCTGTGCGGCAGCCAGGGCTTCATCGAGCGGGCGCGCCGTCACCGGAAGCTGCTCGGCGGCGGCATGCGGCAGGCGGGTGTGCTCGCCGCCTGCGCCCTCTATGCCCTCGATCACCACATCGAACGGCTCGCCGAGGATCACACCAACGCGCGGGTCCTCGCCGAGGGCCTGGCGCGCCTCGGTCCATTCCGCCCGGTCGCTCCGGCCACCAACATCGTCGTCGTCGATGTCGTCGAGGGCTCCGTTGACGAATGGCTACGAGCCTTCGCCGCGGAGGGCGTGCTCGCGGTCGCCTTTGGGCCGCGGCGTTTCCGCATGGTCACCCATCTCGATGTCTCGCGGGCGGATGTCGAGGAAGCCATCGCCCGCATTACTCGCACCGTTGGAGCTGGAGCCCGTTGACTCTGACCCCCCGTTACGTCCTAGCAGCCCTTACCGTCGGGGCCGCCCTTGCCCTCGCCGCCTGCACCGGCGCCACCGAACCAAAGGCCGAGCGCGTCTTCTTAGGGGCGCCATGGACCGGGAACGAGCGCTTCACCTATGACCTGCTGGCCAGCGGGCGAGAACCGTACGGCACCTGTGTGCTCACCACAGAGGTCGACGCTCAACCAGGGCAGACACGCCTGAGCCGGCTCTGCAGTGACGAGCCCGGGCCGCACCGGGACGACGGCACGGTGTACGTCGACTCAGCGACGCTGGAGCCCATCACGTCGCTGCGCGTCCAGACCGATGCGGAGAAGAATCGCCGCATCTCCTTCGCCGCGACCTACGAGTACCCAATCGTTCGCTTCGAGGCTGACGATAACGGCAAGATTCGCCGGACCGAGCGCGACCTCCCACAGCCAACCGAGAACAACCCGGACCCGGCGTACTACGACGATGAATCGATGCTCTGGCTCGTCCGCGGTATCGAACTTCGGAGCGGGTATGAAGGCACGTACCGGAATGTCTCGGCGGCGACCGGCGCAGTGTTCGATGTCACCGTCCGGGTTGAGGGCGAAGAGGATGTGACCGTCCCGGCCGGGACCTTCAGGGCGTGGAAGATCCGCATCTCCACCTCGACCATCACCCAGTTCGCCTGGGTCGAAGTGACTGCCCCCCACCGCCTTGTCAAGGCGCGCGTGCACGGCCTCCAGGATGTCGATTACCTGCTGGTGGGAGAAGAGCGACCCTAACGAAAGCAAGCAGGACGGTATCGCCAAGCTGGCGCTATGCTCACCGTCGCTCGCCGGCCGCGCGCCCCTCGCCGGCCAACCACAACCGTCGCGCACGCGCAGTGATGGGGTTGCCGACCATGCACGATGTAGGGGGTACGGATTGCTTGACACTCGCGGCCCTGGTCACCACGATGCAGCATCACCCTGGTCAGCCAGCCAGCCAGGCCCACGTTCACGCCCCATGCCGTCGATCCTGGTGATCAGTCGCGAACCCCGTACCCGCACAGCGATCGTCGACTACGTGCGCGACCGCGGGTACGATGCCGCCACCGCCGAGAGCTACGACCACGCCATGCACGCGCTCGAGCGGCGCGCGTTCGGTGCACTCATCGTGGATATCCAGGGCCTGCCTCGCGGCGAGGATGGCTCCACCTTCGCGCTCTTCAACCAGTGGCTGGGGCACCAGTTCGCCACCCGCGCGCCCGCAGTTATTTACTTGCTCCACAAAGGTGCCCGGCGCCCGCACCTGCGTGTCGAGGGACCGGTCATCAGGAAGCCGTTTCCGCTGGAAGCCATCGGCGAAGCCCTGCGTGAGTGTGTCGGCCTCCCGGGGCGGGGGCGCAACGAGCGCGGGCTCGACCTCGATATGGCCTCGAATACCCTGCGCTGCGGCGAACGCCAGGCACACCTCACCAACATCGAGGCCACGCTCCTCGCCTACCTCATGGAGCACGAGGGTGAGACGCTGCACCCGCGCGACCTCCTCGTCGACGTGTGGCAGTACCACGACGCGGCCGGGGCCAGCACCCTCGTTCGCGCCCACATCTCGAACCTGCGAAAAAAGCTCCGCCAGGTGCTCGGCAGCGATGACGCCATCCAGACGGTGAGAGGCAAGGGGTACCGATTCGTCGCCTGATGCAGCCCTGAGGGGGAGGAACCTGCGTGAAGCTCGGTCTCAACATTGGCTATAGTGGCGCTCGCATCGACATTCCCATCGACCTCATCCGCCAGGCAGAGGCGCTCGGATTCGATAGCGTCTGGACGGCCGAGGCCTACGGGAGCGACGCAGTGACGCCGCTGGCATGGATCGCCGCTCAGACCTCCCGGATTCGTCTCGGCACGGCAGTCATGCAAATCCCCGCCAGGACCCCGGCCATGACGGCGATGACCATGTCCACGCTGGATGCACTCTCCGGGGGCCGGGTGCTCGTGGGGCTCGGGCTGAGCGGTCCGCAGGTTGTTGAGGGCTGGCACGGCGTGCCATATGGCAGGCCCGCCGTACGGATGCGCGAATACGTGCAAATTCTTCGCGCAATCTGGGCCAGGGAGGCACCCGTGGAATTCGAGGGCGAGGAGTACCAGCTCCCATATCGCGGCCCTGGTGCCACCGGGCTCGGCAAGCCGCTGCGCAGCATCCTCCACGGCCGTCAGCTCCCTGTGTACCTCGCGACCATGGGACCGGTGAACATCCGCACCACCGCCGAGCTCGCGGATGGCTGGCTCCCGATCTGGTTCTCCCCGCAGCGGATGCATCTCTTCCGTCCGCACCTCGAGGAGGGTTTCCGGCGCGCCGGGAATGGCAAGGGCTGGAAGGACTTCGACATCGCAGCCGGCTGCACGGTCGCCGTAGGTGACGATGTGAAGGCGCTCCTCGGTGCGCAGAAGCCCTTCCTGGCGCTCTACATCGGGGGCATGGGCGCCCGAGAGAAGAACTTCCACAACGAGATGGCAATTCGCTATGGCTACGGCGATGCGGCACGGCGCATCCAGGAGCTGTACCTCGCCGGTCGGAAGCAGGAGGCCGAAGCAGCCGTCCCCGATGAGCTGGCGGATGAGATGTCGCTGGTCGGGCCGCCTGCCCGCATCAGGGAGCGCTACCGTGCATGGGAAGACGCCGGGGTGACCACCATCCTGGTGCAGTCACGCCAGCCGCAGGCCCTTGAGCTGATGGCCGAGCTCGCCGGGGTGGCGCCGGCCAGGCGTTAGGCTGGCGTCCCGGTCGGCCGCCGTTCGTACTTCCGCACTGGCGTGAGGACGATCGGCGCAAGCGGCGGCGCCCCAAACGACGCGATGACGCGCTCCTCCGGCACCGGGCCGTAGGTCGTGGTGCGCTGGCGGGGCCGTCGACCGGCCTCGCGAATCAGCCGCTCCATCTCCTCCGGGGGCAGCTCCTGCCCGAATCCGGCGCCCGCCGCCCGCGAAATACTCTCGTTCATCAGGGTCCCGCCGAGGTCGTTCACACCGGCATCGAGGCACGCGCGCACGCCGGCAGGGCCCATTTTCACCCACGACACCTGGATGTTCGTGATGTAGGGGTGCAGGGCGAGTCTGGCGACCGCATGCATCAGGACGGCCTCGCGGAAGGTCGGACCCTGCCGCGCCCGGCCCTTCAGGTAGATGGGAGCCTCCATGTGGACGAACGGCAATGGCACGAACTCCGTAATCCCGCCGGTACGCCGCTGCAGGTCGCGCAGCGCCACGAGGTGGCGTGCCCAGTTCCGAGGCTGGTCGATGTGCCCGTACATGATCGTCGACGTCGTCTTGAAGCCAACCCGGTGTGCTGCCTCCACGACCCGCAGCCACTGTTCGGTCGAAAGCTTGTCCGGGCAGAGCACGACGCGCACCTCGTCATCGAGCACTTCGGCTGCCGTGCCCGGCAGCGTACCGAGGCCGGCTTCACGCAGGCGAACCAGGAACTCTTCGATCGGGATGCCAAGCGTCTCAGCGCCCTGGGCAACCTCCAGTGGCGAAAACGCGTGGATGTGCAGCCCCGGCACCGCCCGCTTCACCGCCTGCAGAATGCGGAGGTAGGTCTCGCCGGTGTACTCGGGGTGGATCCCACCCTGCATGCACACCTCCGTCGCGCCGCGGTCCCAGGCTTCGCGCGAACGTCGCACAATTTCGTCCAGGTCCAGGTCGTAGGGCGTGCCACGCAGGCTCTCGCTGAGCTTCCCCTTGGCGAAGGCGCAGAACTGGCAGCGGAAGTAGCAGATGTTCGTGTAGTTGATGTTCCGGTTCACGACATAGGTGACGACGTCGCCATTAACGGCCCGGCGCAGGTCATCTGCGGCGGCACACACGAGGTGGTAGTCGTCCCCTCGAGCGCGGAAAAGACGCTCGATTTGTGCTTCTGTTAGGTCGTGACCGGCCGCGTGGGCGGCCAGGATGGCCCGTACCTCCGGTGTCGAAGTGTCGGTCGCGCGGCCCGGGTCGAGGCGGCGCGGCAGGTCGGACGCAGGTGGCGGCGTCGCGGCGTCGCCCGGTGACCAGGTCTCCACGCGAGCGAACCCCTCAGCGTCGATAGCACGGATAACCGCGGTACGCATGGCAGGGTCCTGCCAGCGTTCCGAGTCGAGCGCGTACGCCGGGTACACCGGGAGGCGTTCGACCAGCACCTTGCCGCACTCGGCCGTACGCCGGCGCAGCTGTGCAAGGTGTGGCCAGGGCGCTTCGGGGTTCACGTGGTCGGGGGTGACGGGCGAGACACCGCCCCAGTCATTGAGACCAGCGGCGACGAGCCGTGGATAGTCGTCATAACTCAGGTTCGGCGGGGCCTGGATGTTCATCCGCTCGCCGAACACGATGCGGGCCACGGCGATGGTCCAGAGCAGGTCGTCGAGATCGGGTTCCGGAGCGTCCGCCATCCGGGTCCCCGGCTTCGCCCGGAAGTTCTGGACGATAATCTCCTGGATGTGGCCGAACTCCATGTGCAGGTCGCGCAGCGCAAGCAGCGATGCGATCCGCTCCGTCCGCGTTTCGCCGATGCCTATCAGGATGCCCGAGGTGAACGGCACCTGCTGGCGGCCGGCCTCGGCGATAGTGGCGAGCCGAACGGCCGGCTGTTTGTCCGGCGAGCCGTAATGCGCCGCGCCGCGCGTGGTGTACAGCCGCTCGGCAACACTTTCGAGCATGATGCCCTGGGATACCGAGACGCGGCGGAGCAGCGCGATCTCTTCGGCGGTCATCACCCCCGGGTTGGCGTGGGGGAGCAGACCCGTCTCCCGGTGGACCAGCTCGGCCATGGCCGCGAGGTAGGCGATGGTCGATGGGTACCCGAGTTCCTCAAGCTCGCGCCGCGCCACCTGGTACCGGAGCTCGGGCTTGTCGCCGAGGGTAAAGAGCGCCTCGTGGCATCCGGCGGCTGCCCCCGCTTTGGCGATCTCCAGCACCTCCGCCGGACGCAGGTACGCCCGCTCCCCGGGCCGCGGGGGCCGGGCGAAGGTGCAGTAATGGCAAACGTCGCGGCAGAGCTGGGTGAGCGGGATGAAGACCTTCCGCGAGTAGGAAATAACGTTCCCGTGGAACCTGTCGCGGAGGGCGGCGGCGGTCTCCATCAACGCCCGGAGGTCCGTCTCATCGGCAAGCCGCAGGGCATCTTCGTGGCCTGGCAGGACGCCATCGAGAGCTCGTTCGAGCGTGGCACGCGTGGTGGGCAGCATGGGGCTATCCGGCGCGGGATTTCGAGGTAGATTCAACTCTTGAACTTACCCCTGCGCGCGCGTAGCATAACGCAACCTTCGACCGGAGACCACCATGCCGGAAGGTCAGCGCTGCCCCGTTGCCGCAACCCTCGAGCTCGTCGGGGATCGGTGGACCCTCCTCGTTGTGCGCGACCTCCTCCGCGGGCGGCGCCGGTTCAATGAGCTGCGCGAATCGGTCGAGGGCATCCCGCCCGCGATCCTGTCCTCGCGCCTCCGGGCGCTCGAGGGGGCTGGCGTGGTCGAACGGCGGCTTTACCAGGACCACCCGCCGCGGTACGAATATCGCCTCACTCCGAAAGGCCATGCGCTCGGCGTCGTCGTCGGGGCACTCGCCGACTGGGGGCAGCGCTACGCGGAGGCCGACCTTACCCTCGTCGACCGCGAGTGCGGCCACGGCATCAATGTCGTCTACCACTGCCCGACGTGCGAACGCCAGGCGCCGCCGCGCCGGGTTCGCATGGTGGGACGGCGATTTGTGGAGTTGCCCCGCCATGGGCCTGGGGATACGCTCGCGGGATGAGCCAGCAGCCGCGCGTTATCTACCTCCCACCCGGCGTCGCCGCGGTCCCGCCCGCACCGCCATCCGCCGGTAACAACGTCCCCTTCGACCGCAGCTTCTTCGAGAACGTCCTGCCGCCGGCCATCAGCTCGTTCTGTTCGCAGGTCAACTGCGAGGTGCCGGTCGTCGAACTGACGACCATTGACGGCGTCACCCATTACGTGAACGGCATCAGTGGCGTGGCCGACCGCTGGGTGGCGCTGCAGACCGCCAGCCCTGACCACGACCACCCGACCCAGGTGTTCATCCCGTACCAGACGATCTTTCGCGTGGAGATCCACCCCGAGCACGACCAGCGCCGCCATCGGCTCGGGTTCATCACCACACCACCGCCACCAGCCCGACGAAGCCGGAGCGGTGCCTCCAGGCGAGCCGCCGCCGCAGCGCCCGAGGCAAGCTGAGAACATCTGTTCGTGTCTCTGCCGGTCTGGCAGAATGGCCTCGATGCCTTCCCTGTCGCCTGTAGACCCGCTCGAGCGTTTCAGCCCGCCCACCGCAACCTGGTTCCGCGCCGCCTTTGAAGCGCCGACGGCAGCCCAGGCGCTCGGCTGGGAGGTAATCGCCTCCGGCGCGCACACGCTGCTACTCGCACCCACCGGGTCGGGCAAGACGCTCGCCGCCTTTCTCTGGTGCCTCGACCGGCTCGTCCAGCGGCCGCCGCTCCCGAGGGATGGGAAGGGCCGCCCGGTTCGCCCGGGGGTTCACACCCTCTACATTTCGCCGCTTAAGGCGCTGTCGTACGACATCGAGCGAAACCTGCGCGCGCCGCTGGCCGGCCTGCGCATGGCCGCACTCAACCACGGCAGGTCGGAGCCCGAGATCGCGGTGGGTGTGCGCACCGGGGATACACCCGCACGGGAGCGGCAGCTCCTCCGCCGCGACCCGCCGGACATCCTCATCACCACGCCGGAGTCCCTCTACCTGCTGCTAACTTCCAGGGCGTGTGACCTGCTGGCCACAGTCGAGACCGTGATCGTCGATGAGATTCACACGATGGCTGGTACCAAGCGGGGCGCCCATCTGGCCCTCTCGCTCGAGCGCCTCGAGCGGCTGGCGGGCCGCGAATTCCAGCGGATTGGGCTCTCGGCGACGCAGCGGCCGCTCGACGAGGTAGCCCGCTACCTCGGCGGCGACCGCCAGGTCCGGATCGTCGATGCCGGCTCCCGCCGCCCGCTCGACCTCCAGGTCATCGTCCCCCTGGAGGATATGACCCGCCCGGGGGACTACACCGGCCCGATTCCCGAAAGCGAGCTGCGGCCGGAACAACGGGCATCGGTGTGGCCGGCCTTCTACGCCGAGCTTCTCCGCATGGTTCGAGCGCACCGCTCGACCCTCATCTTCGTCAACAACAGGCGCCTGGCCGAGAGAGTCGCTGCCCGCGTCAACGAACTGGCCGGCGAGGAGCTGCTGCGCGCGCATCATGGCTCGGTGGCGCCCGAACAGCGGGTCGAGATCGAGGAACGGCTCAAGGCCGGCCAGCTCCCGGGCATCGTCTGCACCAGCTCGATGGAGCTCGGCATCGACATGGGCGCGGTCGACCTCGTCGTCCAGGTCGAATCGCCGAAGTCGATCGCGAGCGGGCTCCAGCGCGTCGGACGCGCCGGGCACCAGGTCCACGGCGTCAGCAAGGGCCGGCTGCTGCCCAAGCACCGGGGCGACCTGCTCGAGTGCGCGGTGGTGACGCAGAAGATGCGCGCCGGCGAAGTCGAAGCAACGGCGGTACCGCGCAACCCGCTCGATGTGCTGGCCCAGCACATCGTTGCTGCCTGCAGCGTCGAGCCGCTCACCGTCGACGAGCTCCATCGGCTCGTGCGTCGCGCCTATCCGTTCGCCACGCTGAGCAGGGAGCAGCTGGAGGGGGTGCTCGCCATGCTCGCGGGCCAGTACCCTTCGGATGAGTTCGCCGAGCTTCGGCCCCGGGTGACGTGGGACCGAGAGACCGGCGTCGTTGAGACGCGCCGCGATGCGAAGACCATCGCGCTCGTGAACGCCGGCACCATCCCGGACCGCGGCCTCTATGGCGTCTACCTCGGCGAGGGTGGCCCGCGCGTCGGTGAGCTCGATGAGGAGATGGTGTATGAAAGCCGGCCGGGCGAGACCTTTCTCCTCGGCGCCACGACCTGGCGCATCGAACAGATCACCCGCGACCGGGTCATCGTCTCCCCGGCGCCAGGGCAGCCCGGAAAGATGCCGTTCTGGCGTGGCGATGGTGTCGGGCGGACCGCCGAACTCGGCGAAGCTATCGGGCGACTGACCCGCGACATCGCCTCCCGCCTGAACGACCCAGCCGCGGCAGCCAGCTGGCTCCGAAAGTCGACCGACCTCGACGAGCGGGCTGTCCAGAATCTGCTGGCCTACGTGCAGGAGGAGATTGAGGCGTCCGGCACGGTTCCCACCGACCGGCGTATCGTGATCGAACGGTACCTCGATGAGCTCGGAGACTGGCGGGTCGTCGTGCTCACCCCGTATGGCGGGAGGGTGCACGCACCCTGGGCGCTGGCCATCGAGGCTCGCCTGCTCGAGGCCGGAGTTGCGGAGCCCCAGGTCATCTGGAGCGACGACGGGATCGCCATCCGTGCCGGGGGCGGCGAGGAGCCACCGGCCCCCGACGTGCTCATCCCGGTGCCCGAAGAGGTCGAGGAGCTCGTGATCGAGCGACTTGGTCAGTCCGCACTCTTCGCCGGGCACTTCCGGGAGAATGCGGCGCGGGCGCTGCTCCTCCCGAAGCGCCGACCGGGTGCCCGCGCGCCGCTCTGGCTCCAGCGGCAGCGCTCGGCGAGCCTCCTCGCCGTCGCGGCTCGCTACGGGTCGTTCCCCATCATCCTCGAAACGTTCCGCGAGTGCCTGCAGGATGTCTTCGACCTCCCGGCCCTCCGCCGGCTGCTTGGGCGCATCGCGGCCCGGGAGGTGGAGGTGCGGGAAGTCGCCCTCCGCGATGCCTCGCCCTTTGCGCGGTCGCTGGTGTTCGATTACGTCGCGGCGTTCATGTACGAGGGCGACGCCCCGCTCGCGGAGCGACGTGCCCAGGCCCTTACGCTCGACCGTTCGCTCCTTCGTGACCTGCTCGGCGAGGCGGATCTTCGCGAGCTGCTCGACCCGGCCGCGGTCGACGCCGTGGAGCTGGAGCTCCAGGCGCTCGAGCCATCGCGCCACGCGCGGGATGTCGATGCGGTGCACGATCTGCTCCGCCGCCTGGGCGACCTCACACTGGCCGAGGTGCAGGCGCGCCTGGTGCCAGGCCTCGATGCCCGCGATGCTCTGGCGTCGCTGGCCACCAGCGGGCGCGCGTGTGCCGTTCGGATTGCGGGCGAAGAGCGGTGGATCCCGGCCGAGGACGCCGCACGCTACCGCGACGCCCTCGGCGCGGTCATCCCCCAGGGCGTCCCGGGCGCCTTCGAGCCGGCCAGCCAGGGCAGCCTCCGCCACCTGCTCGCGCGGTACGCCCGGTCCCACGCCCCATTCGAGGCAGCCCAGCCTGCCCGGCGATGGGGCATTCCCGAGTCCGTCGTGCTGGAGGCGCTGGAAGAGCTGGAGCGGGACGAGCAGATCCTCCGGGGGAGCTTTCGACCCGGCGGCTCCTCCCTCGAGTGGTGTGATCCTGGCGTTCTGCGCGCCATCAAGCGCCGGTCGATCGCCCGCCTCCGCCATGAGGTTGAGCCCGTCGATGGACCCACGCTTGCACGGTTCCTACCTTCCTGGCACGGCATCCCCGAGCGGCGGAGCGGGCTCGATGGGCTCCGGGAGGCGCTCGCCCAGCTGGAAGGCTATCCCCTACCCGTCTCCGTGCTGGAGCGCATCATCCTGCCGGCCCGGGTTGAGGGATACGCGCCGGCGCTGCTCGATGCACTCTGTGCCACGGGCGAGGTGGCGTGGTTCGGTGCCGGCCGCCTACGCGAGAACGACGGCCGCGTCGTGCTCGTCAGCCGCGACCGGTTGCCGTTGTTCGTCCCCGAACCCGAAGGGGAGCCAAGCGGCCTCGCCGCGGCCATCCTCGAGGTGCTGGCCAACCGCGGGGCGCTCTTCTTCTCAGATCTGATCGCGGCGCTCTCGGCTTCACCCAGGGACCTCCTCGCTGCACTCTGGGAGCTGGCCTGGGTGGGCCGCATCACCAACGATACGTTCGCGCCTGTCCGTGAGTGGCACGCCGCCGGTGGGGTCTCCCGTGGCGCGGCCCCGGCTGGACGCCTGCATCGATTCCCGCCCGCTGCTGCCGGGCGCTGGTCGCTCCTCCCGCCTCCGGCCGAACGAACGCACTCGCTGCACGCTTGGGCGACGGCTCTGCTCGAGCGTCGCGGTCTCGTGACCAGGGAGGTCGCCAACGCCGAGACGGTCAGAGGAGGGTTCGCTGCCCTGTACCCCGTGCTTGGGGAGATGGAGCACCGGGCGCGCGCCCGCCGCGGTTACTTCGTGGAGGGGCTTGGTGGTGCCCAGTTTGCGCTCCCCGGCGTCATCGACCGCCTGCGCGCTGAACGTGATCCGCAGCTTCCGCCGCGTGCAGTTCTGCTGTCCGCTGTCGACCCTGCACAGCCATACGGCGAAATGCTTCCGTGGCCGGTCGGGGCCGGCGCCGGTGAGGGGGAGCAGGCGCGCCATCCCGCCCGCGTACCGTCCACGTTCGTAGTGCTCACGTCCGGGTTGCCGGTCCTCGTCGTGGAGCGGTGGGGCCGGTCCCTCCTGACCTGCGTGCCCGAGCCGCCCGCCCCAGGGCTCCTCGACGCAGCTCTCGACGAGCTGGTCGGCATGGCGCACCGGCTGGCACCCCGCGGTCTCACCGTCGAGCGCATCGATGGCCTCCCTGCGGCCGAGTCGCCGATGGCACCCGCGCTGGAGTCGCGCGGCTTCGTCCGCGGGTACCGCGGCCTCACGTACCGACCTCGCCCGGGTGGTCCCCGTGCCCGAGGGTGATGCGCTGTTTCGATTCGCAGCCCGGGTCGACGGGGCGCTCAGGGGGAAGGCCATCCGTGCGGCCCGTGCGCAGGGGCCCGGCCCCGTCCCTGCCGTTGAGCGGATTGTCGGTGCGACGTGCACTGGGGCCTGGTCGCGGGGCAAGAATCTCGTCATCACCTTTGACAACGGCCTCGCCCTGCGTGGCCACCTGCGCATGTACGGCACGTGGCACGTGTACCGGCCGGGAGAAGCGTGGCAGCGCCCTGCGCGGGAGGCCCGCCTCGTCCTCGAAGTCGACGACGCTGTGGTAGTGAACTTCAGTGCCCCCATCATCGAGCTGCTGGAGCTCCGCGCGCTCGAGCACCACCGACCGATTGCGATGCTGGGCCCCGACCTGCTCGATGACGCGTTCGACCCGCACCTCGCCCTCGCCCTTCTTCGCGACCCGCTCCGGGCAGACCTGACCGTCGGCGATGCGCTGATGGATCAGGCCGTAATGGCTGGGGTCGGAAACATCTGGAAGCACGAGACCCTCTTCCGCTGCGGCACCTACCCGTGGGTGCGCGTTCGCGACCTCGACGATGCGGCGCTCCTCGAGCTGATCGAGACCGCTCGCCATCTGCTGCGGGCCAGCGTGGGCAAGTCAAACCGATGGGGGTTGAGCCGCCGACCAGAGATGTACGTCTACATGCGTGGCGGCCAGCCCTGCCGGCGGTGTGGCACGAGGCTTCGCTCGGCGCGCCAGGGTGTTGATATTCGGTTCACGACCTGGTGCCCGCGGTGCCAGCCGCCGCCTCGGCACACGGCGCAGGCAGCGCCCGGGGCCGAGCTGGCAAGTACGAACATGCTCCCTCGAGCTCAAGCGCCAGGCGAAGGGCAAGGGCATCGGCCTGTTGCGCACGCAGAGCCACCGTCAGCGGATGAAGGAGGCGGTTGAGATGGGAACGGACGGCGCGTTCGACACGCTCCCGGTCGGCCGGGCCGAGGTCGGCCGTCACCGCAGCCACCGCCGCGTCCGCGAGGCACTGCGCCGCCAGCCGAAACCGTCCGATCGGGTGCCCAGCATCCTCCGCCAGGGAAGCGAGCCGCCGGCGGAGCGCGGTGCGCGCAGCCTCGGCGAGGCGTTGCCGGAGCCGGACTGCGTGGGGCCGGCTGGATTCATCGACGAGCAGGTTCTGGAGCGTGATGGTTGGCACGCCGGGCACAGTGGCGAAGTTCCGGGGGGTGCCGAGGTCCAGGAGCAGGCGTGTTGGAGGCAGGAGCCGCGCGTCGACAAGGCCGGCACCGGAGCCCAGGCAGCCTACAATCACGTCGAACGCCTCGAGGCTGCGAATCCGGTCCAGCGAGGCGAAGGCGTCAGCCCAGGGTGGGCGCGTGCGGCCCGCAACCGTGACTGCGAAGCCCAACTGGTGGGCTCGCCCGGCGACAAGCCGCGCCATGGTGCCGGTCCCAAGGACGAGGAGTCTCCCAGCGGGTGGGAGGCCGGCAAGCCGGAGCCCGCGATCCAGGAGGTGGCCCGCGTTGCTGGCGCCCGGGAGGTGGCGACGGGTTTCCCGCGCGGCACCCAGGGCCAGGTCAGCGGCAAGCCGCAGGGGGCCCCGCGTCCCGGCAAATGCCTGGCGCACCTGCCCGAGGATCTGCGCCTCCCCGAGAACGATCGATTCCAGCCCGGCCGCGACGCACGTCAGCCGAGCGAGCGCCGCCTCACCGGTAAGGCGCAGGGGCGCCCCGCAGGCGCACCCACCGAAACCGTAGGCCTCGAGCCGCTGGCAGCTCCGGAGGATTGCTGCCGTGGGGTGCTCGAGCCGAGCCTGCTGCTCGACCGCCGCCGCGGCAGGAGCGTCCAGTGAGACGGTCTCCCACGCACACACCGTAAAGGACGGGAGCCACCAGGGGCCGCACTGCATTTTGTCGACAAAGATAGTCTACTTACTGCAGAGACTCAAGCCTCCCGCATCTCCTGCCAGCGGAGGAGGTGCCCAAGCGCGACGCCGGCCCGGGCTATCGACGGGTACGTCGCGATCCCGCGCCGCCAGCAGAGCTCCTGGAATTCGAGCGATTGCTGGAAGCCCTCGACATTCGTTGCAGGCCGGATGGCCACAACGATCGGCGTGCCGGAATCCTCCTGGACCCTGCCGAGCGCCTCGGCCTGTTGCACGAGCCGTGCACGAGCATCGCCGACGCGCGCCATCGGACCGGACCCGAAGCCCGTGTGGTACAGGACGACATCGACGTTCGACGCTTCGGCCACCGGGCGAAGGGTCGCCTCGAATCCCTCTTCCTCCCACATTGCGGTGGTGTCGATGGGATTGCGAATGCTGGTTCCCGCTTCTGGGGTGACTCGTGCGAGGGCTGCCTGTGTCTCGGGCAGAAGCGGCGGCAGCGCAAGGCCCGCGGCGGCGAGGTCGTCGGCGGCCAGCACGCTCGCACCACCGCCACCGCCCACAACCACGATGTTCGGCCCGGCCAGCCGCTTGACGAACTGGAAGGTGACGGCCATGTCGGTCAACTCTTCCAGGCTTTCAACGCGGATCGCGCCGGCCTGCCGACAGAGCCCGTCGAACACCTCGAGGGAGCCAGCCAGCGATGCGGTGTGCGAATTGGCCGCCCGGGAGCCAGCTTCTGTCCGGCCGCTCTTCAAGATGACCAGCGGCTTGGCTGCAGCCGCCTTGCGAATCACGCGCGCCAGCCGCGGCCCATCCTGGATGCCCTCGAGGTAGGAGACGATGATCCTGGTTTCCGGGTCGTCCGCGAGGTAGTCCAGGAAGTCCGCAGCCTTCAGGTCGGCGCCGTTACCGAAGCTGATGACCTTCGAGCAGCGCACTCCGCGCGGCGTGGCATAGCGGACGAATTCGCCAGCGTTCATCCCCGATTGGGAGACCATCCCCACCGGGCCGGGTTCCGGGGGTTGTCCCGGCATCATCGCCAGCCGCGCCGCGGGTACGTAGAGCCCCATGCAGTTGGGCCCAATGATCCGTACGCCCGCCTCTCGCGCCCGCGCAACAATCGCCTCCTCCATCTTGGCCCGCTCGATATCGCCGGTCTCCGTAAACCCGGCGGTAAACAGGTGCAGCACGCGCACACCCTTGGCGATGCAGTCCTCGAGGAGCTGCGGCACGAGACGCGCCGGGACCGAGGAAATGACATAATCGACGTCGTCAGGGATTTCGCGCAGCGAGCGGTAGCACTTGAGCCCGCGGATCGCCGGCGCCGTCGGGTGGATGAGGAAAATGGGTCCCCGGAAGCCGATCTCCTGCAACGACGCCACGAACCCCCCGCCTCCGAACCCGGCGCCTTCTTTTGCCGAGACCCCGGCGATGGCAATCGAGCGGGGATGGAAAATGAAGTCGAGCTCTGGGGCGTCCACGTCGCGTCTCCGTAGGGGTTCTTGGCGCACGAACGCCCGGCGGACGCCGGGCTGCAGCCAGTCTAACAAAGCCCGTCCGTGCTCGTCCCCGTAGCGGGCCGACGGGGTACACTGCCTGCGAGGCACCCTACCACCTTCTGTAGCGGAGCAACTGACTTGGCCATCCTGCCTATCCGGCGAGCCGGGGACCCCGTGTTGCGTGAGCCCGCACGCCGCGTCCGCACCATCGACCGCTCCATCCACCGCCTGATCGAAGACATGTGGGAGACCATGTACGACGCGCCCGGTGTCGGCCTGGCGGCTCCGCAGATAGGCGTGCCCCTCCGCGTGATCGTCATCGACGTGCACGACGATCGTTACCAGCCCATCGCGCTGGTCAACCCCGAAATCGTACGGCGCTCCGGCGAGCGGCTTTGCGACGAAGGCTGCCTTTCCGTCCCGGGCTTTCGCGGACAGATCCGCCGCTCCGTACGCGTCGTCGCCCAGGGCACGGACCCGTACAGCGGCAAGCTCGTGCGCATCAAGGCAGAGAATGACTTGATGGCCGAGGCCCTGGAGCACGAGATCGACCACATCAACGGCATCCTGTACATCGACTACCTGCCCGGTCCCGATGCCCTCGTCCCACTGAGTGATGCCCCCGAGGTCCGGGGCTGAGGAGGTCCACCAATGCACATCGAACACGTTGAAGCCTGGGAAGTGCTCGATTCGCGCGGCAACCCCACGCTACGGGTCCTGGTAGCCCTCGACGACGGCGCCGTCGGCACTGCCATGGTGCCATCCGGTGCTTCCACCGGGGCACACGAAGCTGTCGAACTGCGGGATGGCGGCCAGCGGTACGGCGGCAAGGGCGTCCTCAAAGCCGTCCGCAACGTCAACGAAACCATCGCCCGGGCTCTCGAGGGCCTCGAGGCGACCGACCAGGTCACGGTCGACCGCACCCTCTGCGAGCTCGATGGCACGCCCAACAAGGCGAGGCTGGGTGCCAACGCCATCCTCGGCGTCTCCCTCGCGACCGCGCGCGCCGCCGCCGAATCCCTCGGCCTCCCGCTCTACCGCTATCTTGGCGGTCCTGCCTCTCGCCTGCTCCCGGTGCCGATGTTCAACATCCTCAACGGCGGCAAGCACGCACCCGACAGCACCGACTTCCAGGAGTTTATGGTGATGCCCGTCGGGGCTCCCACATTCTCGGAAGGGCTTCGCTGGGGCGTGGAGGTCTATCACGCGCTCAAAGCGGTGCTCCACGATCGCGGCCACATCACCTCCGTCGGTGACGAAGGCGGCTTCGCGCCATCGCTCCCCGGGAACGAAGCAGCCATCCAGGCCGTCCTCGAGGCCATCGAACGGGCCGGCTACCGCCCCGGCGAGGATATCGTCCTCGCACTCGACCCGGCCAGCACTGAGTTGTACGAGGACGGCGTCTACCGCCTGGCCAAGGAGGGACGCGAACTCGACGCCGAGGGCATGGTGGCGCACTGGGAGGCCTGGATAGAACGCTACCCGATCCGCTCGATCGAGGACGGTCTCGCGGAGGATGACTGGGCTGGCTGGCAGTCCCTCGCCGGGCGCATCGGCGCGCGCTGCCAGCTGGTCGGCGATGACCTGTTCGTGACCAACACCGCCCGCATTCGCCGCGGCATCGCCGAGGGGGCGGCCAACAGCGTGCTGGTGAAGCTGAACCAGGTCGGGACCCTGACCGAAACCCTGGACGCCGTCGTCACCGCCCACCGTGCCGGCTGGACCACGGTCATCAGCCACCGCTCCGGCGAAACCGAAGACACCTTCATCGCTGACCTTGTCGTGGCCACCGGTTCCGGCCAGATCAAGACCGGGGCGCCGGCCCGCGGCGAGCGCACCGCCAAGTACAACCGCCTGCTCGAAATCGAGGCCGAGCTCGGGCGGCAGGCCGTATACGCGGGGTGGGAGGCGATTCGCCAGCTCGGACCGGCTCCCGAACGGGACACCGGCGCACCGCCGCGGCCCCGCACCCGGGCCGACAGGCGGCGCTCGAGGCACTGACGTGCGGCCAGCCGTCCGCGCTGCCCTTGACCGGCTCATGTACGAGCAGGCTGTTACGCTCCACATGCTCGAGCTGGTCCCAGGCGCCCTCCAGCGCCCCCTGGGCGATGGGCAGACCGTGGGCCACCTGTTGGCGGGCGTGCTCGAGCGGGAGCGAGCACTCGCCGCATGGCTCCGGGCTGGCGCCACCGAACCACTGGACCCGCCACCACCTGGCGTCAGCCCCAGGGCCCAGGTTGAACCAGCCGAGCTCATGGCGGCCCTTCGCGAAGCGCTCAGGGCCGTGGTGACGGCCGCAACGGAGCTCCCGGTGGGAGCCCTCGAGGGCGACCGCCTCGCCGAACTGTGGGGTGCAGCCGCCATGTTCACGGCTGCCCGGGAGGCGTTGCGGGCCGCCCTCCCGGAGGCGCTCAATGACCCGGTGGTGGCGCGCTGGTGGAAAGCCCCGGAGCCCCCGGATTCGCCTGCATCCCCGGGGGGCGGCGAGGTTGACGCCGTGTTCGCGCTGGGCGCAGCGACCATGAAGGAGGGGGACCATGCTCGGTGAGCTCGACCGCATCGTCGAGGAGCTCGACAGGCATCGCGACCGTTTAGAACGCTTCTGCCGCTCACTCTCCGCCGAAGAGCTCGAACGTCCCGTGCCGGGCTCGACCTGGCGGGTCCGCGACTTCATCGCGCACCTCGCCACCATCGACCGGCCCGTGGCGGCAATGTTCCGCTCCGTTCGCCTCGGTCCCGGCGCAGGGCGGCCCGGTGACGACAGGGCCTTCGATGTCGATGCCTGGAACGAGGAGATGGTGCAGGAGCGCCGCACCCGAACCGTCGAGGAGCTGTTCGAAGAAGCTCGCCGCGAGCGCGACCAGTTGAAGGCGGAGCTGCTGGCGTTCACTGCCGCCGACTTGCAGAAGCAGATCCCGTTCGGGGGCGATGCGAAGCGCCCGGCCGGGTTGGTGCCGCTTGGCCGCTACCTTGCAGGGTGGTCCCGGCACGATCCGATCCATGTTGCCGATATGGTCCGTGCCCTCCCGGAACGGCTGCCGGAGGTCGCCGACTGGATACACGACCCGGTTGTGGACCAGTACCAGCAGGTGATGAACCAATCGCAATGAGCGCACGCCGAATCTCGCCTCCACGAGTGGACCCGCGGGCGACCCGCTCGCCCAGGCCACCAGCCGAGCTCGCCGGCAGCAGCAACGCCTATCGCCAGCTCTCGTTCATCCTCGGCGAGGAAGCCGACCTCGTGGTCGAAGGGCTCTCGCTCGAGGGGGAGTTCGCCCAGGCCGCCTCTGGCGCGAAGTTCCGCACACCGCCCGTCGCCGCAACGTTGAGCATGTGGTCACGCGGGTGGCTGGCGCGGCTCCAGGCGCTGCACGCCCTCGAGTGGGGCGACTACTCGTCAGCGGCCGTACTGGTCCGTGCCGCCTGCGATTTCGGGGCCGCAGCGATCGCCCTGCTTACCAGCGACGCAGCGGAATGGCGCACGTGGTTCGAAGGCGATGGCTTCGGCGAGGTGCCCTCGCTCCACGCCAGCGAGTTTCGCCTCCACCCCTTCAGGTCGGCGGAGTCGCTGGCCAGCGTGCCCGCGCTCGGCACAACCTACCGCGAATCGTCTGCGCTCGCGCTGCCACACTTCGGGTCCACGGCCCTGCTCGTCGCTTCGGAATCGAACCGGGAGCGGTACGCTGCGACCTTCGGCGACCGCGACTTTCACCTCGGCCTCGCGGAACTCGGTCTCGGCTGGCTGCTGACGCTCGGTCGCGTCCACTGGGAACTGGTCGAGCAGCACCCGAGCGGGCTTCCCCACGTCCCGGATGGTGTTACGACGTGGACGGAGCGCGCTGGCCGCGCGCTGGGGCGGAAGGACCGGTGTCGGATCGAGGCCGTTGAGCACGATGGGGTGGAACGATTCCTCGTGGTCAACTGGCGACGCGAGCCCCGCTCGCCGATGCGACGCGTGCTGCTGTAGGTAAGGCGATGGCTGCATCGCAGAATCCATTCCGGGTGTACCATCGGGCTGTGCGACGATTCCTTGTTCCCCTGCTGCTCGCCGCGGTGGTGGTGGGTGCCTGCTCGGGTGGCGGCGATAACAGCGATGATCTGCCCGCGGGCAACGGGACGGACGAGGATTACCTGCGCGCCGTGTGCATCGGCATCGACCGGGTGAGCGACGCACTCGTGAGCGCGACCACAGCGGAAGCGATCGGCCAGGTTATCGAGGAGTTTGCCGCCACGATGCGGTCAATCGACCCGCCCCCGGACCTCGTGGAGTACAACCGTCAGTTCGTTGCCTACCTCGAGGCCGCGCTTCGGGACCCGACCTCGGTCGTCACGACGGCGCCGCCCCAGCCGCCGGACGATGCCCGGCGCCGGCTTGCCCGCCTCGAGCCGAGCATTCCTGAGTGCCGCGAACCGACCTTCTTCAGCCGCGGCCTGGAATGAGTCGAAGGCTCCAATTGGTAGGCTGGCGTATACTGGCGCAAACCCCGGCGCCCCGGGACGAGGAGTAGCATGCCGACACCGTACGCGTACTTCCAGGGAAAGATTGTGCCGCTGAGTGAAGCCAAGATCGGCATCATGACGCACGCGTTCAACTACGGGACGGCGGTATTCGAAGGCATCCGGGGCAACTGGAACCCTGACGACCAGACGGTCTACCTGTTCCGCCTGCGCGAGCACTTCGAACGGCTGCAGCAGAGCGCCAAGATCCTGATGCTGCAGATGCACGACAGCATCGACCGCCTTTGCGAGATCGCGGTGGAGCTTGTCGAGCGGAGCGGCTTCACCGAGGACGTGTACCTCCGGCCGATGGTCTACCTTTCGAGCGAGCAGCTCGGCGTCCGCCTGCACAACCTCGAAAGCGACACGCTCATCTTCCTGACGCCGTTCCCGGCCTATCTTCCCGAGGTCGCCCGCTGCCATACCAGCACATGGCGGCGCGTCCAGGACACGGGCATTCCGCCCCGGGCGAAGGTGACGGGTATCTACGTGAACAGCGCCCTCGCGAAGACGGAGGCCAACGCCAACGGCTTCGACGAAGCCATCATGCTCAACGAAAACGGCCACGTGTCGGAGGGCAGCGGCGAAAACATCTTCATCGTCCGCAACGGCCGGCTCATCACGCCAACCCCGGCCGACAATGTGCTTGAGGGCATCACCGCCAGGAGCGTCATCGAGCTGGCCCGAAATGAGCTCGGCATCGAGCTCGTCGAGCGCGAGATCGACCGCACCGAGCTCTACGTGGCCGATGAGGTGTTCATGACTGGCACCGCCGCGCATCTGACCCCGGTCGTCGAGATTGACCGCCGGCCCGTTGGCAGCGGCGAGCCGGGCCCGATCACGAAGCGGCTCAGCGAGCTGTACTACGAGTGCATCCGGGGCAGAAACGCGAAGTATCGTGCATGGTGCACGCCGGCACGCGTCCGCGTGGTCAGCTGAGCCCGGTGGTCTTCCGACCCCCGCGGGCGCTCGGCGTCATTATCGCGGGCGCCTTCGCGACATGGGGGTTCGTCGTCGCCTACCTTGCACTCTCCATTGCCTGGGGTGCCGAACCAAGCCTGAAGGCATTCCTCGCGTGGGTTGTGCTGGTCGTTGCGGCGTTCGTTGCGCTGGCGTTCGTGTACTGGGCATTCGCCCTTGCGACGCTGGCCTACAGCATCCGGCAGGACGCGCTGGAAATCCGCTGGGGGCTGCGCAAGACCCTCGTCCCAATCGCGTCAATCCAGCGGTTGGTCCCCGGGCGCACGCTCGACCCCCCGGAGGTCGGCGGCCTGGCGTGGTGGGGGTGCCACGTGGGTGCCGGCGATGTGAAGCGCGTGGGGTACACCATCTTCTACTCCACCCACACGAGCCCCGAACAGCTGCTCTACCTCGTAACAGATGGACAGGCGTACGGCCTTGCTGTTGAGGACCAGGCCGCGTTTGCCGAGGCGATCCAATCGCGGGCGGCCCTCGCGCCGGTCGACGCCCATGGCGAGCAGCGCACCGTTGCCGTGGGCCCCGCAGAGTTGCCGCTCTGGCGCGACCGCGTGGCGCTCTGGGCAATTGCGCTGGGCGCCCTCCTCTGCGTTGTCGTCTGCGGCTATGTCTTCGCCTTGTACCCGGGGCTCCCCGAGGTGGTCGAGCTTTCGTTCCCGGCCTTTGGCGGCCTGGTGCGGGTCGGCGAGCGCGGCGAGCTGCTCGAAATCGCCTACCTGGCCGCGGCAATCTACGGCTGCAACGTCCTGGCAGGCACGCTCCTCCACGCCGTCGAGCGCGCCGCGGGACTCTGGTTGTTTGTTAGTGGGGCCATGCTGCAGCTTGTTCTCCTTGGGGCGGCGCTCGTTGCGTTCGCCAACGCGTAGCGGGCTCGTGCGCGGAGTGGCGTAGCGCGCTACCATGCGCTCAGGCCCCCGTAGCTCAGCGGATAGAGTGTCGGCCTCCGGAGCCGAAGGCGCAGGTTCGATTCCTGCCGGGGGTACCAGGTTTGCTTGCCCCGCGGGCGCCATGGCGCCCCGCGTTCGGTTCCCGGGCGGTTGGTTGCCTGGCGCCACATCTCCTCGCCGTCGGTGGCCCCGGACACCGGCATCCCGCTTCGGCTATGATTCCCCTGGCGGGGGAGCCGGAGGTCGACGCCATGGCGGTCGCAAGCCGCTCGGGTGTTCCCGGCCCGCGTGCGCCGCTGCCGTGGGCGTTTCTTCTCGCGGTCGGGTCCTTCCTTGGCGCGTTGGTGTACTTCTTTGCCGTGCTTGCGCGCACACTCGGTCCGGGGACTCCGGCCGCCAACGTTGGTGCACCGGCGGCCCCGCTTTCTGGGACTGACCGGTTCTTCGCAGGCGCTCCCGGATTCCAGGCGGCCATTAGCACCATAACTCCAGTGCGGGAGGCGATAGAGCGGGCGATTGCGCACGGGGTAAGCGCGGCCGAGCGGGATGCCGTGGGTGTGGCCGTCGTTTCTCCCGATGGCACGGAGCTCGGGGGATTCAACGCCGATGCTACCGGGTACGCCGCCAGTACGTACAAGCTCGCCGTCCTGTATGAGGCCGAGCGCCAGGTATCGCTTGGGCTGCTCGACTACGAGGACCGGGTGACGATCACGGAGGAGGCCCGGGCGGAGGACCTCGGCACGCTGGAGCGCCTCCCGGTGCGCGAAGACGGCACGGTCTCGCTCGGTGAGGCCCTCCATGCCATGGTGACCTTCTCCGACAACGCGTCGGCGGTGGCGCTCCTGCGGATGCTCGGCCCGGCAAGTATCGACGCGACGCTCCGCGGCCTCGGACTCTCGGTCATGTCGGTGAATGATCCGGCGCTCCCGGTTAGCGCGCGGGACCTCGCCCTACTCGCGGCCGCCATCGCCCGCGGCGAGGGACTTGCCCCGGCCCAACATCGGCACGCGCTCGACCTCCTCGCCGCGCAGGAGATCCGGGCGGGCATCCCCGCCGCGCTCCGCGACGCGCCCGGGGTGATTACGGTCGCGAACAAGACCGGCACCTGGCCCGGGGTGACGCGCGACGTGGCCATCGTCGAGACCGTCTCCGGTTCGTACGTGATCGCCATCCTGGTACCCGGCGACTGGAACTGGAGCCTGGTCGGGTCGATTGCTCGCGCAGTTCACGAAGTTTTGACGTCCCCCTAACGCGCAGGTCATGCACCCGCTTCGTCGACCGCGCACGCTCTTCCCATGCGCTTGGGGCGCTCACGGGGCATCGCCGCTGGCCTGGGATGTATCGCAATCTCTCTCGCACTCTCGACGGTCGCGCTCGCGCTGGCGGCTGAACCATCGGCCGGTTCACCGCCCCATGAGGCTGGAGGTGCCTCGCTTCCCACCACCTCGGGAACCCACGGACGGTATCTCACGCCTGCTCAGCTCGATGCCCTGGCGCACCTCGCCGGCTGGCCGGACGCACCCGGCTGGTGGCCCGAAATGCGCCGCATTATCTCGTGTGAGAACGCACGGCTCGATGCGCAGGCCTACAACCCCGATGACCCAAACGGCGGAAGTTTTGGCCTGGCTCAGCTCAACGGGCGCTACCATTTCGACCGCGCCGGGGAGGATTTCCGCCGCTGGGCCGACCCAGTCGTGAACCTGCGTACAGCCCTCTGGCTGAGGACGGTGCTCGGTCGGTTCGGCGGTCCGGGCGGGTGGGCCAACTGTGCCGCGCTGCTCGGCATACACTAGGGGCACGCTGCCACGGAGGTGGGCCTGATGTTTGTCGCCATGAATCACTTCAGGGTGAGCCCCGGTCGAGAGATCGAGTTCGAAGAGGGGTGGCGCACCCGGCCCAGCTACCTGGCCGATGTGCCCGGGTTTGTTCACTTTGCGCTGCTCAGGGGCGATGAGCCCGGCGAGTACATTTCCCACACCATCTGGGAATCCCGCGAGGCCTTCGTCGACTGGGCGCAATCAGAAGCCTTTCGGAAGGCGCACGCGGTCGGGATGCCGGACGGGATCCTTGCCGCCCATCCCCGGGCGCGCTTCTACAGCGCCGTCCTCGCCGAGGGCGCCCCGATCGTGCCCGCCCGTGGCTGAGCGCGAACCCGAGCCGCTCCCCGGGCTTCCAGCCGAATTCTTCGTCCGTGTCGACGAGGGCGACGACGCCGACTTTTACAGGGAGCCGCGCCTCGTCACCCACATCGATGACGCTGCCATCGCCGCGCTCGAGCAGTTCTACGGGTGGCTGCTGCCTGACGATGGTGCGGTCCTCGACCTCATGTCCAGCTGGGTGTCGCACCTGCCGCCGCAGCTCCAGCTCGCTCATTTGGCCGGGGTCGGCCTCAATGCGGTCGAGCTGAGCGCGAACGCGCGGCTGACCGAGCGGGTGGTGCAGGACCTCAATCGTGACCCACACCTTCCCTGGCCAGACGCGACGTTCGATGCTGCCATTTGCACCGTCTCGGTGCAGTACCTCGTGAGGCCGGCCACCGTTTTCGCCGAAGTTGGCCGCGTGCTCAAGCCCGGCGCCCCCTTCGCGGTGGCGTATTCGAACCGCTGTTTTCCCACCAAGGCGGTAGCCGTGTGGCTCGCGCTGGGAGACCGCGACCGCGCCGAGCTCATCGCGCTCTACTTCGCACACGCCCGCGCGTTCGGGCAGCCCCGCGCCTACGAGCTTCGCCCCGGCGGCGATGGCGACCCACTCTACTGCGTGGTCGCCGACCGACGCAGCGATGCGGGCTCGGCCGGCATGACGTGAAGCTGCTCGGGTGGGAGCTCCAGGAGCCACTCACGCCGCGATGCCACGCCGAGCACTTCGTAGGGGCGCACGGCCAGCTCCGCAACGAGCCGCGGCCCGGGCCCGGTGGGCTCGCAGTGGAGTTCGTGGATTGCGCCATAGTCGAAGTCGCGGTCGATGCGTGCCAGCAGCCCATTCGACGCTGCCTCTCTACGACGAAAGACGACGCGTTCCGGGCGAATGGTGACATCCACGGCGTCGCCGGGCCGGGGATCGCCGACCCAGCTTGCCGCGCACGCCCGCCAGCCCGCGGCTTCGAACTCGACCAGCCGCTCGTCGCGGCCCACGACGGTTGCAGGGAAGACGTTGACGGCGCCGAGGAGCAATGCCGCTTGCCGGCATCGTGGCGCCCGGAAGACCTCATCCCGGGCACCCTCCTGCAACACGGCCCCTCGGTCCAGTACCACGAGCCGGTCGGCCAGCAGGTGGGCCTCGCGCAGGTCGTGGGTGACGAACAGGATGGTCAGGCCCTGCTCGCGGGCCAACTCGATGAGGAGGTGCCGCAGTCCCTGGCGCAGCGCCTCATCGAGTGCCGAAAACGGTTCGTCCAGCAGAAGGAGTCGATGCCCCGGGGCGAGGGCACGTGCCAGTGCAACTCGCTGAGCCTGGCCGCCACTCAATGAGGCCGGGCGTCGTCGCTCGAAGCCCGTGAGGTCCAGCCGCGCGAGCCAGGCTGCCGCTCGCGCGCGCCGCTCCCGCCGGGGCAGGTCACGAATCCCGAACGCGACGTTGTCGGCGGCGTCGAGATGGGGAAAGAGGGCGGCCGACTGGCTGACGTAGCCGATGCCCCGCCGATGCGGTGGCACCGAAATGCCGGCCGTCGAGTCGTAAAGGATGGTGCCGTCGACCACGATGCGGCCGGACAGTGGCGGTACGAGCCCGGCCAGTGCCAGCAGGGTCAGCGACTTCCCGGACCCGGAAGGTCCGAACAGGACGGTTATGCCCGGTCCGCATTCGAGTGCCACGTCGAGGTGGAACGTCCCCGCACGCAGCGCGAACGCGGCCTCCAGGGTCATGGCTGCTGCCCCGGGCGGACGGCTGCGTGCAGCGCCACCGTGAGCAGGACAAGGAGCATGAAGCCAATCAGGAGGCTGACCAGCGCCAGTTCGTTCGCCCCCTCCCGATCCCCCGCGAGGGCGGCATCGTAGATGGAGGCAGGGAGCGTCCGCGTCTCGCCGGGGATACTACCGGCAACGACCACCGTGGCACCGAATTCACCGAGGCAGCGCGCGAAGGCAATGAGGGCTGCCGCGGCGAGCCCCGGCCACGCCATCGGAAGAGCGACCGCGTAGAACACGCGTCTCGGTCCGGTTAGCGTTTGGGCCACCCGGAGCACGTCATCGTCGAGCTGCTGGAACCCCGCCACCGCTGTGCGTACATACAGCGGAAGCGCCACAATCGCGGCGGCGATCGCCGCGCCCGGCCAGGTGAAGACGAGGCGAAGCCCCAGCTCGTCGATGAGGAAGCGGCCGAGCCCGCTCTCCCGCCCGAGCAGCCAGAGCAGGTAGTAGCCGATGGCCGTCGGCGGGAGCACGAGGGGTACGAGCGCCAGCGCCGAGAGGACGGTCGAAACCCCGCGGCCGGCCCTCGTGATACCCCACGCGATGGGCGTGCCCGCGAGGATGCAAAAAGCGGTTCCCACGAAGCTCACGAGCAGTGAGACACGCAGCGGATCGAGCCACTCCATGCGGCCTACCTCCCCACCGGCGGTTCGAAGCCATACTCGGAGAGGACCGCCTGCGCCGCTGGCTCCAGGAGCCGCGCGAGCAGGCAGCGGGCCGTGAGCTCCGCCCCGCTGTCACGGACCACTACCCCCGCCTGGCTCAATGGTTCGTGAAGCCCGGGGTCGACGACGGTGAACGCGGCCGGCTCACGGGTCGCGACGAGCGACAGCGCCACAATCCCGGCGTCGGCGTTCCCACCGTCAACGTAGTCGAGTGCCTGCCGGACGTTGTCGCCGAACACCAGCCGCGGCTCAACGGTCTCCTGCACCTGCGATCGTTCGAGCGCCTCAAGCGCTGCCCGCCCGTACGGGGCATGCTCAGGGTTGGCGATGGCCACGCGCGCATAGATTGGGTCGGCGAGGTCGCCGACGGATTGCGGCACCGGGAGGCCGTCGCGTGCGACGAGCGCGAGCCTGCCGCGTGCATACCGGGCGAGGCCGCCGGGCGCCACCTTGCCCGCACGCCCCAACTCGAGGGCGAAGCCCTCGTCGGCGGAGAGGAACAGCGCGTACGGGGCCCCTGAAGCCACCTGCCTGGCAAGCTGCCCTGAGGATCCGAAAGTGACCGTGATGCGCGTCGCGCACGCCTGCTCGAGCTGAGGCGTGAGCGCAGAGAAGGCATCGCGGAGGTCCGCAGCGGCCGCCACGGTAATGCGTGCCGCGGTGCGCTCACCCGGCTGCGCGCCGGCCTCGACGTCGGTCACGAACTCTACTTGCTGAGCGCCATCGTCCCTCTCTGCCCCGCAGGTCGCTGTCAGCAGAGCGGCTGCGATCACCGCCAGCCCGGCGACCAGGGCCCGGGCGGCCACCTGGCGCACCAGTGCGCGTCGCGGGCGCTTGGGCATGGTCACGGACGCCACTTCGCTTTCCCGTCCTCGCCGGCTAGAGGTTCATCGGCTCACGGCTGGTGAACTCATACAGCATGGCGGGTCGGTGGGCTCCTTGCTTCTCGAACCGGCCCGTGGGCCGAACGATGCCGAGCCCCACGACCCGTCGGCGGAAGTTTCGCTTGTCGAGCCGCTCGCCGAGGATCGCCTCGTACGTCTGCTGCATGCGCGTGAGGGTAAAGCGCTGCGGCAGCAATGAGTACACCACATTGGTGTACTGCAGCTTGTTCCGCAGTCGCTGTTCCGCATACGCGATGACCCGCTCATTGTCGAATGCGGTCGGCGGCGCCGGTCGTGCAGGGTGCCAGGCTGGCTGCCACTCGCTCTCCGCCCGCAGCCGCGTCCGGCCGATATCCACCAGTGCAAAGTAGCTCACGACCGCCTCTGCGATGCCATCGCCCAGCCGGTCGAACGTGTAGAGCTGTTCCAGGTACACGTCCGAGACGCCGGTCTCGTCCTCCAGCTTCCGGCGCGCCGCATCGTCGAGCTTCTCGCCCGGGAGGAGGAGGCCGCCCGGGAGCGCCCACTGCCCCTTGGCCGGGTCCGCGGCGCGCTCAATGAGCAGCACGTTCAGGCGTTCCTGCCGCACAGTGAAGATGACGACGACCACGGCGACGGCCACAGCGGCAGTGTATCCCGGTGGGGCGAACGGCTCACTCCGCGGGTGACCGAATCCGAACGGCGGCCGTACAATGCAAGCAGGCGGCACCGGAGGGGTCGCATAGTGGTCTAGTGCGCCCGCCTGCTAAGCGGGTTCCGGGGTAACTCGGTCGAGGGTTCGAATCCCTCCCCCTCCGCCATCCACCGCTGCACGGCCATGGCTCAGCGCTTCTACCTTTGGACCGTCGGCTGCCAGATGAACAAGGCGGACAGCGAAAAGCTCGCCGCCGGGTTTCTGCGCCTTGGACTCAAGCCGGTCGACCGGATGGAGCGCGCCGACATCATCGTCCTCAACACGTGCAGCGTCCGCCAGCACGCGGAGGATCGCGCCTACTCGAAGCTCGGGCGGATCCGGAAGCTGAAGAGCGAGCGGCCCGAGATCAAGGTCGCAGTCATGGGCTGCATGGTCGGGCTCAAGACCGATGAGCTCGAGCGCCGATTTCCCCAGGTCGACGTGTTCGCCCGCCCGCAGCAATTCGAGCCAATCATGGCGCTCGTCGAGGAGCCTGCCGAGGACCTCGGCGGCGAATTCTGGCCCCGCACCTACGCCGTGCCGGATGGCCCGGCCGCCTACGTCCCGGTCGTGCACGGGTGCAACAAGTTCTGCACCTACTGCATCGTGCCCTACCGCCGCGGCCGCGAGCGGAGTCGCCCCATCGACGAGATCGTGCGCGAAGTCGCGTACCTCACGGCGCATGGCGTCCGCGAAGTGACCCTCCTGGGGCAGACGGTCGAGGCGTATGGCCACGACCTGCCCGACCAGCCGGACCTGGGCGACCTCATGCGCGAACTCTCCAAGCTGGACCGCCTTGCGCGCATCCGTTTTCTCACCTCCTACCCGAAGGACATGACGCACCGCATCCTCGAGGCGGTCGCCGAGCTACCGAAGGTCATGGAGTGCTTCTCGCTCCCGGTCCAGGCCGGGAGCGACGCCGTGCTGGAATCGATGCGTCGCGGGTACACCCGGGAGGAGTACCTCGAGAAGATCGCCGAGGTGCGGGCGCTGATGCCAGGTGCCGGTATCACCACCGACGTGATCGTCGGCTATCCCGGCGAGACCGAGGCCGACTTTGAGCAGACGCTGTCGCTCCTGGAGGAAGTGCGCTTCGACAAGGTGCACGTCGCTGCGTATTCGCCCCGCCCGGGGACCATCGCCTGGCGGAAGCTGCCCGATGATGTGCCGGCGGAGGTGAAATCGGAGCGGCTGCATCGCGTTGAAGCGCTCGAGGCGCGCATATCCGAAGAACGCAACCGGGCGTACGTTGGCACCATCCAGGAGATCCTGGTCGAGGGCATCCGCGGCGGACAGCCGTTCGGGCGCACGCGGACCGGGAAGCTCACCCACCTGGATGCGCCAGCACGAGTCGGCGAGCTGGTCCAGGTGCGCATCGAGCACGCCGGCCCGTTCGCCCTCCGGGGTGTGCCGGTCGATGCGCTGGCGCTCGTCTGAACTCGGTCTCCTTCCCCTGGATGTGACCGGAAAATCAAAATCCCCGGGCGGTGCGCACCGGGGCCTTGTGCAGGCGTCGCCTGGATCAACGGCATGGTGGTGGAGCTGAGGGGATTCGAACCCCTTACCTCAACACTGCCAGTGTTGCGCTCTCCCGATTGAGCTACAGCCCCCCAAACCGTCCATCCACATGCTACCAGCCGGGCCGGTTGCGCGCCAAACCTCGAACGTGGCTACTTGTTCCGCGTACGAGGATCCAGCGCATCCCGGAGGCCATCGCCGAGAAACGTGAAGCAGAGCATGAGGGTCGCGACCATCAGAGTCGGCCACAGGAGCTGCACCGGGTGCACCTGTATGGAGTCGAGGCCGGAGCCGATCAGTGAACCGAGGCTCGCGTTCGGGGGCGGTACGCCGAGTCCGATGAAGCCGAGGGTCGCCTCGGCGAAAATCGCGAGCGGTATGCCGAAGGTGGCGGAGACGATGACGGCGCTGAGCGTGTTCGGCAGCATGTGCACCCGCACGATCCGCCAGGGGCTGGCGCCCAGCGCACG
>FWWL01002102.1_pt1 | contig 43296 bp, 34 predicted proteins | sample 2228331 | NCBI WGS metagenome assembly FWWL01 (sample SAMEA103939775, study PRJEB20133) | metagenome | reverse complement strand
TCGTCCATTGCCTTTACAGCCCTCCACCAAAATCGCATCATTCCCTTGAATTCCGAAGGTCTTAGTTCTGGTGTTTCCCCATCTGCCCCTGCCATAAACATAGGAGTAATTATCTCACAGGAAAGTGTTATTTCTTTCATTTTTTCACCTCATTTTTGAGGGGACCTTAAAATACTCCTTACTTGAAGTTAATATAGTAAAAAAATTTTACCTTGTCAAGTATTATCCCCACCGTTTCAATTCCACTATGGTGCGATTAAAACTTGTTCAGTAGTTAACATTGAAGGCTATTGGAAGAAGTTTCAATTCCACTATTGTGCGATTAAAACTTGTTCAGTAGTTAACATTGAAGGCTATTGGAAGAAGTTTCAATTCCACTATGGTGCGATTAAAACACTAATTAACTTATCTGGAAACGCAAGGGGCGATTATGTTTCAATTCCACTATGGTGCGATTAAAACTATGTTTCGTTTCATTTTGATGATGATATGGAATTCGTTTCAATTCCACTATGGTGCGATTAAAACGACGTAGCGGAAGCGCTCAACGCAATAGAGAACCTGCGTTTCAATTCCACTATGGTGCGATTAAAACTCTTGTAAGTTAAGTTTTACCGCAGGCGTTTTGCCTGGTTTCAATTCCACTATGGTGCGATTAAAACAAAGGCTTGAAAGGATTAGGGTTGAGCCTGAAATTGGTTTCAATTCCACTATGGTGCGATTAAAACTTTATTATTTACGGCGAAGATTGGAAGTATAAAAATGTTTCAATTCCACTATGGTGCGATTAAAACCAAGGGTAATATAATTAATTTTCAAGCAAAATGCAAGTCAAACTTGCAGTCGACTACCGATCGCCTGATTTTCCTGGGAGATCGACTGCAAAAATTTTCTCACACACAAAAACCAAAATTTTACACAAAACTCATTAAAAATTAATCCTTTTCAACCCCCAAACCTCAGGTTTCGCTGTTCTCCCCATCAACTCAGATGTAGCCTTAAGCGGATCTTTACCGTTGAAAAGTATGTCATAGACTGCATTCGTAATCGGCATCTCTATATCGAACTTCTTCGAAAGTTCAACAGCTGAAATCGTCGTCCAAACACCTTCCGCAACCATAACCATACTTTTTAAAACTTCATCAAGTTTCTTCCCTTTCCCAATTTGTTCGCCTACATATCTATTTCTGCTATATCTACTTGTGCAAGTTACAATTAAATCCCCAATCCCCGAAAGCCCAGCAAATGTTTCAAGTTTTGCTCCCATCGCAACGCCTAACCTTACAATCTCGGCTATTCCACGAGTCATAAGAGAAGCCCGCGTGTTATCGCCAAAACCAATTCCATCAGTAATTCCAGTTGCTATCGCAATTATATTCTTCAAAGCCCCACCAAGTTCAACTCCAATAACATCATCACTTGTGTAAACTCTGAAATAATTATTCATAAAAACATTTTGGACAAGACAAGCGACATCATTATTTTTCGACGCAACAACGACAGCAGTAGGCAATCTCTTGCTAACTTCTTCAGCATGACTTGGTCCAGAAAGAACACAATAATTTTCATCAACTCCCAAAACATCCTTCACAATCTCCGAAACTCTCATCAATGTTTTGTTTTCAATCCCTTTCGAGACATTGACAAAAATTTTATCCTTGCAATTTTTAAAATCACCGTTTGAAATTACACTTCTCAGATATTGCGTCGGAACCGCGAGGACTATAATCTCAGCGTCGCTCAACGCTTCATTCAAATCTGAAGTCAACAAAATCTCGTCTGGAATTTTAACTCCCGGAAGATAGAGATGATTTTCGCGCGTTTTTTTAACTTCTTCAAGTAAATCTTTTCGCCTGAACCATAACTTAACATTATGCCCATTATCATAAAGTAAAATCGCAAGCGTCGTTCCCCAACTACCCGAACCTATGACGCTAATTTTCATATCTTTTTCCCAAAACTTAGCTTGTTTTCATTTCCAGCAAGTAGACGCTTAATGTTGCTTTTATGTCTATAAACTATCAAAACAGCTATCACACTTCCAAAAATCAAAAGCGTATAAAAATCTCGATGTTGAAATTTTAAAACTTTCTCAGTTAGTATAATTATGAACGGGAAAGAAATTGCGGATACGATCGAACCAAGCGAGACATATCTTGTTAAAGCAACTATAACGATAAAGATCAAAAAAGCAAGCAATAAATCAAATGGAGCTATGCCAAGCAACATCCCAGCGGAAGTGCTGACCCCTTTGCCACCTCTAAAACCAGCAAATATAGTCCACATATGCCCGATAACAGCAAAGCAACCAGCTAAAATTTGAACGCTTGTAAAATTTAAGGTTTCGACAAAATCACCTTGATAAAGCCATTTCGCAATGAAAGATGTCGCAAAAAATCCTTTAAAAGCATCAAATAAAATAACGAAAATTCCCCAACCAAGCCCAATAACTCTTATCACATTCGTTCCTCCGGGATTTCCACTTCCATAGTTTCTTATATCAATCCCTTTGACAAGTTTCCCAACGATTATGCTCGTTGGTATTGAACCGACAAGATAACTTAAGATGATGATTAGAGCGAGATTTAGCATCACAAGTCCAACTTTTAATTTAAGAAACGCTAATTCAAATTTAAGAAAATGGTTTTAAAAATCAATCGCATCTGAATGAAATCCAGATATTTTTCCTAATGTCAGCACGGTGCTTTATCGTTGACATTTTGCCTAACTTTTTTCTATATTTACTTAAGGATGCAAGATTTAAAATAAAATCAACATTGCTATGAGGAAAATCGAGGGATTATACAAGGCAATGTTTCTTTTGTTTTTGATCTTTCTCATTGCATTCATATTTCAAAACTTTCCGAATTCGGAAGCGCAAGAGAAGAAACAAATAAAATCCGAACAGAAAGAAATCGCAGGCAAGCCGAAACCCTCCCCAGCATCCACCGGCGCTGGCTTTTTGATAACAGATGATCCAAATGCAACTCCCGACCCTTCCGCAATACTTGATGTCAAAGTAACAGGTCCGACAAAAAAGGGAGTTTTAATACCAAGGATGACCGAAGCAGAGAGAAATTCAATTTCATCCCCTGCACCAGGTTTGCTGATTTATCAAACTGATAATAATCCAGGGTTTTATTTCTACAACGGCACATCTTGGGTAAGGTTAAGCATAACAGGTGAAGGTGGGCTTCCCCCAGGTACAGCGGGACAAACATTAAGACATGATGGAACAAATTGGGTCGCAAACAGTTTAATTTACAACAACGGAACAAACGTTGGAATTGGAACGACAACGCCCGATGCTTCAGCTATACTTGATGTGAATGGAAACTTACGCGTCTCATCTCTTACGGGTTCTACCCCCAATGTCGTATTAGCGAATCCGAATGGTTTCCTCGTTAATAGCGGCGGTGGCGTCCCGGGGCAGGTTCTCACATGGACATCCTCAGGACCGGTATGGCAACCCAATCCTTTCGTTGTAACTATCCTTGCTCAAGGTGTTGGATATACATGGACCAATCAACCAGCCACTGTTACTGAGTTTTCTAATGCAACCAGGCATCGGGTAAGGGTCGACTTAACAAATGCAAGTCAAGCAAGATTGACTGTGGTTAGGGCAGGTGGCACTGTAACAGCAAACGCTGAACTCGCGGTTCAATATAGTACTGATCAAGTTAACTGGTTCTATCTCGATGGTTTATCCGGTCCTTCGGTAAATATAAGTGCACTTGGGTTACAGGTTTCTCCTTGGGTAAATATCACAAGTGGCGCGAAAGGTGACGTTTATCTGCGAATTGTTGGAAGAAATGGGAATAACGCCGCAGATCCACAGTTTGGTCTTATAACTGTTCAATTTCGTTAAATAAATTTGTTTCTAGAAAATGAAAAAGTTTTTCACCTGGATATTTTTAGCATTTGCAAATTTAGTTTTTTCACAAAATGTCTTCGTCTCTGCTGGAACTTATGTAACTCTCGCTTCTGATGTTGTGGTTAAAACTGGAGGTTTAAACATCGCATCCGGCGCATCCGTTAAACTTGAGTCAAATTCAAAACTTGAACTTTTCTCTGATCTTTCAAATTCCGGCACGATGATATGTCAAAACAACTCAACAGTTGAATTTGTCGGCGGTTTCCAAACAATAGATGGAAATGTTAACTTTTACAATTTGACAAAGTCTGGCGGTGGTTCAATTACACTCAATAGCCCTATCACAGTTTCAGGTGTTCTCTCGCTTATCTCTGGGAAAATCTACCTTGGTTCAAGTGACTTGACAATTCTTGGCTCAATTGGAACTTTTTCAACCGTAAACTCAATAGTTCAAAACGGCACGGGTAAGCTAATACGGTATGTTTCGGGAACCGGCGATTTCATTTTCCCGATAACTGTCACTTCTGGAAATGTCGAATACTATCGCGGAGTTAAAATTACATTCACAACAGCACCTTCTTCGCCCGGGACATTAGATATTTATTTTGCTTCAACTCCTCCCGGGACGAACGGTTTACCTTTAAATGATAACGGAACGCAAATCGTCAGCGCTTGGTCCGGGGGTTATTGGATCATTTCATCGGGTGGTGGATTAAGTGGTGGTGTATACGACATCGAAATATGGGCGCATGGTTTTAGCGGAACATCCGACCCATCAAGGTTAAGAGTTTTAAAAAGACAAACGGGAAATCCATGGACGCTTGAAGGAACTCATCAACCTGGGGGTGGAACACCAACAGAGGTGATTGTTCGAAGAACCGGGCTTTCCGGGTTTTCAGAATTTGGAATCGGTGGAACACCATTTGACTTTATCTCCGCAGAATTGAAAGTTGGATTTGCGGTAAGCGATTTATTCGTTGAAACAAACTCAACTGGAAACATTGCTTATGTTAAACTTGAATGGAACGATGGGAATGTGGGCAAAACTCATGGGGTGTGGAGCTTCAGTTTCGATGTCACAAGCTCCGTTTTAACAATTACAGATGTCACACTTGCAGATGCGGTGTCAAATGCTTTCACAATAAATAAGACAAGCATAAGCGGTGGGTTTAGAGCTTTAATTTATGGAAATTCGCCAAGTATAATTTTAAAAGATGTTGGAAATGGTCCCGGGGCTTATATCGTCGCCAGAGTTCATTTCAATGCCCCAAACTCAGACGGCGATTATAACAACGCGATAACTTTGACAAATAACGCAATCTCCGATGCAGTAATTAAAGATGCCGCTTTGCTTACATCAAGCACAATGCCTGCCGGAAATGGAATCGTAAATTTAAACATTCACTCATCTTCATTATTCATAGAACAACCCCCAACTTTTACCCCAGCAGGCTACACGGATAACAGAAAATACGGCGACATAAACTGGGATGGAGATATAGACATAGCGGATATAACCGGACTTGCTGATGTAATTATTGAAAATTATTTAGCAGTGACGGTACAGGATCCAAATGGAAATAGACCATTTTACGAAGGGGATGGTTACAACGGAACAAACGCGGATAATGCTGATAGAACATCCGCTGATGTTTATGGTCAAGGAGGAAATCCGGATAATATGCTTGAGCTTATGGACCTTGCTACATTGCAAGATGCGGTTATAGAAGCAATTTGGCCAAGTTATGCGCTCTCAAATTTAGTAGGAAAGCCCGCATTTTACATCTCAAACATGGACACAAACGCTGGGATAAACAACCCTGATGAAATTAAAAAGTCGGCGGATTTAAATTTACATGTTGATTTTGAAGTATTTGAGCCCGGGGATAAGGATAGCAAAATTAGGATAACCTTGACAAATTCCGTTGAAGTTAAGGGGATTCAAATCGTTTTAAAAGCGGAACCATTTTCGGGTATCGAAACCAATAAATTTAACATCTGGACTTCGCCAAACATATCTGGATTTAAATTCACATGGAAGAAAAATCAATTTCAAAATCTGGTCTTTTTGATATATTCCGACGCAGGCAAAACCATAAAAATCGGAAACAAACAAAGCATATTGACCATTGCCCTACCTTATATAACCGTTGAACAAATCGCATCTGCACAACCGAGAATTAAGCTAAGCGTCGAAAACTTTTCCTATGTTCCAACATTTGATGTAAAAAGAGCGGATATTACAGAGATACCCAAAGATTACTTCCTCTATCAAAACTTCCCGAATCCATTTAACTTGAAAACACAGATAAAATTCGACATACCTGAATACTCAAGCGTAAAGATAATAGTCTGGAATATGCTTGGACAAAAAGTGCGCGAACTTGTCAACGGAATTCTTGATCCAAACAGATACACGATAACTTGGGATGGGACTGATGATTCAGGCGCAAACGTTGCCTCGGGCATCTACTTCTATACGATATATGCAAGGTCTCTCGTAGATAAAGACAGAGAATTTACACAAACAAGGAAGATGATTTTAATCAAATGATTTTTTTAATTTTGCAAGTTCTTGATATCTGAACTCAACCTCAAAACCATATAAACTCAACTTCCCATTAACATGCTTTGACTTATCTTTGATATGTAGTTTTCCATCCGAGGTCAATTCAACTACATCATCATGACAGGATGAAGCACATGATGTTGCTGAAACTTGCGGATGAGTTCCGGCTGGTGGGAGCCCATGACAAGTTCCACATGCGGATTGGCTTCCATCGACAACAGTCCACTTTGGAGCGTTATTCAAATTCCCGTTTCTAAAGTAACCATGGCAATATGTGTTTGAGCAAGTTAAATTATCATAAATTGGATTTGGGACAAGATATTCTCCGATGCCAATTGGTGTAGAATTTCTCGCAAGCGAACTATCCGAAAAAATAACCTCAGCCCCGGGCGTTTCATCAAGATGTCCGGGTGATTTTAAAACATTTGGTTTTATGTGACATTCATTGCAATCAAAGCCAAGTGATATCTTTCCGGCTATAACATGCGATTGATGAGCTCCAACGCCTTTTGCAGATGTTGAAAAATTGTTGCTCAAATCTCTTGGTGGCGCTGAATTAACAAGGTTTCCATGACACGTATTGCAAGCCTCGGGTCCAGCGGGAGCATTATGGCAAGTGTAACATGAGGATTTGCTTATACCACCTTGATAATTGCTCCCATGACATTGTTTACATTGGTCGAGATTCCAACCTGTTTTTCTTATAAACTTGCCATGCGAATTCTCACTCGTCACTGAAACCCAATCGCTCGGGTGAATTCTTATATCTCCAATTGCAAGGCTATCTTCAACGACCCATTTTTTAATTTTATTAGCTTTGACATCCGCGTCAGCGCCAAGGTAATTTCTCATGCTTCCGCCCGGTTGAGTAACTTTCACAATTTTGCTGTTTACATCTCCGGGAATAGCGACGCCACTTTGAACTATTCCGAAATATGTCGACAAATCAAAATCACTTGAGGAGGGATTATGACAACTCACGCAATTTTCATCAAGAATTGCTTTGATATCATCTTTATATGTCAACTTAACTTTTTCGGTGGGCGCGACAATTTCTTCTTTTAATTTGCTACATGATGAAAAAGCAAAGAGGACAAGTGCGAGTAGAACGAAAACTTTTGCTTTCATTTTTCACCATTCTTTTTAATTTTTATTCTTCTTTTGCTCCATGGCAATATCCGCAAAAACCAAGCCCAGATTTCCTTGTATTAACATGACATGAAAAGCAAATCGATGCATCGGTTCTATGCCAATCTCCATCGACATCTTTCATATAATCTTTTTGATGTGTTTTAGGATCATTTCCAAGCCCCGGATTTCTATCGACATGGCAAATCACACATGTTGGATCCGCTCCTTCGACATCGTGACAGCTCATACACATCTCGATATCTCTTTTCGCCAATTTTGCATGTCTTCCACCTCCCGAACCGACACCTATCGTGACAAAATCATTTCCTGAATGCCATTCGGGTTTAAATTGCGATGCTCTTATATCTCCATTTGGCGCATGACAACCGGCGCAGAAAGTTTGACGATCATGACAAACATAACAATCCTTATCTTTTCCCTTAGCTTCAATTCCATGGGTATATCGATAATTCAAATCGTGAACTCTTTGCAAAACAAGTTGTTCTTTGCCTGAAGGTTGAGGCGTGAATAGAGAAACCTTTGCAAGGCTTACACCATCATGACATTGCTGACAGAAGTTATCATTATGACAAACGACGCAATTATTTTCAGCCCCACCAGCGCGAACGAATTTTTTATGCTCCGTTGCGAAATCGACAACCTTATGACTTGTAGGAAGAAGGGAAACGGTCTCTTTATGGCAGGCTTCGCATTCATTCGTCGCGGTGCGATTATTATGACAGGTAAAGCAACTCTCCATGCTCGGCAAATGTTCTGGCGTAGCATAATCTACTTTATCCGCTCCTTCGTGACACTGTAAACATTGCAATTTTTGATTTTCTATATGAAACTTATGCGAGAAATTGATTTTTCTAATCGGTGCTTCATAAGGAACCATATTCTGCGGATCAAGATGGCAAAATTCACAAGGTGTTTCTTGTTCATCATGACAATTATAACAAGTTGCCATCTTCGGAAGTAAAAAATCAGAAGAGTTTTCGCTCGTCAAAGCCCCAGCGTGACAATCTGTACATTCAGTGCCGACATTTTCGCTATGGAATTTGTGCGAAAATTTTATGTTCATCCATTGCTTGACATTATCACCGTAAAAATCTTTCTTCTCCGATGTCTTAGAATCAGAAAATACCGTTATAATGAAAGTGAACGGTATCAAAATAAGCGCAAAAAAGTAGAATGCGAGAATTTTTAATCCGGGTTTCATTTGCTCAAACCATATTAATTTTCATTTTATAAGTCCAAGGTTAGTGAAGAACCAATAGTTAAACTTAAGAAATACTCTGAAATCTGACTTGTAAACTTTGTTTTGTAGATACTGCGCTTGAACATCAAAAGATAAAGCATTATTCGGTCTGAATGTGCCACCAAGTGAAAAAGCAATGTCTTTATGTTTGCTTGATTCTTCGGACAACTTGTAAGATGCGTAATTTAATCCCACATTCGGTATAAATCGATTATTAAACATCGGATAATAAGCCTGGGCTGAAATCCCATCCAGTTCACCCGCATAGCCTAATCTCTTTGCAAGATTCACAGAAGCATATCCAACATCAAATCCAAGAACGATCCTACGCGAGTTATCGTCGACATACTTAACATTTGAAAAACCAACATAAGTCCTTAACATAGGTGAAATCGTATAGTGAACCCCAAGTTCAAACTCTTTTGTAACGCTGTAATTAAAGACGGAAAAGATTGAATTCACGGGTATCCTTGGATCTCGATAATCATAACCAGCGCTTATTTTAATCTTATTAATCAAATTGATGGCACCGGAAACTTCTCCCCTTGTAAACTTAACTTTGTTTATGTCATAATCAATGCGAGAGTAAACTTCAAAAATAGAAGTCTCATATCTTAAATCTCCGCTTAAAAGTTGATATTGAGATGAAATCATGTTGATCTCCTGCACGAAAGGATCGCCCAAACTGTCAGCTCTCAAAGCAGAGTATGACTTAGGCTTTCGATGTTGATTGAAATAGCTCAAAGAAGCGATAAATTCATCATTTGAAAATTTTATTTGAGCTCCGAACATAAAATTATTCTTTGGGTCATCGTTAAGAGCAAATTTTTGATCCACCGGCATCAGAAATCCGCCATAAATGTTTGCGCTTAAAAATTTAAAAATCTTTGCGTTGACATAGGCACCATCGATCGTTCCAACGCCAACGCCAGAGTAAACAGCAAATCTTCCAAATTTAAGATTGAAACGATTAAAAAGATTTCTCCAGTTGATGTAAAAATTGTAAAATCTAAATCTTGGGTCGCCAGACAGTTTCTCGCGGAAATCATTTGAAAGGTTCATAAAAGCGTAGAAAGAGATATTTCCCTTGCTCAAGGTCAACTGTGCGAGTTGATATGCCCTCAGATGATTTGTTGAAATTTCTGGCGTCTCATATCTCTGCCACATATAAGCTGTCGTTGTAAGACGAAGATTTAAATTTTGAGCCAACAAAATAGCCGGGGCGATGAAAAGGATAATTAACTTTTTCATTTTCTCTTTTCGATTTGTTTGATCTTTAAATAAAGTGCGATTGCGAGAATGGTTATAATCAAGGTTGAAACACCAAGACCCCAACGTCTGAAGTAATATTCATTTATTGCATCTGTTCCAGCCTTGATAACCATATCGATCAACTCATAACCGGGATTAATTTCTTGTTTGAATTCGTCAAGATTTGCTGTATGGGTTATAGTTCTTGCTTTAATCAAAATCTGCGGGACATTATTCATCTCATATCTCGCATCAGACACATCCATCCCTTTAAACTCCGCCTCGTCAAGAACTTTCTTCGCATAATTTACCTTGGAAACCAAAGTATCGATCAATTCCTTCATTTGCCTTGCAACTTCAAAGCCTTTATCACCTTCTTTATGGCACCTCACACAAGTTGATTTTATTCCCGTCCCAAGCATCTCATCACTTGGTTTTACAATTAAATGATTCCCGTGGCATATTTCACATTGTGGAATTTTATTTTTCTCAAAGACATCTGCATGTGGACTTCTCGAAAACATCTCCGCGTTCAAAGCATGGCAAACTCCGCAGACATGCGAAATCGATTTCACCCCAGGCGGAACCGCACCATGATTTCCATGGCAATCATTGCACGCCGGAGCGGATAGATCTCCTTTTTCAAGCAATGCTCTTCCATGAACGCTTTGCACAAACTTTTCATATTGATCCGTTGGGATTTTGTAGCCACGCATATAATCCGGGTCACTGTGACATCTTGCACAAGTCGAAGGTAAAGTAGAGGCAAAAACTGTTGAACGAGGGTCATTTGCTGGGAAAATATCATGCGCAGAATGGCAATCAGAACAAGCTGCGACTTTAGTATCTCCCTTTAAAATCCTCTGACCATGAACGCTTGTTTTATACTTCTCAAATTGATCCGTTGGAAGAGCTGGGTTAAATCGTTTCATATAATTTGCATCACTATGACATCTTGAGCAAAGTTTGACTTCATTCGTTGGATAAACAGGGGAACTTGGATCCGAGACTTTTTTAATGTTATGAACTCCGTGACAAGTTACGCAAGTTGCAATTTCGCTTTTACCATGGACACTTGCTCTAAAAAGACCAAACTGTTTGACATCAATTTTTGAGTTAAACTTTTTCATCATCCCTTCGTCGGAGTGACATCTTAAACAAATGGAGGTAATTTTATCGCCTTTCGGAATCCCTATGAATCCTTTTCCTTTGCTCATGGCAACTTCCATATCGTCGCTTGTCCTATCCCCGCCGTGGCAATCCGCACAAGAAATGCCAAGTTTAAAATGGACATCACCGGGATAAAGCTCCGTTGGCTTATCACCTACCATTTCCTTATGGCAATTATAACAGCCATCCTTCGTCTGAGAAAACGAAACCGAGAAAAAGACAAAAACCAGGATAAAAAATTTTATCATCTTAATTCCTCTCTTGTTTTTAGCTTAACACATAACCAAGTATTGTCATTGTAATCATATAAATCAAAACGAAAAGACCGATGTAGTTCATCAGTCTATTTCTATAACCTTTTTCAGTTTTGACATCCCAAAATGGCACAAGAAGCCAAAGTATCCCTGCAATTGTAAAAACAAGGACGCCAAAAAATTCACCTTCGATGAATAAAACTTTCGGAGGCAAAAATTTTAAAGTTTGATACATAAACAGGAAATACCACTCTGGCTTAATCCCGGCTGGAGCAGGTGCAAATGGGTCAGCTTTTTTCCCAAGTTCCCATGGGAAGAAAACAGCAAGTATCGCAAGTATGTTAAGAACTATGAGCCAAAGCAAAAGATCCCGAAGCAAAAAATTCGGGAAAAACGGGATATATTTTCTCTTTTCCGGAGGTAACTTTTCCCACTCAGGCGGTTCGCTCATACCCTGAATTTGAATAAACAAAAGATGAAAGAATAAAATGATCGTAAAAATCCCCGGCAATATCGCAACATGTAAACCGAAGAACCTCGCCAATGTAGCACCAGTTACATCCTCACCACCGCGAATAATTCTCAAAAGTTCTTTTCCTATCACAGGAATTGAACCTATGATGTCGGTCCCAACTTTTGTCGCGAAGAAAGCAAGTTCATTCCATGGCAAAAGATATCCGCTAAAACCAAAGGTAAGGGAAAGCAACAGAAGCAAAAATCCAGTAACCCAAGTTAATTCCCTCGGTTTACGATATGCTTTAGTAAAATAAACGCTGAACATATGGATGAAAACAGCAAGTATCATCAAATTTGCAGACCAACTATGAATGGAACGTATAAGCCAACCAAATTTTACCTTCGAAACGATAAATTGAACACTTTCATAGGAACTATCCTCACCAACGCGATAGTAGAGCAGAAGCAAAATCCCCGTGACGACTTGAATTATAAAAAGAAATAAACTCACACCCCCGAAGTAATACCAAATTGAATGCCTATGTTGAGGAACTGATTTATGGGACATAAAATCAATGAAGTTACGAATCTGATATCTTTCATCAAACCAATCAAAAACCTTTTTACCAAAGTTAGCCACGTTTCATCCCTCCTTTGTTACATATATTTCATCACCTTTTATAACGACACGAAATGGTTCGAGGGGTCTTGGTGGAGGTCCAGAGATATTTCTACCGTTAAGGTCATATTTCCCGTTATGGCATGCACACCAAATTGCCTTCATATCCTCGCGATATTGAACAGTACAATCAAGATGAGTGCAAGTAGCAGAAAACGCTCTAAATTCCCCCGTCTCAAGGCGTATCAAAATCCCAGGTTTATTCCCAAATTTAAAAATTGTCCCTGTATTAGGTTTAAAATCGTCAACTTTACCAAGTTTTACACTTGACACTTTTGCTTCCGGCAATTTCGGTGGAATAATATAACGAACGATAGGATAAAGTACAGAGACGAGCCAGCCGATAACTCCAAATCCAAGAATGTAATTCAAAAAATCTCTCCTCGAGCTCTTTAACCCCGAATTCATTTTTTGTTCCTCTTATTTTTAAGAACGAGAAAGGCACAACCCCATTTTGGAGCTGTGCCTCTGCCTTTAAATTATTCTGCTTTTGGCAATGGATGAGCTATTTCAGCCCACGCTTTCTTAAAGTCAAATCCCTTAAATGTTGGGCTTTGTTCATTGTGACATGTCTTGCAAAGTTTCTCAGCACTACCATCTTCAACAAGCACAAGAACAAGTCCATTCTTTATAGCCTCTTCTCTGTTTTGCATTACCTTTAAAGTTTTATAATCCGAACCAGGTCCATGGCAAGCCTCACATTGAACGCCATCTTCGATTTTGAATCTCTCAAGAAAAGCTTCTTTTGGGGCCCCATAACCTGTGACATGGCACTTCAAACACTCAGGAGCTTCATGCGGTGGGACTTTAATTCCCTTCGCTTCGGCGACCTTTTTAGCCTGTTCTGTTTTCAAAGTCTCATACGCCTTTGCATGCTTGCTTGCCTGCCAAATCTCGAACATCTTTCCTTTCTTCTCACCCTTATGGCAAGGCGCACAAACAGCAACACCAACATATTTGTGCTTCGGTGTCTCTTGTGAGATTAGATAACCCAAGACAAGTGGCACAAGCAGAAGGATAAGCAAAGTTCGCTTCATTTCTCATCTCCTTGTTTTGTTTTTTACGCTTTAATTTAACAAAAAACAAATTAAATTTTCAAAAACCACCTTCAAAAACAGTTCACTCTCCAACCGTTGATTGGCTCAATTTCTTTTTAACATCACTCAAGACATCAACTATCAAGTTATAATTATGCAAACCAGATGCACCCCACTTTTCAAGTTCAGACACAACTTTTGAGATCTCTTCTTTGTCTTTTCCATTATAACTTGAAATCAAATTTCTTATCTCAGCGATCAACCTACTCACATCGTCTTTCCATTCAACAGCCATCTTATCATACCCAGATTCATGGCAGTTTAAACAAATTTTTTCATCTGGCTTTATAACTTTATCGTTCGATATGTGGCAATCAACACATTCAACTCCAGCTTGGCTCATAATATCTGGGAGCGACTTCCCAAGATATGTTCCAGCGTAAATTTCACTCGACATTTTATGACAACTCCTGCAATCTTGCGCGGTCCGCTTTTGATGATGACATGAGTTACAACCATCTTTACTCAGAATTAACATCCCATGTTTTACAGCATTTGAATGGCATACGTTACATTTTATAGAATTCTCTTGAACGTGCTTTGCATGCGAGAAAATCGTTCCATAAACAGGTTTGGAAATACCCTCAATCCCGGTATGACAATTGGCACATTCAGTTGGAACGCGCGAAGAAGCAAAGCGTTTTGGAAGTTCATACTTCACATTTGCAATTTTAATGGCTTCAGAAAGATACTCATATCCTTTTGAAATTATCTGGTCTGAATAAGTTATGTTATGAATTGCTTTGCTTGCATCGACGATTTTAACGATATGTTTCGCCTTTTCTATATACTGCTTGGCTTCCTTATTATCAACCAAAGAATCGACATCATGTATCGCTTGTTTTAACTGAGCGATTTTCTCCGTTGAACTTTCCTCCCAAAGTTTTAGAAGTTTAGCATAACCTTTGCCATGGCAAACCTCGCACGATCCTGGTTTAGCGACTTTTACTTTTGCTTCAGCTATTAGCTCCTGATGAAAGACATGACAACTTGCACAACTTAATCCAGCCTCAAACATCGGATTTGGATGTCCCTTAACACCATTTATCTCTTTCCCTGCAAATAACAAAACCTGCATCTTGTGCTGATCCACATGGCAAGCGGTGCATTCAAGTTCCTCCTCGGGGCTTACCTTCTTTATCTTATGCTGAATCGTCAAATGACATTGAATGCATTCAATTTTATGCTCCGCGATATGAACTCTGTGCAAAAGCGTCGTATTACCATACTGACTTAAACGAGGGGGATCGAAATGACAAGCATAGCAGTTCTCTCTTGGCACAAATCCATCACCGATGATCGTGTTCACATGACAACGCGTGCACTCAATTTTCCTTCGTATCACTTCCGTATGATCAAATCTATATTTGCTTATCTCTTCCTTTGGGATCGACTCCCAATGATGACATGTTTGACAATTTGATAATTTTTTATAGACCGCAAATTCAACATCACCATCGCGTTTGAAATGACACAAAAAACATGTCGTCTCGGTTACGGTGATATGCTCACCTTGAACTATTTGAGAATGGCAACTTGTGCATCTTAGTTTTTTACCCCTTCGCATTTCCTCAAGATGCGGAGTGTGATCGAAAACTACACCTTTATATATAACCTTTCCTTTCAACAACCTTGTCTCATGGCATCCACTTTGAAGGCACGACTCGTCAGATATCTCAGCCCAAGGTCTTCTTTTCGTATAAGAACGAGCAAAATAGTTTACAACTTGAACAAGTCCTTCAAGTTTTCCTCTAACAGTCCCTACAATTCCGGGTGGAAAATGACATTTAACGCAGGTTACATCTTTATGAGAGGATGTTTTCCAACTTTCATAGAAAGGTTTCATATAATGGCAAGTTGGACAAAAGGAGGGTCGCGATGTAAATTCAGCAGAAAAAGCAAGGATGAATAAAAATGCAACAAGTCCGATGCCGATTTTCAAAATTAACTTTCTCGATTTCGCTTTTTCCATTCTCTCAATTAGTTTTGTTTTTTCGCAAAATCAAATTTTCTTATAAATTTTTCAAGCCTTTGACTTAACTCATCGATGAACTGAAGATTATGAGCTCCTAATGAACCTTCCTCAATAAAATCATTAACTGCTTTTCTAATATTTTCAAATTCAACTATGTCATTCTTATTTCCGTTCGATTTCAAATTCTGCATAAGCGCTGGCATTAAATCATTCCATCTTGAAATTAAATTTTTTAAATTCTCTCTCTTTTTCACAAAGTCATCAACATAATCTTGCTCATGACATGTTGCACAAACATCCGCAGTTGGTCTCACAGGCATATTAGCCTCCATCGAATGACAATCAACGCATGAAACTCCAGCCATCGACATAAAATCTTCCGAATCGGTTAAAAACTTACCTACATAAAAGTTCTTCTGATTCACATGACAATTTTCGCATTTCGGCTCTTTTTCAGCCAAGTCCTTATGATGACATTTATTACAATCATCGACAAACTCCAAAATCTTACCATGGGAGCTTTGCTGTGGTTCACCTCCGGAATGACAACTGATACAACTTAACTTGAAAAGATGTGCACCATGTGGAAATCTCTTCGAATTATACTCACTGTTTAAATTCTCAATCCCGAAATGGCAGTCAAGACATCTTGAGTTATTTTTATAAACATATTCGAGTTCAGGCTTTTTTGCTTGTGCTTTTATCTCTTTTTCGACCGCATCGAGAAGAAGGTTTACATATTTAACATTGTGCACGCCAAAACTTCCATCTCTTTTGATAATTTCGAGATTTATATTTATGTTTTCGTCAAATTTTCTAATGCCTGCTCTTTTTAAAATTTCCGCAATTTCAACCTCAAATTCAAGTTTATTCAATCTCTCTTTGACGATCTTTTGCCATTGCTGGACAAGTTTATCATATCCTTTACCGTGACAATTACTGCACGAGTTTGGATCAAATTTTGGAAGTTCAAAAAGTGTTTCAGTGCGCGTTTTGATGAGTTTAACCTCATGGCAACCTCTGCATGAAACGCTTGCAAGAAACATCGGATCAGGAGATATCGGAACCCCGATTCCACCGCTTCCAGAGTAAATCTTTTCTTGGATTGAGTGTTTGTTACCGTGGCATTCTTGACAAACAGGTGAGAAAACTTCAAACACTTCAACTTTTCCATGCTTTATTTCACTATGACATTTGAAGCAATTAATTTTTTCGTTGCTTACATGAATTTGATGCATCTTTTTTGATTCAATTCCGATAGTAGTTATGTTTATATGGCAAGAGTTGCATCTTTCTAATGTTACATCACCTCGCCCAACAGCGACATGTAGATGGCACGTTCCACATTCTATTTTATTTTTCACATATTCAGAATGATTAAAAGGAACTCCCCAAATCATTATACCATCTTTTGGGGGACCATGACAGCTACCACAACCGGAAACAGGATAGCTTCCGGTGACTTCTCCACCCGGAAAATGACATAGAATGCAAATCTTTGTTGAAACAGCCTCATGTCTTCCTTGAACAAGTTCAGAATGACAGGTTTGGCATTGCATCTTAAACCCAATTCTATCCTCGGACAAATGCTTAGAGTGCGAGAATTTCACCCTACCATCTACAAAAAATATCTCCTTATCCGCGAACTCTTTCTCTTCATGACATTTTATACATACGGTATTGTCAACTTTTGATGTGACCTCATAACTGTAGGCTCCAAGGTAATATCTCGCTATTTCGGAAAGTAATCTAACTTTACCTTTTAAATAATTTCCCAATCCAGGTCCATAATGGCAAGTTCCACAGTTTACCTGATTATGTGATGAAGAAAGCCAATTTTCATAATATGGTTTCATATAATGGCATGAACCACAATATTCGGGGTCATCGCTCGTCCTCAGGAAAAGGAAAAGAACATAGAAAAGAAAAATCAGCGAAAGAGACAAAACTATAACTCTTTTACGTTTACCTTTCATCTGACTTCTCCTCCTTCATAAGTTTCATCTTCATGATTTTTTCGTACTCGAGAGGATGTTCTTTAATCATTCTTTCTTTTGAAATCTTCCCAGTGAATATCGTTGGGTTAAATGGGAAAACATGTGGGTTGAAATGAGCATTATACCAATGCCATATGACGATAGCAAGAGTTGCAAGCATTGCCTCATCTGAGTGCGCTTCCTTCGCTATATCAAAAACAAACTTCGGGAAAATCCCAAGGAAAAAATTGTGAAACCAAAGAACTAAACCTGACAAAACCATTATAACCATTCCCCAGTAAACAGCCCAATAGTCAAACTTTTCAATGTATGAATATCTCCCATATTTAGGCCTTTCATTCGTTTTCCCAAGCATGTACTTTATATTTTGGTAGAAATCAAGGAAATCCTTCTTTCTTGGCAAAAGTTCTTTGAATTCATTTCTACCTTCCTTTGTAAATGCGATATAGATTGTATGCCATATCGATACGAAAATCAGTAATCCAGCACCAATCCTGTGAACGATTCTTGAGACTTGAATTCCACCAATGATTTCAAAAAACAACTCTGCCCACCAAGATTCGTGAAATTTTATCGGTAGCCCAGTTATTATCAAAAGTATCACTCCGATCGCGAGTGTTAAATGCTGAAGTCGTATATTCAAACTAAAACGGATAAAATATTCCTCTTCTTCGACCTTCTTCTTTTTCAACTCTTCTTTCGCTTTTCGCTCGAGTTCGATTCTTATTTTTTCTTCGATTTCCTTTTTCAATTTTTCCCTAAATTCATTCTCAAGGGTTATTCCTTTTTCCATTTCGACTTCACGAATTAACTTTTCGGATTCTTTTTTTGGGTCCATCATTTAGCCGATTTTCTTTTTCTTCTTAAATATCCAATTAAATCAAGTGCTATATGAGCGAATAATCCAGCAAGAACTATCAAGGTGAACCATTTGAAAAAGGTGTAAACATAGTAAACGATGCCGGATTCTTTTTCGCCCGGCAGAACATGAAATTTACCCTTTGCAACGTTTTCATTTGCCCTTGGATGGCATTTTCCACATGTCTTAGCTAAATTCGCCGGATGGATTGGAGACCGTGGATCTCGCGAAGGCAAAACATCGTGATACTCATGACACGATGCACAGTTCGCAGCTCTTACAACTCCAAATTTTAACGCTATCCCATGGAAGCTTTCCTTATACGCCTCTGGATTTTTAACCGGAATCCCAACTCTTTTCATCAACTTGACATCTGAATGACAATTTTCACACGTCCCAACAACATTTTTTGGGTTTAAACTTGACCTTGGATCTTCCGGGGGCAAAATATCATGCTCACGATGACAATCTGAACAAACCGCGGAACCTAACTCGCCCTTTTGAATTCCATCCCAGTGAATGGAGTTATAATACCGTTCTTTCACATCGTGATGACATCTACCGCAAAGCTCCGGTACATTTGTTTTAAAAACGGTTGATTTCGGGTCATCAGGCTTTCTAACATAATGAACAGTGTGGCAATCTTTGCAATCGGGGGCATTTTTCCCCTTGGCAAGCGCTCTTGCATGAATGCTCTCTTTGTATTTCTCGGGTTTTGCGCTAACTGGAGCTCCGACGACATTCCCCTCAAAATGACATTGCAAACAATGTATCTTGCGCGGTTTAGTCAAATGAGGTATGACGCGAACATCAACATGACAAGAAACACAGGCAAATTTACTATGAACGGATGATTCAAAATCCTCCTTTGAGACATAAAGTGATTTAAATTTCCCTTGCTCAACTACACCAAAATTTTTTACACCATGACAAACAAAACAACGCTCGTTTTTTAACTGCGAAAATGTATTCTCTATCAATAAAAGAAAAACCAACAATACCAACCGTGTTCTCATTTTTCTGCTTCCTTATTTTTTATCTCAAGATATTCGAGATAATGGTTCTCCTTTAACCATTCTTCGGAAACATAACCATGCCAAAATGAAGAATTGATTGGGAAATTCCCCGGTGATAAATGAACAAGGTAAAGATGCCATAGAACCAAAAAAGTTATTATAAGTGTAGCGGTTGCACTATGCAACGCTTGGGATACATCAAAGAACCACTTGGGTAAAATCCCAAAAAAGTAATTATGGAACCATAAAACGATACCGCTTAAAATCATAAGCAAAACAAACAAGAAAAAAGCCCAATATTGTATCTTCTCCCTGTAGGAATATCTGCCATACATCGGTGGCTTTTCGTCTTTGCCTATGTCATACTTTATGCTTTCAACAAAATCCACGAAATCTTTTTTTCTAAACAGCAACTCCTTGAACTCCCTTTTTCCTTCATTTGTCAGCAAAATATAATACAAATGATAAACTGCTGTGATAAACAAAAGCACCGCGGAGATCCTGTGCAAAATCCCACGCGATTCAAAACCACCCTCAAGAAAGATCAGAAACCTACCAAACCATGTATCGTGATATCTCAACGCAAAACCAGTTATTATTAATAGAGTCACGCTTATCATCAAAAGAAAGTGTTGTATTCTCCAAGACAAAGAGAATCGGAGAACTTTTTTATCCATCGCAAATCTTCTCCTTTTTATTTATTCAAAATAATCAAAACTTGCCCTTATCCCATCTCTTATAGATGTAACCGCTTCGATTTCCATCAATTTTTCTTCAAGCAATCTCCTATGTTCTTTTTCCATCTCCGCAAGTTCCAGCAAAAACTTTTGAACGCTCGGCTCACACGCTTTTAACGAAGCGGAGTAATAATAATCAAATGAATCTTTTTCTCTTTCAATCGCTGTTCTTAAAATTTCAATAATTATGTTTTTGACCTCTTCTTCCTTGCAACTCATGCAAATTCTCCTTTTTTAATTTCTTGTAATTTTATCTTTTCTAACTCGAGCGGATGCTCTTTCTCCATCTCTTCTTCAGTCAAATATCCCGTAATCCAAGCGAAGTTCATTGGATAAACATCCGGATTGAAAACCACATAATAAATATGCCAAACTATGATTGCAAGAAAAGCAAGCCATGCCTCAAAATAGTGAATCGTATTGCAGACATCAACGAATGTTTTTGAAAACCATCCCATAAAATGATTCTCAAACCACAGCACAACGCCAGTAACTGTCATCACAACCGTACCCCAGATTAAAGCCCAATATTCACTTTTTTCAATATAGTTAAACCTTCCAAATTTTGGTTTCATCTTTGAAAGTCCGAGATTGTATTTCAAAACTTGAACCATATCTTTCACATCTTGAATCCTAAACATTATATCTCTTATAAATTCTCGACCTCTTTTCGTGAAGATAATGTAATAAAGATGATAAATTGAATCAAGAACAAGCATAACCGCAGCGATTCGGTGGATCAAGCCTCTATATTTAAAGACTGATTCCCCACCGAGATTCCTTATAGCCATGACCCACCATGCATCTGGGAAAGCGAGCATAAAACCAGTTATAACAAGTGTGAAGAAACTTATCAAAAGAACGAAATGCTGAATTCTCTCCTCAAGCGTCATCCTTAAATAAAGATTTGTCTTTCTCGGGAGTTCATCGGGCGGATGATATAACTTTTTATGCTTTTCCCTATACCTATCAACTGTTTTTCTTATCCAATCGAGAACATTATGAACAAACATTGAGCCAACTATTGAAACGATCAAAACAATATAAATCGTTGAAACCCAATAAATTATCTTTTCATCCGTGCTTGCAACGGTTATATGAATTTTACCTTTGACAAAATTTTCATTTGCGCCCGGGTGACATTGTCCACAAGTATTAATAAGATTCGCTTTATTTACCCTCGACCTTGGATCAGATGAAGGCAATATATCATGAACCCCGTGACAACTCGCGCAGTTTGCCGCCTCAACATTCCCAAGACGAATGTTCAAACCATGATAACTATCCGTAAAAGTTTTGAACTTATCCGAAGGGATTCCATATTTTTCGGCAAATTTTACCAATGCGTGGCATTTCGAGCAAAGCTGAAGAGCGATATTCCTTGGCGCAACAGGTGAACGCGGATCTGTTGGCTCAAGGATCAAATGCTCACCATGACAATCGGTGCAACTTGGCGAATCAGCATTTCCCTTGGAAAGCGCAACTCCATGAACACTTTGTTTAAAATCCTCAGCAATTTTGGTATGACATCTTCCGCATGTTGAAACGATGTTAAATTTATAAATCCTTGAATTCGGGTTGCTTACTTTCATCATTTCATGTGCGCCGTGACAATCACTGCAAACAGCCGCTTCTTGATTCCCAGAATGATACAATCTACCATGAACGCTCTTCTCATAAGATGATATAAAAGAAGAAGTGTGCGTCATTCTACTTCTTACATCTGGATTATCGAGGTGACAATTCAAACAAATTTTAACTTCGTTCGCCCTGCTTATTTTTGATTCACTGCTTGTGACCGTCATTATATCGTGTTCGCCATGACAATCCGTACATGTCGGTGAACTTTCAAACCTACTTAAAAAAGCCTTGCCATGCTCTGAATTAAAATAATTTTCAGAAACCTCTTTATGGCAGTTTGCACATACCTTTGCGACATTAACCCTTGCCACTGTTGAACTCGAATCGCTCGACCTTAAAATTTTATGTCCCGTATGACAATCAGAACAATTAATATATTTCGCATGGATGCTTTCTTTATATTTCAAGACAAACTCTTGATTCTCACGAACGATTCTCTTATCCGCATGACAAACTAAACACACATCCGCGGAAGCAAATTTTATCGAATGATATCCATGACATGAAATGCAATCCGCACCATTTTTAAATTTGAAGTGAACGCTCGTTTTAAAATCATCAAATTCCTTCTTATGACATGAGGAACATCTTCCAACGAATTCTGAACGAGAAAATTTTACTATCTCATGGGCATTCCCATGGCAGGATAGACAATTAAGCTTTTTAGAATGCTTGGTCAATTTAAAAGCGACAACCTCCTTATCATGGCAAGTAGAACAATCAACAGGTTCGAACTTCTCTCTGTGGGGAATCTCGTCGGGATTAAACCCAGCGTGACAATCAACACAATTTAAAGAACCATGAACTGAGCTTTCATATTTTTTAGAATCAACATACAAAGAAATAATTTTTCCATTGCGCTCCATAGTTAGCGTTTTATCATCATGGCATGCAAGACAATCAGAACTTGATTGAGAAATAGAATTTGCAGATAACAACACTCCAATGAAAAACGCTAATGTAATCCTCTTCAACATAGGTGCTTTGGGGGATTAGTTTTAGATTTGCTGTTGGAAAGAATGTTTATCATGACGAAGACAAATCTTTTAGCTCATTTATCAGGTGCTTCAGTTCAGATATTCTAAAAAGTTTATCGCCACATTTGATAACTCGTTCGCCTTCCAAATCAATATCTTCGCTCAACGCATAAAAGGGTGCAATATAAATAACTTTAGCTTCGGGCATAACCTCGGTTATCAACGATTTTATATCAAACTGATTTTGCTTATATATGTTTTCATCTATTATAACTATATCGTATCTATCCTGTAAAATTTTCTTGCATGCCTCACTTCCAGAAGGAGCAATTCCAACCTCAAAGCCTTCGCGAACAAGAAACTTTATAAGCAAATTTCTCATCGATTCGTCTGCTTCCACAACAAGGGCTTTCTTCATTTCCTTTAAACTTTTATATTTTCTATAAAACGTAATCAATCATTATGCCAGAGATTTTTCGAAAAATTATTGATTTTTAATAGCATAAAATATGGAAAATTTAAAATCAGTGTGGCAAAATTGCTCTTTAAAGAAAAACATTGACAAAATTAAACAAACTTCATCAAGGCTTTGTTTTTTTCAGCCCAAATTTTTATTTTAAAACAAGTAGAAACAAAGCACGATTGAGATGGAAAGCAAAGATACTTTTTGGGCAAATATCTTCAAGGGTAGAAGAAAAAAGGATGATATTGTGGAAGTCATTTTAAAAGAGGTCCCTGCGTTCTCAGACCTTGAACCTAAAGAACTCTCGCTCCTTGCTTCAATAGTGCACAAAAGAGAATACAAAAAAGGTGAATATATTTTTTATCAAGGTGACCCCGGACTTGGAATGTACATAATTCAGGATGGCGAAGTTTTGATTCAATATACCGACCCCGAAGGAAATCGAAAAGACCTTGCAATTTTAAGAGATGGCGACTTCTTCGGTGAAATTGCTTTAATAGATGAATCTCCCCGCTCTGCCTCAGCGATATGCAGAACAGATTGCCATATAATTGGTTTCTTTAGACCCGACCTTTTCGAGATAATAGAAAGACATCCAAAGCTCGGAATTAAAATTGTCCTAAAACTTGCTGAAATAATTGCCGAAAGATTGAGAAGGACTAATCAAGAAGTAGCCCAACTAAAAGCGGAACTTGAATCACTAAAATCGATTATGAAAAATGAATGAACTTAAAAAAATCCTAATCCCGATTGATTTCTCCGATTATTCTCTCAACGCTTTGGAATACGCAAAACTTTTTGCGGAAAAATTTAACGCCGAGATTATTTTATTAAATGTCGTTGAACCTGTTGTCTTTACAGCCGACTTAACAATGGGACAAGTTATCCCGTCAATTGAAAGTGAACTATATCAAAAGTCGGAAGAAAAAGTTAAGGAAATAGTCGATAGCCTAAGAGATAAGTTCAATGTCAGAGGTGTTGTCAAGATTGGAAGACCTCATGTTGAAATAATTGAATTCGCAAAGGATGAGAAGGTTGACTTAATCATCATTGGCTCACATGGTCACACGGGGGTTGAACAATTTTTGTTCGGTAGCACAGCGGAAAAGGTGATACGAAAGGCAAGTTGCCCAGTATTGATAATCAAATCAAAAGCGAAAACCTAATTCCTCTTTTCAAACACTGCTGTTTCCCCCGCCTTTATAATTTTTAAAAATGAATCGATCTTCAAACTCGCACCACCTACAAGAGCCCCATCAACGTCGGGTTGTGAAAGAAGAGAATACGCATTTTCCGGGGTGACGCTTCCACCATATTGAATTGTTAAATTTTGCGCGACGTCACTATTAAACAAATCAGAAACAAGATCTCTTATAAATTTTTGAGCGGATTGGGCTTGCTCAGGCGTTGCATTTATTCCCGTCCCAATTGCCCACACAGGCTCATATGCGATCACAATTTCTTTCACCTGCTCCAAGGTCAAACCATCAAGTGTGCCTTTAATTTGCCTTTCAAGAACTTTAAATGTCTCCCCTTTTTCCCTTTCCTCAAGTGTTTCACCAACGCAAATTATCGGCTTCAATCCAAACTCTATCGCTTTTTTAACTTTTTTATTTACAATTTCATCCGTTTCATGAAAATACCTTCGCCTTTCCGAATGCCCGAGGATCACATATTCACACTTCACCGACTTTAACATCTTCGGCGATATCTCACCTGTATAAGCACCTTCAACCTCATAAAACATATTCTGCGCCCCAAGCTTTATATTCGTTTCCTTTAATAATTCGGATGCAATAAAAAGCGAAGTAAACGGAGGACACACCACAACTTCAACCTGAAGATTCTGACCAATGAGATTATTTTTTAAAGGAAGGAGAAAATCGAATGTCTCTTTAATGTCCTTATTCATTTTCCAATTTCCAGCAATTATCACCTTTCGCATTCGCAGGTTCTTTTTATTTTAAAAAATAAGGGCATCGCAACGGATGCCCTTTTGTTTATGAACAACCACTGGTACTTCCACAATTTGGACACACATAACAAGAGCCAGACCTTTGCATTATAGTTCCGCAACTTGGACAAGGAGGTGCATCCGACTGTGCTTCAAAGATTTGCTTCTCGTATTTCTCAAGCGCTTCGCTTTTTATCAATTCCTCCGACTTAGATGAATAAAGACCGTTTAAAACGTCTGTATAATCAATATTGCTTGGTTGTTCATCTGGCGTTAAAAACTTTTTTCCAAGCCATCTGAATATGTAGTCAATTATCGATTTAGCAATCGGTATATCAGGATTGTTAGTAAATCCACTCGGTTCAAACCTCATATGACTAAATTTATCAACAAGGACTTTCAATGGCACTCCATATTGAAGCGCAAGCGAAATCGCCGTAGCAAACGCATCCATCAAACCGCTCAAAGTCGAACCTTCCTTGCTCATAGTTATGAAAATCTCGCCAGGGGTTCCATCTGGATACATTCCAACGGTTATATATCCTTCGTGTCCTGCAACGCTGAATTTATGAGTTATCGATTTTCTTTCATCCGGGAGACGACGACGCACAGGTCTATATTCAACCGTTCGTGAATCTTTTTCGCTCTTTTTATCATCAAGACTTGTTGAAAGTGGTTGAGTTCCTTTGCTTCCATCGCGGTAAATCGCGATCGCTTTAAGTCCCATTTTCCATGCATCGATATATAATTGCATAACATCGTCGACTGTGACATCGTTCGGCATATTAACTGTTTTCGAAATAGCACCAGAGATAAACGGTTGCACTGCAGCCATCATCTTAACATGCCCCATATAATGGATGAACCTTTTACCTTTCGCGGGTTTAAATGCGCAATCGAACACAGGAAGATGCTCTTCTTTTAAATGCGGAGCCCCTTCAATCGTGTCATTTTTATTAATGTAATCAACTATTTCCTTTATCTGCTTCTCTGTATAACCAAGTTTTTTAAGCGCAAGTGGAACGGTATTATTTACAATTTTCAAAAATCCACCGCCGACAAGTTTTTTATACTTGACAAGGGCGATATCAGGCTCAATACCGGTCGTATCACAATCCATCATAAATCCAATTGTTCCAGTTGGTGCAAGCACCGTCACTTGAGCATTTCTATATCCATACCTTTGCCCAAGTTCATATGCTTCCGCCCAAACCTTCTTTGCTTCCTCAAATAACCAATCAGGAATTAAATCTTTATCGATTTTATCAACATATGACATATGCTTTCTTATCACTCCAAGCATTGGCTCTCTGTTAAGTTCAAAGCCTCTGAAAGGACCTTTCTCTTTTGCGATCAAAGCAGATTGCTTATACGCTTCCCCTGTCATAATTGCTGTCACAGCTCCTGCATAGGATCTTGCTTCATCGCTGTCATAAGGTAAACCAAGCGACATAAGCAAAGCCCCAAGGTTTGCATACCCAAGACCAAGCGGTCGATAATCATGACTGTTTTTTTCTATCGCTTTTGTCGGATAACTTGCATTGTCAACGATTATCTCCTGAGCTGTGATTATTATATCAACAGCATGGCGAAATGCTTTTGTATCAAACGTTCCATCCTCTTTTCTAAACTTCATTAAATTTAGAGAGGCAAGATTGCAGGCGGTATCATCAAGAAACATAAATTCAGAACATGGATTGCTTGCATTTATTCTGCCAGAATTTGGACAGGTATGCCAGTTGTTAATCGTAGTATCAAATTGTAATCCCGGATCACCACAAATCCAAGCCGCTTCCGCAATCATACGCATAATATCCCTTGCCCTGTAGGTATCGCAAATTTCTCCAGTTGTAACATATCTCGTATGCCATTCTTTATCTTCAAGGACAGCGCGCATAAATTCATCGGTCACTCTAACAGAATGATTTGCATTTTGAAATTGAACAGAATCGTAAGCGCCACCCGGAACATTGAACCCCGGATCATATCCAGCTTTTATTAAAATATGAGCTTTTTTCTCCTCTTCAGCCTTTGATTTAATAAAGTCAATTATATCTGGGTGATCGACATTCAAAATCACCATCTTTGCAGCTCTTCTTGTCTTCCCTCCACTTTTTATGACACCAGCGAACGCATCAAATCCACGCATAAAAGATACCGGACCACTTGCAACACCTCCGCCGGAGAGTTTCTCCTTTGAAGACCGAAGCGTCGAGAAATTCGTTCCTGTTCCTGAACCATATTTGAACAACATTCCCTCTGTCTTGGCAAGTTCAAGGATCGATTCCATTGTATCCTGAACAGAATTTATAAAACAAGCAGAGGCTTGTGGTTTCTCCTCAACGCCGACATTAAACCAAACAGGCGAATTAAACGAAGCATATTGATTCACGAGAAGATAAACAAGCTCGTTATAAAAAACATCCGCATCTTCATCGCTTGCAAAATAACCATCTTTTATCCCCCAATTTGTTATCGTTCTTGCAACTCTTTCGATCAATTGTTTCACGCTATATTCTCTTTCAGGAGTTCCAATTTGACCATGAAAATATTTCGACACGACTATATTCGTTGCAAGCATCGACCATGAAGCGGGGACCTCAACATCTTTTTGTTCAAAAACTACTTCGCCTTTTTCATTCGTTATCACTGCGTCCCTTTTCTCCCAAACAATTTCATCAAACGGGTGGATACCCGGCTTTGTAAAAAATCTATAAAATTTCAAACCGCTCACCCGTAATTTACTCGCAACACTTATCGATTTTTTCTTTATCTCTTCCATAAAAAATCTCCCTTTTAATTTTTTGTTTGTTAAAATATAAAGGTGCTACGAGCTCCACCCGCCAAAGCTAATTTTTTTCTGCTTGCCAAAATATAAAGAATTAAAAAGCAAATGTCAAGACTTCAATCTTTAAGTTCACTTAAAGTTTTCTTTATTATCTCAATTCCTTCGTCCACTTCATCCTTCGTTATCGTAAGCGGCGGTCTAAACCTTATAGATCTTTCCCCGCAACCTATCATCACCGCTCCATTTTCATAAACCTTCTTCAAGAATTTTTTCCTAAATTCAGCATCAGGAAGATCAAAAGCGCACATCAAACCGCGACCACGGGCATTCGAAACGAATTCAGGAAACTCATTCTGCAATTCAACTATTCTGTTCAACAAATGTTCACCAACAACACGAGCGTTTTCAAGCAAGTTTTCCTCATGTATGACCTCAAGTATTCTCGCAAACCTTATCATATCAGTTAAATTCCCACCAAATGTAGAGTTTATCCTGCTTGAAACATGGAAAACATTGTCTTTCACTTCATCAACCCTTTCAGAGACGAGTATACCGCAAACCTGTGTTTTCTTTCCAAATGCAATTATATCAGGCTTAACAAAATGTTCATGCGCCCACATCTTCCCCGTCAAACCAACTCCCGTTTGAACTTCATCCATTATATACATGATTTCGTTTTCATCGCAAATCTCGCGCAAAGCAACGAGAAACTCTTTTCTAAAGTGATTATCACCGCCCTCAGCTTGGATAGGCTCTATTATAAGGGCTGCTATATTATGCCCATATTCTTTTATCGCATCCTTGATCTGATTCAAAGCCATCTTTTCTTCCTCCTCAACCTTCTTCAAATTTTCCTCGTTCAATGGAAACCTGATAGCTGGATTATGTATCCTCGGCCATTTAAACTTCGGGAAGTATTTGTGCTTTATTGGGTCTGTATTTGTAAGTGAAAGCGTATATCCAAGTCTTCCATGAAATGCTTGACGGAAATGTATGACAACCATTTTTGATTCATCTTCAACTGAGTTGTAAAACCCACGCTCAAGGTTTTTCTGCATCTTCCAATCAAAAGCAACTTTTAAAGCGTTCTCAACCGCTGGCGCTCCTCCTTCGATAAAGAAAGCGTATTTAAAATAATCTGGAACCGCGAGCCTGAAAAATGTCTCGACAAACTCCGCATACTCCGCAGGATAAATATCGGAAAGCGTTATCTTATTAATTGCAACAAGCGTCAACTTTTCGAGAAAATCCTTTTCAAGCAACTTGGGATGATTCACACCTAAAGCGGATGATGCGAAAAATGAAAATAGATCAAGGTACGTTTTCCCGGTTTTTGCATCGACAAGGCGTCTGCCTTGACTATTTTTAAGATCTAAAACCATTTCAAATCCATCAACAAGTATGTGCTTTGAAAGTGTGGAATGAACTTCGGACGGATTAATTCTCACTGCCATTATACTAATCCTTTTTGTTGTTAACTTGCCTAAAATTTAAAAACTTCCCCTAAAAATTCAAAAATTTGCTTTGCATTGCTTTAAAAATGACAAAATTTTTGCTAAATTTATCGTGAAACCAAAAAAAGAAAAATTCAACTTAAGATAGAGATGAAAGAGCCAAAATATTTATCCGAGTACCTCGATGATTTCATCACCGAAACCGAAATTAAGAAAAACGGGAGGATAAATTGGAAATACCTACTTATTCTGCTCCTACCCCTTGGAACACTGATATTGATAAGTTTGCTTCTCTTTAAAAAACTCAACAAAAGAAAGGACTCAAAGAATAGAACAAATGCTAAATCCGAAATTTTAAGTAAGCCCTAAACGCTTTGTAGTTATAAACCGTTGAACCATACCTTTCATATAAACCATATAATTCAAAACTTTGCGCCTTAATCTCTCCAAAAAATCTATAGTTAAGCGATTTCGGATACCTTTCACCCCCACTTCTTGCAAATACCATCGCCCCTGCAGTTCCAACGCTAAGCCATTTTAAAATATCTTGCCTAAAGTTTAGTTCAATCCAATAAGTTGAAAGATTATTTGGCGTCCAATACGGGATCGAATTTACATAGATCGAATCAAAATCCTCAAACGCATAGAAACCGACGAACATTATCTGCGGATTTTTCTTTGAGATGAACAAGTTTAAATAACTTGCTAATGTTCTTTTGATATTTCCATCAGAATAAATCCCATAATCAACCCAGAAGCTCAAGCCAAGCCATGGGAAAATTTGATTGTAAATTGTAAGCGAGAAATCATCGTTCACAATTTTCTCTTCAATAGCCCTGACACCTTCCCTATTCTCAATCCTTTTGTAAGTAAATTGCGGATAAATTTTATCAAACAGACTTAATCCTAATGAAAAATCCCAAATTGGAAAAATGTTAGTCCCATATTTAAATGCCCCTGCTCCAAACTCAAAATAAATCCCACGCAATAAGTTATACCTTAATTTAGCGAAACCACCATAACCATAACTTCTTCCCTGAATCCTGTCGTCTCTTAATTCAACCCTTTCAAAGTTAAGCCTCATCTCAAAAAATCTATTGAAGAAATATCTCGATTCAATCGGTGAGATAAGCTTGGTGAGTTTATTTGAATCCCTCAACCACTTGGTTTCTCCTAAGAGATAATTTGAATAATTAGCCTTTATTTCATCTATTATTCTTTTTGCATTTTGATTTTGTGGATCAATTTTTAAAAGTTCTTCCGCTTCTTTCCTTGAAACATCCCATTCACCGGAATAATAATGTAATTGCATAGCAAGTTCGATTGCCTGTTTATGCCGAGGAAATTTTTTCAGAAATTTTTCTACTTCTTCTTCTGCTTCATCACTTTTATTATTCCAAACGAGGAGTTGACACAACATCCAATGATAGTTCAAACTATCGGGAAAAACAAGAACAAGTTTTCTATAAAGAGGTATGGCTTTCAATTGCTGGTTGTTCCAAACATATTGCTGAGCAAGTTGGATCATCGTTTCATAATCAAACGGGTTAAGATCGATTATCTTTTCATATATCGGTATTGCTTTTTGAGGTTGATTATTCCATACATAAAGTTTTGCAAGGGTCCGATAAAGGTTGACGCTATCTGGGCACATTTGAATGAGTTTTTCATAGATCGAGATCGCTTCACTTTGTCTCCCATCCCATAAATACCATTGTCCAAGTTTTGTCAAGATCTCGTAGTCAGCAACGCCATTTTTCAAAAGCGTTTCATAAACAAAAATTGCACCGGGAACATTTTCAGTCCACAAATAAAGCTCAGCGAGTCGTCTTGCTATTTTAACATCTCGAGGTTCTGCTTTAAAAAGTTCAACATAAGTCTCAATAGCTTTTTCAAGTTCACCATTTGCGACGAAAAGTTCAGCCTGACTTATTTTTTTATTTCTCTCATTTTGAGAAAATAGAATAAAAGGGATCAATAAAATTATAAGTGCTTTCTTCATCATTTTAGAGCGTCAATTTTTTTAACTGTTTCAAAACATAATTTCTTATCTCCGATGGTTCTGGCGTCGGCTTTATTATTTTTCCGTTTTCAATCACAGTTTCGAGAAGTGGTTTAAATCTTTCTTTATCAAATTTTTCGTTTGCAGGCAAAACTATTCTTTCACCTGTTTCCTCATTGACATAAACTTGCTTTTCTCCCGATAGTTTACCTCTCTTTGCTATCGGTTTCCCATCAATTTCAACTATATCCATAGCGAAGTCAAGCACAGGCGCACTGCTTATCGTTGTTCCGACGCCATAAGCGTCGACCACCTCGTTAAGTTGTCTTATCGTTTCTTCATCAACTCCTCCGCTTACAAATATCTTGACATTCTTAAATCCTCTGATATCAAGTTCCCATCTAACTTCTTTAAGAATCGCAAGGAAATTCCCTCGCCTTGAACTCGGTGTATCAAGTCTAACACCATAAAGTTTATCACCCAAAGCCTCCGCAACGCGGATGGCTTCGAATTTTTCATCTGTAAATGTATCAATTAATGCAATCCTTGGGATTTTTGGATCCATTACCTCATCAAATGCCTTCACCGCTTCAAGTGTATCTCCGAACAAAAGGATCATCGCATGAGGCATCGTCCCACTTGCTGGAATCCCAAGAAGTTTCGAACCAACGGGAGTAGCAACACCATCACAACCTCCAATGTATGAACTTCTATCGATCATCGGAGTTATTGCCGGATGCATCCTCCTCGCACCGAAATGAATGACAATTTTATCCCCAGCTGCAAGTTTACATCTTGCGGATTTAGTTGCGATCCCGGAAGCCTGACAAATTAAACCAAGTATCGCCGTTTCATATACCGCAAAATCAAGATACATACCTTCAATCGTCATCACTGGTTCATTCGTCCTAAAAATTGTTCCCTCAGGCATAGCTTTAAGTGTAACAGGCAGACCTTCGAGAAGTCGCAAAACTTCATCAAGCCCAGCGAACACGCCCCATTGATAATTTGAGGGAAATTTTTTAACTACAAATTCTGCTTTCACATATTTATTTATTCCTTTCACCTTCAAAACATTTATAGCCCTTTCAAAATAAACATCTGTTACCTTCCCAGCCTTTATATCCTCAGGCTTTGCTACGTTAAACATCTCAAGCCTCCATTTGTTTTGATTTCATCAGTTCAAAATAAAGGGATTCAATTTTATCAATATATCTATCGAGGCTAAACCTAACATGAGCTGTTTTTCTTGCATTTTCTTTAAGGGTTTGCGCAAGTGCTTTATCAGATATCACTTTTTTTATCTTTTCTGCAAGATCAGTATAATTTTCCCGCTCAAAAAACAAACCATTTACACCATCTTCAATTATATCTAAAAATCCAGCGCTTTTAGTCGCAACAACAGGCAATCCAACCGCCATCGCTTCGACCAACGAAAACCCAAATGCCTCCGCATGCGACGGGGCAACGAAAATATCAATCGCAGATAAAATCTCAGGTATATCTTTTCTAAACCCCGTCCATATAGTGAAATCCTCTATGCCAAGTTCCTTGCTTAACTTTCTCAAATTTTCAAAATATTTAATTTCGCCAACCGTTGGTTCACCCACGACAAGCAGTCTTATATTTTTAAACTCACTCATCAAAATTTTGAAAGCTTTAAACAACTCCTCATGCCCTTTTCCCGGGCTAAATCGACTCACAACGCCAATCACAACTTCATCTGAAAAACCGAACTCATCTCTTATCTTATTTCTGCCTTGTTCAGTAAATTTAAATTTTTCAACATCGATGCCGGGATACACAATTTTAATCTTGTTTTCGTCAACGGGCAAATTTCGCAAATATCCATTCGCAACATCTCTTGATACCGCAAGAATTAAATCAACATTCGCAAAAATTAACTTATGAAACAAATCTTTCTTGTTGTTACCAATACCTATTTGCGGATCAAGTATCAATACTGGCTTTCTTTTGACTAAAAAAATCGGAAAAATAATTTTCTTCAAATCGCCTGATCTAAAGACGTGAACGACATCAATGCTTCTTCGTTTCAGAAGATTATAAAGTAGGAGCATACTAGCAAAATTATTACTCTTAAATTCGAGCACATCAAAAAATTTTTCTGCCTCTTTATATAATCTACCTTCAGGGTTGCACATAATTGTAACTTTATGTCCTCGCTTATACATTTCATTTGCTATTCTTATGATATTCATTTCAAGACCGCCCCAACTTACCGAAGACATAACAAATAAAAGTTCAAGTTTCATCCTCGGTTTAAAATTTTATTTGCTGAATAAACAAGTCCAGCAATAAACCAAAAAATTGTCATAACCTCAGCATCTCCAAAACTCCATTCAAACATTCCACTTGTATGAAAAGCAAAGAAAACGCCAATCCCACTCAGAGTTATATCTCTAACGATCGGAATCCATGAGGAACTTTTAAAAATGATGAAAAAATCGATAAGCATCCTTATAAAAAGCCCGCTCAAAACTAAAAACCCAACTATGCCAAACAAAACAAGCCACATTATAAAATTATTGTGAAGATGTCCATGTCTTTCATCTGGTGCGGGATTTGGTCTAAATTTGACATAAATTTTATATAGATCTATATCACCATACCCAAGCAAAGGTCTATGTAAAAACATTCTAAATCCCGTCTTCCACATTATGTATCTTGCGACGGTCGTCTCAGACCTCGTCACATCAGAAAGATGAGAATATCTATATTTTAAGGGGAAGAAAAAGTAAAATACCACAACAAGTAAAGCCCAGCCTGGGAAAAAATATCTATATCTCAAAAGAACAATAACAAGCAAACCAATGGAAAATCCAAGCCATGCGCTTCTTACAAATGTCAAAAGAAAAGTCAAATAAATCGGTGCCATTACCAGAAGGATGAGAGCACGTTTTTTAAAATTTATCTCTCTATCAAGGTAAAGCGGGAAAAGCAAAAGCAAAACCATCATTTTCAATTCGCCAGCGGTCATCGAAATTTGAAAAACACCAAGCCAAACGATATCGGGCCTTATATAATAAACCACAAGTTCTACAATTGAAACGATCGCAGAAACAATACCAATTGCGAGCAATGTATTTTGAATCTTCTTCGCATCCCTGAGGACAAGCAACGTTATATAAAAAACGCCTATCATAAGGACGCGCCTTGCATGATAAAAAGCCTCAGTTTTATACTCGGAGAGAATCGCGCTCAAAATCTCAACAATAAGAAAAGATAAAAAGAACAAATCGAGATTTGTTTTCAACTTTTTTATTTCATCACGCTTTGATAAAATTTTTATTATGAAAAATAATCCAGCGAGCGCAAACGAAATTGATGATACCCCTATTGAGAAAAACACGCTCACAACTTGAAGCACAAGGAAAATGTAAATCAACAAATCATAATTTATCCAAACATTTTTTAAAATTTTCAATTTCTTCACAAAAGTTTAATTTTTAAAACAGTAGAACCTTTAAAGATTAAACTGCATTTTATAAAGTTTTTGATAAAGCCCTTCCTGTTTTACAAGTTCTTCATGTTTTCCCTCCTGAACGATTTTTCCGTTATCGATGACGATTATTCTATCCGCATTTCTAATCGTTGAAAGGCGATGCGCGATGACGAAAACAGTTCTATTTTTCATTAATCTTTCAATTGCTTCTTGGATGAGAATTTCTGATTCAGCATCGAGATTGCTTGTTGCTTCATCAAGGATTAAAATCGGTGGATTTTTAAGCAAAGCCCTTGCAATGGAAATCCTTTGTCTTTCCCCGCCAGAAAGCTTTATACCGCGCTCTCCAATTACGGTATCGTATCCATTTGGAAGTTGCATTATAAAATCATGAGCATTCGCCATAATCGCCGCTTCGATTATCCTTTCCATTGGACAATCTTGCAGACCATATGCGATGTTGTTTCTTACTGTGTCATTAAACAAAATCGTTTCCTGCGCAACTATTCCAATTTTCTCACGCAATGATTTTATCTTCAACATTCTTAAATCAATTCCATCTATCAAAATCCTTCCTTTCACTGGATCATAAAATCTCGGTATAAGATCTACAAGTGTTGACTTCCCAGCCCCTGAAGGTCCAACTATTGCAAGGATCTCTCCTTTTTTAACGATCAAATTTATATTTTTCAAAACAAAATCACCATTTACACCGTTAGAATTATACGCGAACCAAACATCCTCGAAAACAATTTCGTTTTTAAATTCTTCAAGTTCAATTGCGTTTTCTGCTTCTTTTATGCTTGGTTCAAGATCAAGTATTTCAAAAACACGTTTAGCTGCTGCGGTTGACTCTTGAATTCTATTGTTGACCCCCGTTAATTCTTTCACCGGCGGCATAATTTGAAATATCGCTATCAAAAAAGTTAAAAATTCGCTTGCTCTCATCGTCCCAAGTTCAAGGACTTGCATCCCACCATACCAAATTATTGCAACTCCAGCGATCACGCTCAAGAACTCTGTGATAGGGCTTGCGAGATTTTTTATCCTCGTTATTTTTAAAAGAGTTTTGAAATACTTCAATGTTTCCTTTTGAAACTTTTTATTCTCAAACTCCTCCATCCCAAATGCCTTAACAACTTTTGCTCCTGTTATCGTCTCCTGCAAAACGGATGTTATATCTGCCATCTTCTCCTGCAAAATTCCACTTTCCTTATGTATTCGAATCCCGAGCCGACTTATGAAATAGAGAGCAAACGGCAAAACCAAAAACGAAATTAAAGTCAACTGCCAACTCAACGAAACCGCAATCCCAAGAAAGACAATTATCAAAAGCGGTTCCCTTATCAGGTTTAAAAATGTCGCAGATATTCCAGTGTTAATTATCGTAACATCGTTAGTCACTCGAGATATCAAATTGCCCGTCCTCTCAGAAGAAAAATATTCGAGAGGAAGCATATGAAGATGTCTATAGAGTTCGTTTCTTATATCTTTAACAAGTCCCTGTTCGACGTAAGCCATAAAATAAGCCTGAAAGTAAGCCGACACATTCTTAAGAAAGAATGCGACGATTATGAGTAAGCAAATTTTTAACAGGATTTCAGAGTGCGAACCAACGAAAACATATCGAAATAAAAAACCAAAAAATGCCTGCTTTATATCACTAAGAAAACCTTTTGAACTCCCGAACTTGCTTAACGCGGAAATATAATCTTGTGAAAAAAGAGTCTCTAACAAAGGAATTGCAAGGTAGATCGATACACCACTGAAGATTGAAAACAAAATTGTAAAAAAAATTGACAAGCTCAGTTGTCTCCAATAAGGTCGAACATACTTCAAAATTCTTAAGAAGATTTTAAAGTTGCTATTCGTTTTTTTTGTCATCTTGTTTTTTAACATTTTGAAGCTCCCATATTTTCATATATGTTTGCATGTTCGTCATAGCATGGATAAGTGAAACCATCAAACCGTGAACACCATCCCTGAACCCGCCTCTTAACAGATAATGCCCTAAAAATGCACTTAAAGGATGAAGTATTAAATCAACACCTCTTACCTTTTTCCTGCCGGCTTTTTCCTCAGCGCTTAAACTCGAATATTCATTCACCTTTGCAAAAGTGCTTTTCAACTCCATATGAGTGTAATGAATTATATCCCCTTTAAGATATCCAACTTTCCCATCGACGACAAAACCCTCGTGGACCTTTCTTTTAGTCACATAACCTTTGCCCCTTTTAAAAAGCCTTAATTGATAATTTGGATACCATCCACATGACTTGATCCATTTGCCGAGGAAAAAATTTCTGCGAGGGATGTAGAAACCGTCATATTCGGTTTCGGTTTCAAGGATTTTTTCGATCTCTTCTTTTAATTCAGGTGAAACTCTTTCATCAGCATCCAAACTTAAAATCCAATCACAAGTTGCTTGTTCAATCGCAAACTGTTTTTGAGGTGCATATCCTTCCCATTTTCTCACAAAAACTTTATCGGTATATTTTCTCGCAATTTCAACCGTTCTATCGGTGCTTTCGGAATCAACGACAATTATTTCATCAGCCCATTTCACGCTTTCAAGGCAATCCCCAATATTCTTCTCCTCATTCCCAGCTATTATCGCAACCGATAATGTCTTTCTGCTCCTTTCCATTTTTAAGCCTCAAAGCCAATAACTTTTGGAATTCCAAAGACCCCATCCGGATGATCGTTGTTCGTCAAACGTTTCATCTCTTTTTTGTAAAGATCATAAAGATAAATTTCCGAATCGTTTTCAAATCCTTTATCAAAAATGATCTGCGTGCTATTTATAAATCTAAAATTAAAAAACCCTCTACCAAAGTTGATTTCATAAAGATTCCTCTGAGCTACATCGAAATAATAAAGTCCACCAGTTTTAATATCTTTACTCTCAAACACTTCGGGAGTTATATTTACAACTCTGAAAACAAAATATCTTCCGTCTTCACTCCACTCAAGTTGTTCTATTTTCCATTTCGTTTCGAAAACTTCAAATTCAAAGTCCCCAGACAAATAAATTCGTTTTAACCCAAGGGTTGGATCTTCTCTGATCTCGACCTTAAATTTTCCATCGGGGGAATTAAGCTTTAAATCGAGTATATCTTCCGGGAATTCACCTTTCCTCCAATCATACTCTTTTCTTCTAACGTATAACATATTTCCATCGGGGTCAAAGCCATAAATTTCAAGTATGAAATTTTCATCCGTTTGATAGCCACCACTTACTCTATAAACCTCAACCGTATCGTCGTTCAACCATCTTATTTTAACGCTCCACGAATCTTCAAACTCTTTTAAAAGTGCAACGGAACCATTTGCGATATCAAAAAGATAGATTTTGGGATTCTTTATAAGATGAAATCCCGCTCCAACCGTTCCCTCAAAATCTGCTGTTTTAAAAAGAGCGACATCTTCAGACGGAGAAAATTTAATCTCTCTAACTGCACCAAAAGTATCAGGTAAAACTTTCTCAACCTTTTGATCTGACAAATTCATCACATAAATCGATGGAATCGAATCTTCCTGAGATATAAAATAAATACCAATCCCCGAAGAGGAACCTTGAGTTATCGGCATTTTCTTTATCTTTTTGTCACAACCATATGTAAAGAGCAAAAGAGCGATTAAATACAAAATTTTAATCTTCACAGGCAATGCTTACAAGTTTATTTTTCACGATAACTATCTTTGATATCTTTTTCCCGCTCAGATATTTTTGAACGCTTGAATCATTCAAAACTATATCTTTCAACGCTTCATCGTCAAGGTCAATTGGGACTCTAAGCCTTGCTCTAACTTTACCATTTATTTGCGCCACTATTGTAACCTCTTCTTCAACCAATGCTGATTCATCATATTCGACCCACTTGCTTCCGACAAACAGACTCTCTGTTTCACCTGAGATTTCCCAAAGTTCTTCTGCAAGATGAGGTGCAAGCGGTCCAAGCATCACGATAAACCTTTTCACGCAATGAACAAAAACTTCCTTCGTAAGTTCGTCATACAGATTTTGATCAAATTCAGATAGCAAGTTGAAAAGCTCCATCAAAGAAGCTATGGCGGTGTTAAAGTTAAATGTATCGATATCGTTTGTAACCTTCTTTATCGTTCTATGCGTCTTTCGATAAATTGCTTTCGCATAATCACCAAGTTCATCGATGTTATATTTATCTCTTGGCTTAATGCTTCTGAGCAAATCTTTATTTTCAAGGACGAAGTTATAAACTCTGTTAACAAACCTCCACATTCCGTTTATTCCTTCATCACTCCAATCCCCACCTTCATCGTATCTTCCCATAAACATCAAATATAATCTAAAGACATCAGAGCCATATTTGCTTACAAAATCATCCGGATTGACGACGTTGCCTTTACTTTTCGACATTTTTGCACCCTTGTTCGTGATCGTCCCTTGATGATACAGGCTCAAAAATGGCTCATCAAATTCAAGATAACCCGCGTCTCTTAACGCTTTGGTGATAAATCTTGCATATAAAAGATGCATCGTAGCATGTTCAGCACCGCCAACATATTTATCCACCGGGCACCATATCTTTACAAGTTCTCTATCAAACGGTGCTGTATCAAGATGGGGCGAGAGATAACGGAGATAATACCAGGACGAATCAACGAATGTATCCATTGTATCTGGATCTCTTTTAGCGGGGGCGCCACACTTTGGACATGTAGTATTTATAAATTCTTCACATCTTGCAAGAGGCGATTCACCCGTTGGTTTAAAATCAACATTGTAAGGCAATAAGACCGGGAGTTGCTCCTCCGGCACTGGCACTTCACCACATTTATCACAATAAACTATAGGAATTGGAGCGCCCCAATATCGCTGTCTCGAGATCAACCAATCACGCAGGCGATATTTCACAGTTTTCCTAGCAATTCCTTCCTTGCCCAAATCCTCTACTATTTTCTCCCACGCTTCCTCGGAGTTCATCCCATCGTATTTGCCAGAATTTATCATTATCCCGGGTTCAACATACGCACTTTTTAGTTCGTCATCTGGATTTGTCCCGGGCTGAAGAATGACTTTTTTAATCGGAAGACCAAACTTTTTCGCAAATTCAAAATCTCTTTCATCATGAGCTGGGACTCCCATCACCGCACCCGTTCCATAATGAATTAAAACATAATCAGCAATCCATATCGGAATTTTTTCTTTCGTAGCAGGATTAATCGCATAAGCACCGGTAAATACACCAGTTTTTTCTTTTTCTGTGGAGGTGCGCTCTATCTCCGTTTCATGCGCTACAATGTCAAGATATGCTTGAACTTGTTCTTTATACTCAGGGCGAGTTATCTTTTCGACAAGAGGATGTTCAGGGGCAAGAACAACATAAGTTGCTCCAAAAATTGTATCAGGTCTCGTCGTGAAAACAGAAAATTTATCTCCTGTATCTGCAACGACGAAATCGATCTCTGCGCCGATGCTCTTTCCAATCCAATTTCTCTGCATTATTTTGGTTTTCTCAGGCCAATCAAGTTTATCAAGGTCTTGCAATAACTCTTCAGCATATTGAGTTATCTTGAAAAACCATTGAGTTAAAAACTTCCTCACGACAAGGGTTCCACATCTTTCACAAGCCCCATCGATAACTTGCTCATTTGCAAGGACAGTGTTACAACTTGGGCACCAGTTCACAGGTCCTGGGGCTTTATAAGCAAGACCCATTTTATAAAGTTGAAGGAAAACCCACTGTGTCCATTTGTAATATTCAGGCTTCGATGTATCTATCTCGTAATCCCAATCGTACATCGCTCCAATTTGCTTAAGCTGTTGACGAATTACATTTATATTTTGCTGTGTGCTGTCTTGAGGATGGATTCCCGTTTTTATCGCGTAATTTTCAGCTGGCAAACCAAAAGCATCATATCCAATCGGCTCAAACACATCATATCCTTGCATCTTTTTTAATCTCGCCCATGTATCCGTCGGACCATAATTATACCAATGCCCGATGTGAAGTTTATCAGCGGATGGATAGAGAAACATAACAAGGCAATAAAGTTTTCGCTTCGGATTCCTCAGATCAACCTTATAAATTTTCTTTTCCTCCCAATACTTTCTCCATTTTTCTTCAATCTCCTGAAACGGATACCGAACCTGCATTTTAAAGTTAATCTCAAAATTTTGTTTTTGATTATTTTTAAAGTAATGACAACTGAATTGAATCCTGTTTCTGCGGTGGCTTCCCAAGTTTTCCTTTTTGCCTAAAATAAATCATCGCTGTCTCAATGCTACCAAGCCTCAATCTTTTCTTCAACTCCTCAGGTGTCGCTCCATTTTCAACCATTATCATCGCCGCTGTATGCTTAAGCGAATAAGGTGTCAACTTTCGATTCCTTCCCTTCTTAACACCAGATTTTTTCAAATACTCGCTTATGATTATCCTTATCCCTTTATTCGTCAATCTCTCTCCCATGCTTTTTGGACCCAAACTCACGAACATCGGTTGAGATGGGTCAACCGGTTTACGCTTGCTTCTAACGCTGAAATAATCATGAAGCGCTTTAACGACATCATCTGGGACTGGGACAACCTCATCTTTTACATCTTTGCCCTTGCCCTGGACATAGATGATGTATTGATCCCCAACAACCTTCAAATCCCCAACATCAGCATTTGCAAGTTCAATTTCGCTCATTGCACACCCAAGCATCATCTTTATCATCGCATAATCTCTATAACCAGCCTCGTCTTTCCTTTCAACGCTGGAAAGGAGCATATCAATTTCTTCCCATGTGAGAAATTCCCGACTATGAGATGTGGGTCTTTTATTCCCGGGAATCCTTTTTGCTGGGTTTTTCTCTATTACGCCGATAGTTTTCAAATATTCACAAAACCGACGCAATGCGGTTAAATAAGTTGAAACGGAAACCGGTGAAAGCTTTTTTATATGAGTAAGATAGTCTCTATATCTTTGAACATCTTCAACTAAAAAATGAAATTTTTTATCCACTGCAAACCATCTCAAAAACTCGCGCAGAGCTCTGGTATAAGTTCCTTTTGTATCTTCTCGTTTGCTGGATAGTTCGTTTGTAAAATCTTCAAAATAACGATTCAACTCTTCAAAGCTCATTACAACTGGCTTAAACTCATCCCTTATCATTTCGAGGCGAAAATCAAATTATTTTTTTAAAATTTACAAATTGAGGCAGAGATTTGCAAGTTGCAAGATTTAATTTTAAATTTTGCTTGATTTTTAATTAAATCAAGGTCTTCGAGAGCGAAATGCAGGCTAAATTTAAGAAAAAATTGAAACTTATATTAACGCTTTTAATTCTTTTCTTTATGATTGAACTTACCGCTGGTTTTCTAACTAACAGCTTGGCTTTGATCTCAGACGCTGGACATATGCTCACTGATATTTTCGCCATCACGGTTAGCTTACTTGGGTTTAAAATTGCGGAAAACAAGGCGACGAAAAACAAAACCTATGGATTTTACAGGGCAGAGATAATAGCTGCGTTCTTGAACGGAATAATGCTTATCCTAATCTCCGGGTATATCATAATCGAAGCCCTTGAAAGATTTAAAAATCCTACCGCTGTTAAAGGATTCGAAATGTTAATAGTTGCAATTGCAGGGTTGATAATAAATATCATCGCTGGGATAATCCTCTTCCCCGAAAGAAGAGAAAATTTAAATATGCGCTCAGCTTACCTTCATATCCTTGGAGACACATTGGGCTCTATTCAGGCTATAATCGCTGGGATAGTAATAATAACCACACAAAAGTATTACGCTGATACATTGGCGAGCTTGGCAATTGCTATCGTAATAGCATACAGTTCGATAAGATTGCTTAAAGATTCAATTAATATCTTAATGGAGGGTGTCCCCTCAGATGTCGACATCGAAAAAGTGAAAAGAGCAATTCTCGAGGTACCGGATGTAATGGCTATTCATGATCTTCATGTATGGATGCTTTCAAGCGGAAGAAATGTATTGACAGCTCATGTAAGTGTAAAAGGTGAAATTGACAGAAGAAAACTGAGCATTTTACTTACCGAGATCGAAACAGCGATCAAAGAAAGCGCAAACATAGATCATATAACCATTCAAATCGAACCCGCAACTTTTGATGCGGAACTTGTGATAAAAAAATTCGCAGAAGAAACTAAGCGTCAAACCTAATCGAAACCGTTATAAACCAATTTCTCGGAAGACCTGGCTCTATGTATTCGTAGGCTTGTGC
>FWWL01002097.1_pt1 | contig 43331 bp, 45 predicted proteins | sample 2228331 | NCBI WGS metagenome assembly FWWL01 (sample SAMEA103939775, study PRJEB20133) | metagenome | reverse complement strand
CTCCTTTCTTCTATCAAGTTTTAAAAAGCTTTTCAATCTCTGAAAGAGGCGGCAACTCCTCAAGGGAGTTTAATCCAAAATATTCTAAAAAAAAGGAGGTAGTGCCATAAAGAGGTGGTTTGCCAGGAACGGGTTTTCTCCCTACCACCTTTATAAAACCTCGCTCCAAAAGGGTTTTAATATAAAGACCTACCTCTACCCCTCCTCTTTTCTCGGAAATTTCAGCCCGAGAAATAGGTTGGTAATAAGCAATGATAGCTAAGGTTTCTAATAAAGCCTTACTCCATTTAAAACCAGTTGGTTGAAAAAATTTCTTGAGATAAATGCCTATTTCGGGAGCAGTCTCTATTCTATAACCACCGCTAACTCTATTAACTCTCAAACCTCTATCTTTATATTCTTCTATTAGTTCCGAAATAATATCTTCTATTTCTTGAAAAGACAAATCTGAAAAAAAATCCTGAATTTCCTTAATTTTAAGAGGTCTTCCAGCACAAAAAAGAAGAGCTTCAATAATTTTTTTATAAAAATCCCTTGAAATTTTCTTTTCTTCTAAAGGATACACCAATTAAAGGAGATAAAAAATTTGGCCTTTGTAAACAATTTCTTTAATTTTACCTAACCTCAAAAGCTCTTGCAAGACCTTTTGAATCCTTTCCCTATCTCCAAAAACAGTCTCTAATTCAGAAAAAGGAGCTGGTCGCCTAACCAAATAATTCAAAATTTCCTCTGATAAATCCTCTGTAAAGGTGTTTTTTCTCTCCTTTTCCTTAGGAAGAAGGATTTCAACTCCTTGACCTAAAAATTCTTTAATTCTCTCTAATTCTTCTCTTTCTAAAGGCTTAGCTATAGGATAAGCTGGAGGACGGGTAACAGTATTCAACTGAAGCTTGTGAGGTTTGATCTCTTCAATGGCTCTTTTTAAAGCTAAAAGTTCTTCTTGACTATCATTATAACCTTTGACGAACAAAATTTCTAACCAAAGCTCCCCCTTCATGATTTCTCTTAATTTCTTTAGTCCCTCGAGGATTGAAGAAATTTTAAGTCCTTTAACAGGTCGGTTAATCAATCTAAAGCCCTTTTCTGTAGCCGAATCCAAAGAGGCTAAAACAATATCCGCTTGAGCTAAGGCTAATCTTATACTTTCAATATAAAGGGTGCTACTGTTGGTTAAAACAGCTACTGGTTTTTGAATTAAAGACTTAGCTAAATTTAAAGTTTTTTCAAAATTTAAATTAAGAGTAGGTTCTCCGCTTCCTGTTAAGGTTAAAACATCAAAGGTTTCTTCCTTTTCTTTAGCCTCATAAAGGGTTTTTTCTATCTCTTCCCAAGGGATATACTCTTTTCTTATTAAAGTAAGCTCAGTAGTTATACCTACTTCACAATAAAGACAATCCATAGAACATATTTTCTTAGGCACAAGATCTAATCCCATTGAAAAACCAAGCCTTCTTGAGTTTACCGGACCAAAGAGAAGCTTCATAGTTTTTAATATAAATCTTTCTATTTTAAAAACAAAGCTCTCAAAATAAAAAAGGGGGCTTAAAGCCCCCCCTTTAAAAGGATTTAGACTTCTTTTAAAATTCTCCTCCACTGGGCATAGGAGGAGTTTTTTCTTCTTTCTTAGGTTTTTCAGCTACCATAGCCTCAGTAGTTAGCAATAATCCTGCTATAGAAGCAGCATTCTGAAGAGCACATCTTGAAACCTTTTTAGGATCGATAATACCAGCGGCCACTAAATCTTTAAACTCACCGGTTTCAGCATCAAAACCCCTTGCGCCATTCTCATTTTTTACTTTCTCCACAATAATAGAACCCTCAAAGCCAGCATTGCAAGCGATCTGGCGCAAAGGAGCTTCTAAGGCCTTTTTGATAATTTCCACTCCATGTTGCTCCTCTCCATCCACTTCAAGCCCCTCAAGGGCAGATAAACACCTAATATAAGCAGTTCCACCACCAGGAACAATTCCTTCCTCTACAGCTGCTTTAGTAGCATTAAGGGCATCCTCTACCCTGGCCTTTTTCTCCTTCATCTCTGTTTCCGTAGGTGCACCTACATGAATTACCGCTACTCCTCCTACAAGCTTAGCTAATCTTTCCTGAAGCTTTTCTCTATCATAATCAGAAGTAGTTTCTTCAATCTGAGCTCGAATCTGTTTTATTCTAGCTTCAATATCTTCTTTTTTCCCAGCTCCATCAATAATAGTAGTAGTCTCCTTAGCTACTACCACCCTTCTTGCTCTTCCCAAGCCTTTAAGTTGGACATTTTCTAATTTCATTCCCAGCTCTTCAGAAATAAAAGTTCCTCCGGTAAGGATAGCAATATCTTGAAGCATAGCCTTTCTTCTTTCTCCAAAACCAGGAGCTTTAACAGCACAGCACTGAAGAACCCCTCTTAAACGGTTAACTACTAAAGTAGCTAAGGCCTCTCCTTCTACGTCCTCAGCAATAATAAGAATAGGCTTTCCAGAGCGAGCTACCTGTTCTAAGAGAGGAAGAAGATCTTTCATAGCACTAATTTTTTTATCATAAACTAAGATATAGGGATCTTCAAGAACACTTTCCATTTTATCCGGATCAGTTACAAAATAGGGGGAGATATATCCTCTGTCAAACTGCATACCCTCAACTACATCAAGATAGGTCTCAAGTCCCTTAGACTCCTCAACAGTGATTACCCCCTCTTTTCCAACCTTATCCATAGCATCTGCAATAAAATTTCCTATAGTAGAATCATTATTAGCGGAGATAGTGGCTACCTGAGCAATCTCTTGACGGGTTCTACAAGGTTGAGTGAGTTTTTCTAATTCCTTTACTACCACTTCTACAGCTTTATCAATTCCTCTTTTAATGGCCATAGGATTAATTCCAGCAGCTACTAATTTTATTCCCTCCTGAAAAATGGCTTGAGCCAGCACAGTAGCGGTGGTAGTTCCATCTCCAGCTACATCACTAGTCTTGGAAGCCACCTCTCTTACCATCTGGGCTCCCATATTTTCAAACTTATCCTCAAGCTCAATCTCCTTAGCTACGGTAACACCATCCTTGGTAACTACAGGAGAACCAAAAGATCTCTCTAAAATAACATTTCTTCCCTTAGGACCAAGGGTAACCTTTACCGCATTAGCTAATTTGTTGACACCAGCTAAAATCTTATCTCTGCTCTGAGATCCATAAATAATATCCTTGGCAGCCATAAAAACACCCCCTCCTTATAATTTTTTTGTTAGTCTTCAATGATAGCTAAAACATCATCTTCTCTCATAATGAGATATTCTTCACCTTTAATCTTAATTTCTGTTCCCGCATATTTACTAAAAAGGATTTTATTCCCCTCTTTTACAATTAAAGGTTGCTTCTGTCCATTTTCTAGCAATCTTCCCTCACCTACTGCCATTACCTTACCCATAATAGGTTTTTCCTTAGCTGTGTCCGGAATAATAATCCCTGACTCAGTTCTTTGTTCCTCTTCAATGCGCTGAACGAGAATTCGATCATAAAGAGGTCTAATCTTCATACATCCACCTCCTCCCTATTGTTATTTGTTTTTGACTACCTAAAAAATAATCATTCTTTTTTAGGTGGCAAGGGGGGTAAAATTTTTAAATTTTAATTTATGAACCTAAGCTCTTAAGTTCCCAAGACCAGGTATGTTGTATAATGATTTCTAAATTATCTAATTGAGGCTGAAAATTTAGGATTTTCTTAATTTTAGTATTATCGGCTATTAAAATAGGTGGATCTCCTGGTCTTCTTTCTACCTCTCGGACTTTAAAATTTATCCCTGTAACCTTCTTCACTGTCTCCACAACAGTTTTTACCGAATATCCCTTTCCGTATCCACAATTTAGCACTAAAGATTTCCCCTTGTCTAAAAGATATTCCATTGCTAAGATATGAGCTTGAGCTAAATCCATAACATGGATATAATCTCTTATACAGGTGCCATCGGGAGTTGGATAATCGGTTCCATAAATTTCTAAATAAGGAAGTTCTCCCTTAGCTGTCTTAAGGGCTCGAATAATCAAATGAGTAGGTTGGTTATAAGAGGGACCTAATTCCCCCTCTGGATCTGCTCCAGCTACATTAAAATACCTTAAAGAGATATAATTAATTTTTCCAGCTAAAGCCATATCTTGAAGAACCCTCTCTATCATAGCTTTACTTTCTCCGTAAGGGCTAATAGGTTTTAGAGGTGCCTCTTCCTTAACCGGAATCTCCTCCGGAATCCCATAAACCGCAGCAGATGAAGAAAAAATAAAATTTTTGACTCCAGCTTTCTGCATAGCCGAAAGTAATCTCAATGTATTCCCTACATTATTATAGTAATACTTTAAAGGATCCTTCACACTTTCAGGCACTGAAATAAAGCCAGCAAAGTGCATTACTACCAAAGGCTTAATTTCCCTTAAAATTTGAAAAACCCTATCTTCATCTCCCAAATCTATCCTTTCCAATTTTCCATATTTAATCATACCGTTAGTAGAAATAAGATTATCAATTACTAAAACTTCAACTCCCCTCTTTACTAGAAGTTTAGTAACATGGGACCCTATATAACCAGCTCCGCCAGTTAAAACAACTTTCAACTTTTTTGACATCTTCTTATCTCCTTTTAGGCATAGTGTTAAAAATCTGTTGTCTCCTTATTAATATTATACCCTTATCCCCCAGGGTTTTCAAATTCTTTCTTTTTTTAAAAAATATGTTAAAATAAAAAATTTTAGATGAAAAGAGAAAAACTCTGGGTTCAAAGATTCTATCCGAAGGATATTTTATATGAATTTCTAAGGGAAGGTTCTTTTACTACCCTTCTTTCTCAAATTCTTATTAATAAGGGTTTTAAGGATATAAAATCGGCCTATACCTTTCTTTATCCTCAACTTTCGGACTTTTCCGATCCCTTTACCCTTCCTGAAATAAACTTAGCGGTAAAAAGGTTAACCTTAGCTTTGGAAAAGGGAGAAACCATCGGAATTTATGGAGATTCCGATGCTGATGGAATAATCGGCTCTTACCTTCTTTATGATTTTCTTTACGAAATTTCTGGAAGAGAACCAATTGTATTAATACCTGATAAAAATAAGGAAGGTTATGGTTTTCATAGTAAGTTTTTACCTTATTTTAAAGAAAAAGGGGTAAAACTTCTTATAACGGTTGATGTAGGAATTTCAGCTTTAGAGGCGGTAAAGGAGGCTAAAGCCTTAGGAATAGATGTAATCATTACGGACCATCATACCATCCTTGAAAAGCCGAATACCATAGTTGTTTCCGGAAAACTGGCTCCTTCTAATTCTCCCTTTTATTTTCTTTGCGGAGCAGGAATTGTCTTTACTTTAATAAGAGCCCTAAGAACCTATCTTTATCAACAGGGCTATTTTTCTCAAAAACCTATTCCCCAAATTAGAAAGTATTTAGAACTTACTGCTATAGCTACCTTAGCGGACATGGTTCCCCTCTGGGGAGAAAATCGCCTCCTGAGTTATTTCGGTTTTAGAGATTTAAATTCTCCCTCTCATCCAGCTTTAAAAAAACTTTATCAAGCTCTCAATCTTAAACCTCCTCTATCTGAAGAAGACCTCTATTTTAAAATAATTCCGAGAATTAATACTTGCGGAAGGATGGGGAAACCAGAACTCTTTTTTGAATTTCTGAAAGAAGGTAAAAAAGGAAGAGGAGAAAACTATCTCCGAGCTATAGAAAACCTAAATAAAGAAAGACAAGAGTTAGAAATCTATCATTGGGAAAATTTAGAAAGAGAAATAGAAGATTGGAATGAAGAGCCCTTTTATATAGGGGTCTTCGAAAATTTGCCTAAGGCCCTTCTCGGTTTATTAGCTAACAAGGTGAAAAATAAAACTGGAAAACCTGCCCTTATCCTTACCGTAGAGAATGAAATTGGTTATGGCTCGGGAAGGTCCCCTGAAGAAATAGATCTCCTTGACCTTTGTTTAAAACGCTCAGATCTGTTTTTAGAATTAGGCGGGCACCAGAAAGCCTTTGGCTTTCAAATCAAAAAAGAAAAAATTAATGAATTAATAGAACATCTTAAAAAATCCCTTGTTTCAGACCCTTTTAAAGGAATTATTTTCAATTATGTAGATAGCGAAACCACTATTTCAGAACTTCTTTTAGAAGAAAATCTCTTAGCTTTCCAATCTCTTCATCCTTATGGCATGGGTAACGAAGCTCCCTTTCTTCTTCTTAAAAACTTTGAGGTCAAAGAGATCTTTATCCTAAAAGAAAAACATACCAAATACCTTTTAAAAGAAGGTTCCAAAGAAATAACAGCTATTTTTTTTAACTATTTGTCACCTAAGGCCATTAGATTTATTATAGGAGCACCTTTTATTAATAATTATTCTCAAAACTTAGAGATAAAGATAGAGGATGTTAAAACTTAGGGAAGAAAAAGAAAAGGAAGAGTTTTTCTTTCTTTCACCCCGGGCTATGAAATCCAAACTTTCCAAAGGACGAAGATATCCTGAGCCTGAATGTGACATTAGAACTACCTTTGAACGGGACAGAGATAGAATTATTCATAGTAAAGCCTTTAGACGTTTAAAACATAAGACCCAAGTCTTTCTAGCCCCCAAGGGAGATCATTATAGAACCCGGTTAACCCATACCTTAGAGGTTTCTCAAATTGCCAGAACTATAGCAGAGGCTCTAAAATTAAATACCTCCCTAACAGAAGCTGTAAGCCTCGGACATGACCTGGGACACACTCCCTTCGGACATGCGGGAGAAGAGGTTCTACGTGAATTCTTAGAAGATGGTTTTCGGCACTATGAGCAAAGCCTTAGAGTAGTTGATTTTTTAGAAAAGGAAGGAAAGGGTTTGAATCTCACCTATGAGGTCAGAATGGGTATCCTCAAACACTCTAAAGGAAAGGGACCCATCTTAACCTCTGATAAGGAAGATTTATCCCTTGAAGCTCAAGTGGTTAGATTAGCTGATATCATTGCCTATGTAAATCATGATATAGACGATGCTATAAGAGCAGGTATTATAAAAAGAGAAGATCTTCCTAAGGAAGTTTTAAAAGAATTAGGAGAGACTCATAGCCAGCGGATTGATACCTTGGTTAAAAGCGTTATTTATACAAGTTTAGAGAATAATCTGGAAAAAATCGTTATGGCACCTAAAAAATTAAAAGCTTTAGAAATCTTAAGAGACTTTCTCTTTGCCAAAGTCTATTTCTCTCCCATAGTAAGAAAAGAGTTTGAAAAGGCTAAAAGGATCCTTTTTTCCCTTTTTGAATTCTATCTTAAAAACTTTGAAAAAATAGAGTATTTAAAAAAAGCTAAGGAGATTTTTCCTGAGGAAAAAGAGGAGCGTTTAGTTGCTGATTATCTCTCCGGAATGACCGATCGCTTTGCCTTATATCAATATTTAGAATACTTTATTCCTAAACCCTGGGAAAACTCTTTTTTTAAAGAGGAGGTGTTAAGATAATGGGGCTTAAAAAAATAGGTTGGTTTACTACAGCCAGAGATGAAGCGGCTTTAGAATTGCTTAAAATTGTCTATAACTATATAAAAGCTGGCTTTCTGCCTCTTCAAATTCCTTATGTTTTTGTTAGTAGGGAGCCCAATGAAAGCGATATAACTAAGGAATTTGTAGAATTTGTCAAAGAAAGTATTCCTACGAGCCTAATTACTTTTTCCGCTAAAAATTTTGAGCCTGAGCTAAGAAAAAGGGATATAAACCTTTGGAGAAAACTTTATCATCAGGAGATTTTAAAAAGACTTCCTCAAGAGGTAGATTTTGGAATGTTAGCTGGATATATGTGGGTTGTTTCTGAAGAGTTTTGTGAAAGACTCCCTCTTTTAAACCTTCATCCAGCTTTACCTGGAGGCCCTAAGGGAACTTGGCAAGAGGTTATTTGGCAATTAATTAGTGCTAGGGCTTATGAAACTGGAGTAATGATTCATAGGGCTACCTCTGAATTAGATGAAGGTCCTCCCTTAACTTATCTCAAATTTTCTCTAAGAACCTCGGACTTTGAACCCTTGTGGCAAGAAGCTGAAGCTACTCTCCTTAAATCCCATCTAAAAGGTCTTAAAACCTTAAAGGGAGAAAAAAATCGCCTATTCCTAAGGATAAGAGAAGAAGGAGTAAAAAGAGAATTACCTCTTATAGTGCTTACCTTAAAATATTTAGCTGAAGAAAAAATTAGCTTTACCTCCCCAAACTTACCCCTGAATTTAACTAAGGAGGTTGAAGATTATCTCAAAAAGGGTAAATTTTAAAGGAAATAGATTTTAGGGGGATCCTATGAAAAAACTTTATTTCTTTTGGGGTTTTTTTTTAACTCTCTCTAGTTGCACTTTAACTCAGCAGGATGAACTTTCAACCTTAAAAATAAAAGTCCTAAATCTTGAAACCCAAAGTAAAGTTCAAGAACAAAGAATATCTGAGCTAGGAAATCAGATTGAAAAAAGAATCCTTGTCTTAGAGGAAAAACTAAATAAAGAACTAGCTAAAAAATTTTTAGATAGTCAAAGTAAAATTCTTTTAGATTTAGAGGAAACTAAAAAAGAGGTGGATAAACTTCAAATTAAAATAGAAGAACTACAATTCCAAAATGAAGGAGAAATCAAGACTCAAAAGAAGATTTTAGAGGATTATTCAATTCGTTTAGAAGGCTTAGAACTAAAAATTAAAGAATTAGAAAAAGCTTTAAGTCAACTTTCTAATGGAACCCAAGGGTCTAATCAAACTTTTATTCCTCCTAAGGAGATCCCTCCTTCTCAAGGAGAAGGGGTGCCTTCCTTAGAGAAGAAGGAGGCTGGGACTACTCCTCCGAAAGCCTCTGAGGAAGAAGAAAAAAAGGCATCTCCCAAACCGGTTTCTGAAACTTCTCCACCTCTAAAGGAAGAAGATATTTATCAAAGGGCTTTTCAACTCTATAATAAAGGAGACCTCATCGGTGCTAAAAAACTCTTTGAGGAATATCTTAAGAAATTTCCCAATGGAAAATGGGTTGGGCAAAGTCACTTTTATATAGGAGAAATAGAGTTCAACCAAAAGGAATACGAAGCTGCTATCCTTGAGTATCAAAAAGTTATAGAAAGACGAGAGGCTAATCCCCTTAAACCTAAAGCTATGTTAAGGCAAGCAGCCGCTTTTTTAGCTTTAAAGGATAAAAAGGCAGCTCAAATTCTTTATAATAAAATAATTAAGTTATATCCTGGCACAGAAGAGGCTAAGATAGCTAAGGAGGCTTTAAAAAAATTAAAATAGAGGGCTCAAAGGTTTAATCTTTTATAGAAATTAAGCCAGCCCTATAGGGATTAATAGTAATAACTGGAATAGGAGAATTTTTAACAACTCCTTCAGCTACACTTCCGAAAAGGATCTTATCCAATCCTTTTCTTCCGTGAGTACCCATAACAATAAAGTCTGCCTTCTTTTCCTGGGCTATTTCAATAATCGTATCTACTACATCCCCCTTCTCAATAATTGTCTCCAGATCTTGATAATCCGAAAAATGTTCTTTAATAAATTCAGACATAGACTTTTTAGCCCCTTCCAAAAGGGTATTTTCTAATTCAGTCAAAGTGTTAATATCTACATAAAGCCCTTCATAGGATCCCAAATCTTCCAAAACATAGGCAACTATAATTTTAGCCCCCAATTTTTGAGCAAAACCCTTAGCCCATTTAGATACAACTGGAGCTACCTCAGAAAAATCCACAGGAATTACAATAGTTTTAAAATCAGCCATAAACTTCCCTCCTGGTTTTTATTAGCTATCATTATTATATAAAAAAACTTATTTAAAGTCAAGATACGATTCTTTACCCCTGAACTAAGCGAGAAGGTTTTGAAAACCCCCCTACGCTTCGCTTAGAGTAAGATAATAGAGGTTAAGGTTTTATAAAAAATTGGTTTTTTCCTGTGAAGATGTTATAATTTTTAAGCCTAATTATGTCTAATTTAGCTGAAAGATTAAGACCGAGAGATCTTAAAGAGTTTGTTGGACAAGAACACCTTTTTCGGAAAGGAGCATCCCTTCATTATTTATTAAAAAGGGAACATCCTTTCTCTTTAATCTTATGGGGGCCTCCTGGAAGCGGAAAAACCAGTTTAGCTAAACTTCTTGGGGAGCACTTTAAAGCTAATTTTATAAGTATAACTGCTGTAGATAGTTCTATTAAGGACTTAAAGGAAATTATTAGGCAAGCAGAAGGTTTAAAAAAATTAGGCACCTCTACTATCCTTTTTATAGATGAAATTCATCGCTTTAATAAGGCTCAACAATCCTTTTTACTACCCTTTGTGGAAAAAGAAACGCTTTATCTTCTTGGGGCAACCACAGAAAATCCCTCCTTTGAAATTATAGCCCCCCTTCTTTCCAGAGTAAAAGTTTTAAGGCTTTATCCTCTCAAAGAGGAAGATATTTTAAAATTACTAAAAAGGGCTTTAGAAGATGAAGAAAGAGGATACGGAAAGGAAGCTCTCAAGGTAGAAGAAGAGGTCTTAAATTTAATAGCTAAAACCTCTCAGGGAGATGCTCGTTTGGCACTCAATACCTTACAAATCCTTGTAGAGGGGGTTTTAAAGGAGGGCTCAAAAGAGATTACTTTAGAAGAACTTTCCGAAGAACTTCTTTCTAAACCTCTCTTCTATGATAAAAGCGGAGAAGAACATTATAATCTTATTTCAGCCTTTCATAAAAGTATGAGAGGAAGTGATCCTGATGCTACCATCTATTGGATGGTTAGGATACTTCTTTCCGGAGAGGATCCTCTCTATATTGCCCGAAGAATTTTGATTTGTGCGGCTGAAGATGTAGGATTAGCTGATCCTTTAGCTTTATTAATAGCCCTTTCAGCTTATCAGGCTTACGAAGTGCTGGGCTCTCCAGAAGGAGAAATAGCTCTGGCTGAAGCAGCTTTATATGTAGCCTTAGCTCCTAAAAGTAATTCCGCTTATCTTGCTCTAAAAAAGGCTTCTGAAGAAATAAAACAGACCGGTGCGCTTCCCGTTCCTCTCCATTTAAGGAATCCTGTAACGACCTTAATGGAAAAAATGGGCTACGGAAAGGAGTATAAATACCCTCATAATTTTGAAAAAGGTTTTATCTTCCAAGAATATTTACCCCAAGAAATTAAAAATAAAATCTTTTATCAACCCAAACCCATCGGAAAAGAAGCTAAATTAAAAGAATATTTAGAAAAACTTTGGGGTAATTTCAAAAAATATGAATAAAATTCTTAACTTTTTAAAAGAACCTATTACTTTATTAACTATTTTTTTTGTTTTTCTTTTTACCCTTTTTAATTTATTTCAAATAGAATTTTTTAGATTTTATATCAACAACCATTTAGAAAGCAAAATAAAAAACACTTTTACCTTAATTGAAAATAAACTGAGTGATTACATTAAGTTTTTGGAAAACTATTATAAAATTCCCTTCCTTCCCGAATTTTTTGAACTTCCTGAAAGTAAAGGTTGGCTCTTAGATTTGGTAGATTATTTAGAAGACCTATATAAAAAAGAAAAATTAGAAAGTGTAGCTATTTTTTATCAGAAAAAACTCCTTTTAAGTTGGCCTTATAAAGGAAAAAATTTAGCTTTTTCTGATTGTAAAAATTCTATTAAAATCCACAACAATCTAATAGAAGGAACCTATTCAACTCAAATAGAAAACAAAAATTTTTGCCTTTATCTCTCCTTAGATATTTTTAATTATAAACAGGTTATCTTCAAATACCTTTTAATTACAGGATTTTTATATGTTATAACCTTAATTATGGTATTTTATCTATTTTCCAAGCTATATAAATCAGAACAACTAAAAAGAAAAGTAGAAAGGAGCTTACAAGCTGAGAGAGAATTAGCCCTTTTAGGAAAAATGGCAGCTACTTTAGCTCACGAACTAAGAAATAGCCTAAATAACCTTTTTTTACTTTTACAGGTATCTAAGGAAAATTTTACAACCTCTTTTCAAAAGGACTTAATTTTAAAGGAATTAAACAAACTTCTCAACTGGACTCAAGATATTTTATTATTTCAAAAAAATTTTAGAATTAATCCAACCTATTTTGAGGTTGACCAACTGATTTTGGAATTAAAATTGATGTTTGCACCCTATCTTAATGAAAAAATCTCCTTGGAAATGGAAAAAAAGGTAGAAACCCTTTGGGGAGATTTCTTTTGGTTAAAAAAAGCAAGTGAGAATCTTTTAAAGAATGCCTTAGAAACTATAAAAGAAGGAAAAATTAAAACCTCTTTCCTGAAAAAGGAGGAATGGTATCTAATTGAAGTTTATGATAGTGGAGATCCCATTCCTAAGGAGATAGAAGAAAAAATTTTTGAACCCTTTTATACCACAAAAAAGGAGGGATTTGGTTTAGGGCTCTTCTTAGTTAAAAAAATTTTAGAGGCTCATAAAGGAAGCATTGAAATAGAAAATTTATCCGAAGGTGGTAAAATTTTTAGACTGAAATGGAAAGAAAAATAAAAAAGGATAAGATTTTAATAGTAGAAGACGAAAGGATTCAAAGGGAAGTTTTAGAAAATTTTCTTAAACATAAAGGTTATTCGGCTTATTCTGCAGAGACTCTGGAAGAGGGAAAAGAAATTTTAGAAAAAAAGGATATAAATTTAGTGCTCCTTGATTGGAAATTACCGGATGGAGATGGTTTAAATTTCCTTGAAGAAATAAAAAAGAACTATCCTCTAATTCCAGTGATAATGATTACCGCTTTTGCCAGTATTCAACATGCTGTCTCGGCTATGAAAAAGGGGGCTTATTATTATTTAGCTAAACCTATCAATTTAGAGGAACTTCTTCTATTGGTAGAAAGAGCTCTTAATGAACTTAAGCTTCACAAAGAGGTTTACCTTTTAAAAGAAAGGCTTAAGTATTTGGATCAGGAAAGATTTCCCCAATTGAAGGGAATAATTGCTGAAAGCCCAGCTATGAAAAAGATTTTCTCTTTGATCAATAAAGTTTCCATAACAGAGGTTCCTGTTCTAATTACTGGAGAATCAGGAACTGGGAAAGAAATAATGGCTAAATTAATTCACCAATTAAGTCCAAGAAAGGAGGGTCCCTTTATTAAAATAAATTGTGCTGCCATTCCCGAAACCCTTTTAGAAGCTGAGCTTTTTGGTTATGAGAAAGGTTCCTTTACTGGAGCTATTCATTCTAAGCCAGGACTCTTTGAATTAGCTGAAGGAGGCACCCTTTTTTTAGATGAAATTGGAGAGATGCCCCTTCCCCTTCAAGCCAAACTTCTTAGAGTCCTGCAAGATAATACCTTCAGAAGAATAGGCAGCCTTAAGGAATTAACCATCAATTTTCGTTTAATTACCGCTACTAATAGAAATTTAGAGAAAATGATTCAAGAAGGGACTTTCCGAGAAGATCTTTTCTGGAGATTAAATGTTATCAATATTCATCTTCCTCCTCTTAGAGAAAGAAAGGAAGACCTCTTTCCTTTAACTCAATTCTTTATTGAAAAATACAGTCAAAAGTATAAAAAAAACCTAAAAGGAATTTCTGAATCAGCTCGTTATGCCCTCTATCATCACTCCTTTCCGGGGAATGTAAGAGAATTAGAAAATAGGATTGAAAGAGGAATAATTTTAGCAGAGGGTGACATCTTATCAGCTGAAGACTTAGGTTTAGGGGAAGAGACTTCCTCTAAGGGAGTTCTTTTAGAGGAACTTTTAACCCTTCCTATGGAGAGGGCAGTGGAAAAATTAGAAAAAATTAGAATTTTAAAGGCTTTAGAGGAAGCTAAAGGGGTAAAGGTGAAGGCAGCCGAAATTCTTGGTATAACAGAAAGAATGCTTAGGTATAAAATAGAGAAATATAACCTGGGAGGATAAAAATGGATTGTTTCAGTCTTTTAGAAAAGGTAGATCCTGAGATAGCTCAACTTATCCAAAAGGAAAGGGATCGTCAGGAATATCAGCTGGAAATGATTGCCTCAGAAAACTTAGCCTCTCCTGCAGTTATGATTACTGAAGGCTCTCCGCTTATGAATAAGTATGCTGAAGGTTATCCCAAAGCTCGGTATTACGGAGGTTGTGAATATGTAGACGATGTAGAAACCTTAGCTATAGAAAGAGCCAAACTTCTTTTTGGAGCAGAGTATGTTAATGTCCAACCCCATTCAGGCACTCAAGCCAATATGGCTGTCTTTTTGGCAATCCTAAATCCAGGAGATACTATCCTCTCTATGAATCTCTCCCACGGAGGACATCTTTCCCATGGAGCTCCTGTTAATTTTTCGGGAAGATTGTATAAAATCGTGCATTATGGTGTCTCAAGAGAAAAAGAAACCTTAGACTATGAAGAAATTTATAGAATAGCCTTAGCTGAAAGACCCAAGTTAATTATTGCCGGAGCCAGTGCCTATCCCAGAGTTATAGATTTCGAAGCCTTTTATCAAATTGCCCGAGAGGTGAAAGCTTATTTAATGGTAGATATGGCTCATATTGCTGGCTTGGTAGCTGCAGGAATCCACCCTTCTCCTGTGCCATACGCTGATTTTATAACCTCTACTACCCATAAAACCCTTAGAGGACCTCGGGGAGGCTTTATCTTGTGTAAAGAAAGGTATGGAACTCTAATTGATAAAATGGTTTTCCCAGGTATTCAAGGCGGTCCCCATATGAACATAATTGCCGCTAAAGCAGTGTGCTTTAAAGAGGCTTTGGAAGAGGACTTTAAAAGATATCAACAACAGGTGGTCAAAAATGCTCAAATCTTAGCTAAGATCTTTCAAGAAAGAGGTTTTAGAGTTGTCTCAGGAGGGACAGATAATCATTTAGTCTTAATTGATGTTTCCAGTAAGGGATTAACTGGCGCTCAAGCTGAAAAACTTTTAGATGAAGCCGGAATTACAGTTAATAAAAATGCTATCCCCTTTGATCCATTACCTCCTAAGGTTACTAGTGGAATCAGAATAGGAACTCCAGCTATTACAACCAGAGGATTAAAAGAAAAGGAAGTAGAAGAAATAGCTAATTGGATGTGTGAAATCTTACAAAATCCGGAAAAGGAAAGCCTCCGAAAAGAGATAAAAACTAAAGTTAAAAAGCTGTGTTTAAGGTTTCCCTTTTATAGAAAGGAGGATAAAGAAAGTGTTTAGACCGAGTTGGGATGAATATTTTATGGTCATAGCCAAATTAGTAGCTGTAAGGTCTGGTTGTAATTCCAGGCCGACTGGAGCTGTTATTGTTAAAGATAAGAGGATCTTAGCTACAGGCTACAATGGACCAATGCCCGGAGCTTGGCATTGCACAGACCGAGGCCCTAATTATTGTTTCCGAAGAGAAAAAGGTATCCCTGACATAGATAAATATAATTATTGTAGAGCCAGCCATGCTGAAGCCAATGCTATTGCTCAAGCTGCTCGCTTCGGAATTTTGGTAGAAGGGGCCAGTTTATACTGCACCTTAGCCCCTTGTTATGTCTGTCTAAAATTAATAGCCAGTGCTGGAATAAAAGAGGTCTATTATGAATATGACTACGAAAGTAGAGACTTTGAGAGAGATACCTTTTGGAAAGAAGCTATTAAAGAAGCTGGATTAAGGGTCTTTAAACAAATAAAGGTCTCTGATGAAACCTTTAAAGCTGTCTTAGAAATTCTTAACTATCCTACCTCTAAAAGAAGATTAGCACCTACGGAATGATCTCTACCTTACCACTTTCAAGATAATAGATAGCTTTGATTATTTTTAACTTTTCCTTTTTTACAAAATGTCTCACTATAGGGCTTTTCTTTATTAGATATCTTTCTTGCAGAGCAAGATTTTCTCTAATGGCATAATTTAAAATTTCTTCTTGGGTTTTCCCCTTTTTCTTACCTACTTTAACAGCCGGTATTATCTTTTTTATTAGAGCTCCTATATTTCCTTTTAGCTTTCCTTTTAAGGATACTGCTTCGGATACCGCTCCACAATGGGTATGACCAAGAAGGATTAACAAAGGCGTATGGAAATTCTTTACTGCGTATTCAATACTTCCCAGAGTAACTTTATCAATAACATTCCCGGCAACCCTAATTACAAATAGATCTCCTAATCCCTGATCAAAGATTATTTCAGGAGACACCCTTGAATCCGAACAAGATACGACAATAGCCAAGGGTAATTGCCCTTGGGAAAGCTCCTTTCTCCTTAACTCACTAATATCTCTATTAACAGGCTTTCCAGAAAGAAATCTCTGATTGCCTTCCATAAGTTTATCAAGAATCTCTGTTCCCTTATCAGACCCATTAATTCCACCCCTACCCAAGGTTACAAATAAAAACATAAGGACCTCCTAATAATTTTTTTAAAATATTATATAATAAAAGTTGAAAATTTAAAAACTCACGAATTAGCCCTTCACCTAAAGCCTCCAATAATAATTCTCTTGTTTTTTCAAAAAGATCCCGTTAGAATTAAAAGAGAAATGGAGAGACCGATTTGGATTATTGATGATGAACTCGGCATCCTTGAAAGTTTAAAGGGAATTTTAGAGGACGAGGGCTATTCTGTTGAAATCTTTCTCTTAGCTAAACCTGCCTTAGAGAAACTGGGGCACACTTCTCCTCAAGCTATTTTCTTAGACCTCTGGCTAAAAGATGCCGATGGTTTTGAAGTCCTTTCTAAAATTAAAGAAAAGGCTCCTTCTCTTCCGGTAATAATAATTTCTGGACATGGTACTATAGACTCAGCTGTTAAAGCTTTGAAAATGGGAGCCTTTGATTTCATTGAAAAACCCCTTTCCTACGAAAGGATTATTGTCTCCTTAGAAAATGCCTTAAGGTATTCCAAATTAAAAGAAGAGGTAAGATTATTAAAAACTCAAATTTTAGGAAAAGTTGAGCTTACAGGAAAAAACCCAGCTATTATAAAAATAAAAGAGATGATTCAAAAGGTAGCCCCTACAGATACTACTGTATTAATTCTTGGAGAATCAGGAGTAGGGAAAGAGCTAGTAGCCAAGCTTATCCATCTTTACTCTAAAAGAGCCGATGGTCCCTTTATAGAAGTAAATTGTGCCGGAATTCCGGAAACCTTGATTGAAGCTGAACTCTTCGGATATGAAAAAGGAGCCTTCACCGATGCAAAACACTCTAAAAAAGGAAAATTTGAATTAGCTCAGGGAGGAACTCTTTTTTTAGATGAGATTGGAGATATGAATCCTTCCGCTCAAGCTAAGGTCTTAAGAGCTTTACAAGAAAAGAAAATTCAAAGATTAGGCGGAGAAAAACCTATTGAGGTAGATGTGCGAATTATTGCCGCTACTAATAAAAATTTAGAAGAGGAAATAAAAAAAGGATGTTTCAGAGAAGATTTATATTATAGACTTAAAGTATTTCCAATCTATATACCTCCCCTCAGAGAGAGATTAGAAGATATAGAAATTCTTTGTCAGACCTTTTTAGAAGAGATGGCAGTTAAAAGCGGTTTAGGAAGAAAAAAACTTCACCCCGAAGTGGTAGAGTTATTAAAGAAATATGCCTGGCCTGGAAATGTGCGGGAACTTAAAAATTTTATAGAAAGATTGGTTATTCTTACTGATAAGGAAGAAATTTCTGTAGAAAACCTACCTCCAGATTTTCTCTTAAATCTACAAAAAAAGCCTGACTTAAAGGAAGAACCCTGGTTTTCTGAGAAGGACTATAAAAAGGCTAAATTCCTCTTTGAAAGAGAATATCTAAAAAGAAAACTTAGGCTTTATAATTGGAATATAAGTTTAACTGCTAAGGAAATCGGATTAGAAAGGACTTATCTTCAGAGAAAAATTAAAGAGTTAAATTTGAAAAACTCACCTTAAGATTTACTTCTTCTAAAAAAGGCTCTAGCATAGGGTTCTTCTTCAATTTTAATAAATTTGTTTTTTTTCCATTTTATCCAACCTAAGAACCCAACCATTGCAGCATTATCGGTGCAATATTTAGGATGAGGAAAATAGACCTCCTCTTCTTGAAGTCTTTCCCAAAAAAGTTTGCGTAAATAGGAGTTAGCAGAAACTCCTCCAGCCAGGATAATCCTTTTTATATTAAAAACTCGAGAAGCTCGGATAGTCTTTTCTACTAAAACTTCACAGAGGGCTTTTTGAAAGGCTGCACAGACATCTTCTATTTTATAGCCCTTCTCTTTTTGTAAAAGGCGATAAACCGCTACCTTTAATCCAGAAAAACTAAAATCAAAATTATTTTCCTCTAACATTGGTCTGGGTAGAGAATATCGATCAGGATCTCCCTTTTCAGCCAATTTATTAATTATAGGACCTCCCGGATAGGGCAATCCTAAGAGTTTAGCTACCTTGTCAAAGGCTTCTCCTGCAGCATCATCCCTGGTATGCCCTATTAATTCAATATCTTCAAAATCCCGAACTAAAAAGAGAACTGTATGTCCTCCTGAAACAAGAAGAGATATAAAGGGAAAAGATACCTCCTTTTCAATAAAAACCGAAAAGATATGGGCTTGAAGATGATCTACTCCGATAAGAGGGATTTTAAGGGCTAAGGCCAACCCCTTGCTAAAGGTGACCCCTACCAAAAGGGACCCTAAAAGACCTGGTCCCAAGGTTACAGCAATAGCCTTAAGGTCAAAGGGAGAAAGAGAATTCTCCTGAAGGGCCTTCTGCACCATAGGATATAAAACCTCTAATTGTTTTCGGCTAGCTATTTCAGGCACTATTCCACCGAAAGGTGAATGGAGGGCTATTTGAGAATAGAGATAATCCTTTATTAATCTTCCTTCTTCGGAAAAAAGGGCAACTCCTGTTTCATCACAGGAGGTCTCTATGGCAAGAAGCATCCTTAAATGAAAAGAGAGCTTTCTATAAGCTCGGCATAAATATGAAGAAAAAGAATATGCCCCTCTTGAATACGAGGAGTATCCAAAGAAGGAACTAAGATTAAATAATCACAAAAGGCATCCATCTCTCCTCCCGATCCTCCGCTCAAACCTACAGTATATAATCCTAACTCTTTGGCTGTCTTTAATCCTAAGAGCACATTGGGAGATCTTCCGCTTGTACTTATTCCGAGGGCTATATCACCTTCTTTTCCCAGGGCTAAAATTTGCTTAGAGAAGACTTCCGAGAAAGTATAATCATTAGAAATAGCAGTAAGGATAGAAGTATCTGTAGTCAGAGCCACCGCCGGAAGAGGTTTTCTCTCTCTTTTAAATCTATTTACCAGCTCAGCGGCTAAATGCTGAGCATCAGCTGCTGAACCACCATTCCCAAAAATAAGAAGCTTTCCTCCCCTTCTAAAAACCTCACAAGTCAATTCTACTACCTTTAAAATCTTTTCCTCCTCTTTTTCTATAAAAGCTTCTATCACTTTCAGATGCTCTTTTTTTATTTGCCAAAGCCTTTCTTGCATAGGTTCCTCCGAATTAGGGATTCAAAAGATATTTAAGTTTATAATAAATCAAACCTCCATATTCTTGAAAAGCAAGATTAGTAAAATTCAAATAAAGGTCCTGAGGCATAAAATAGAGAAAAAGTTTAGAGGGTTTACAAAGGGGATAGTTAAAATTAGTGGGATAGGGAAGAGGATTTAAACCCTCCTTTTTAAAGAGATAGAGAGCTCGGGGAAGATGATAAGCTGAGGTTAAGAGATAAAAGGGCTCTTGAGAGGGCAGAACTTTTTTAATAGCTTTAGCACTTTGTAGAGTATCTAAGGGCACATCCAAAGTTAATACCTCTATTTGCCATCTTTTAGCTAAGTCCTGAAGATAGGAAGCACCCTTACCTTCTAAAGAACCTCCTACAATCCAAAGCTTTTTATCTGGAAATCTTCTCTTAATCTCTACCGCTACTAAAAACCGAACCAAAGTCTCCCGACTAAAACGTTCCTCTAAGGATAACTTAGGATCACCATAAATTCTCCCAGTTAATACTACCAAATTTTTTACCTTTTTTAGCTCTTCTTCCTTAGGAAAAGTATAATCCTTTTCTAAGTTTTTAAGTAAAAAATAGGGTAAAAAGGGAGTAGTTGAAAGATAATAAAGAAAAACAGCTAAAAAAAGAAGAAAACGCCTTCTACCTCTTCTTTTTCCTAAAACTACATAAAAGGAAACTAACAGCAAAAAAATAAAGATTAAAGTAGTAGGATAAAAAAGATATAGGAGAAATTTTTTTAGGAGAAAGGAGAAATCCATAAAAAAGTCCTAAGAAAGAATTTAATTAGAAGATGGCGGGGCTGACGGGACTTGAACCCGCGGCCTCCTGCGTGACAGGCAGGCGCTCTGACCGTGCTGAGCTACAGCCCCTCGCTCCTTTTCAATTTATAATTATAACAAATCTTTGAAAATTTGCAAGGCTCCCTGGAAACATTACTTCCCCTACTCCTCAACACAAATTTCGTGCTTAAAGACTGCTTGCAAAGTCTTAAAAGCTACCCAAAGAACAATAAAAGATGTTAATCCAACTAAAAATTGGGAAAAGTAATAGAAAAAGGGTAAGGAGGTCTCTTTATAATAAAGAAGAGTTGCAATAGTGAAAGCCGCCATAGGAAAAGTATAAGCCCACCAAGATAAATAAAAAGGAAGCATTATAAATTTTGGGATAAAAGATACAATAAGTAAAAAAATAAAGAAAGAAAAATAATACAAAGTTTTAGCTAAAATATCAATATTTCCTACTAATTTAACATAGGAAATAAAGGCTACAGCAGGAGGTGCAAGAAAGATACATAAAGTGGGTAACAGCCTTGTTGGTAAAGGCTCAACAAAAATTAAACGATATAATAAAATAGTCAAAATAGGTAACCAAAAGGTTAAGCCTATACTAAAATAAAACCAAGATATTTCCTGAGAAAACTTTACTCCTACTATAGGAACAAGAATGTTTCCTACTACTGGAATAAACCAAGCAGGATTTTTAGTGGCTATTTTGAATTCATTAAAAAACCATTTGTGTAAAACATAAAAAACTAAAATTAAATGGATAACTGCACCTAAACTCCAAAAAATATAAGACAAAGTTAAATTAATATTTAAATAAATAATAGATAAAAGCAATAAACTTATAGAATAAGTAGGAATAAAGACTATTTTTACTGGATGATTAAATTCCTTCTTTACCTCTTGAGGATACCTTAGGATTTTTAAAAGATAGGTGGAAGTTAAAAAGACAAACCAAAGGGTAACCAGATAGGCCAATAGGTTAATAATTTCAGAAAAGGAACTTCCAAAAATTTCATTAGCCCTTTGAAAAACAATAACTAAACCACTTAAACCCATTACGGAAGCAAAGAAAGTAATGGGAAAAAATTTTAACCTCTCCCCCTTTTCCTTAGCCTCCATCTTCCTCCCCTCCTCTTAATAATTTTGTGCACACGCATAAAAATTATCATAAAAATTTAGTTTAAAAAGTCAAAAGTAAAGGAGAAACAAAGAATGACATCCATTGTCTTACCCTGAAGGGACAAGTTTAGGGTGGTTGTCTTGTCCTAAGCTCTTTAACCAATCTCCCCCTAAAAGGGGCCTTAGGTAGTTAACTTGATCAAAGCTTGTGAGTTTCAAAAAAAACTATCACTGGAAGGAACTATAGCCTGGGGCTATCCTGTATTCCTTCTCTATTATCAGAGAATTTTAACTTGTTTTTTTATCAATTTGTTTTAAATTTAAAAAAAGAAAAAAAAATCAGGAGGAAAGGGAATGTTAGCTCAAGATATAGAAAAAGCTCTTAATGAGCAACTAAGGTGGGAATTTTTTTCAGCTTATTTATATTTAGGTATGGCTGCTTACTTTGAAGAGAGGGGACTTTTAGGCTTTGCTCATTGGATGAAGGCCCAAGCTGCTGAAGAACTTATGCATGCTATGAAATTTTATAAATTCCTTTCGGAAAGAGATGGAAGAGTGATTTTACAGGAAATACCTGTTCCTCCTGCAGAGTGGGAAAGTCCTGAAAAGGTCTTTGAATATGCTTACAACCATGAGCAAGAAGTTACAAGAAGGATCAATAATCTTATGAGTTTTGCTAAGGAGTTGAAAGATTATGCTACCGAAAATTTTCTTCAATGGTTTATAGAGGAACAAGTGGAAGAAGAGGCATCTTTTAAAACCCTTTTATCTAAATTGAGATTAATTAAGAATGATCCCCAAGCTCTTTTTTATTTAGACAATGAACTTGGCCAAAGACCCTTAGATCTTAATTTACTCATAAGCCAGGTTTAAAATGAGCTACCCTGTTAAAATAGGCCGATTTCAAAGAGAAGACAAAAGTTTTTATGGTTTAATTTTGGGCAATAGAGTTCTCAACCTTAATCCAGGCGAAAAGGAGGAATATCTTCTAAAGGATTTAAAAATTCTTCCGCCTACTCTTCCCACCAAGATTATTGGAGTTGGCTTAAATTATAGAGATCATGCGGAAGAGTTAAAAATGTCTCTTCCTCAGGAACCTTTAATTTTTCTTAAGGCTCCTACAGCGGTTATCGGGCCGGAAGATTATATTTTTCTGCCACCAGAGAGTAATAATGTTCATTATGAAGGAGAGTTAGCTATAGTAATTGGAAAGGAACTTTATCGCCCTAAAAATTTTAAGGAAGTAGAAACCGCTATTTTAGGTTATACCTGTTTTAATGATATTACCGCAAGAGATCTTCAACAAAGGGACGGACAATGGAGCCGAGCCAAAAGTTTCAATACCTTTGCTCCTATAGGACCTTTTATAGTTAAGGATTTAGATTTATCGGACCTTAAAATTGAAACCCGAGTAAATGGAAAGGTTGTGCAGCACTCCTCTACTAAAGAACTCCTTTTTAAACCTTTAGATTTAGTTTATTTCATCTCTAATATTATGACCCTTCTTCCGGGAGATGTAATTGCTACGGGAACTCCTCCGGGAGTGAGCCCCCTTAAGCCAGGGGATACTATAGAAGTAGAAATTGAAGGGATCGGGGTTCTAAGAAACTATGTAGAAAGATTGATTTAAAGAGAAGAAGATTATGGAAGGAAAAATTATAGCCCTTTCAGTTAGCCGAAAAAAGGGGGTATCTAAGGAACCGGTTCCTGAAGTAAAAATTGTAGAAAATTGGGGAATTGAAGGGGATGCCCATTCTGGAAAATGGCATCGTCAGGTAAGTCTCATAGATATCTATACCTTAAAGTATATGGAAAAACTTTTAGGAAGAAAAATTGCTTACGGAGAATTAGCTGAAAACATTACCACTGACTTAGACTTCTCTTCTATTAAGGTAGGAGACTATTTGTATGCAGGGGAGTGTATCTTTCAGGTAACTCAGATTGGAAAGAAATGCCATCACGGGTGTGCTATTTATCAAAGGATAGGTAAATGTGAAATGCGAAACAAAGGAATTTTTACTAAGGTTTTAAAGGGTGGTATCCTAAGGGTAGGCGATCCCATAAAACTTGTAAAAGGAGATAACTTTTGTGGAAAGGAATAAATTTGCTCCAAGACTAATAGCCTGGGAATTAACCAGAACTTGTAATTTAGATTGTATCCATTGCCGAGCTTCGGCTTCAAGAGGAACTTACGAGGGTGAATTAACCACCGAAGAGGTCTTTAGAATCTTAGAGGAGATTACTGAAGTTTCTCATCCCGTGATAATTCTTACCGGAGGAGAACCCCTTTTAAGAAAGGATCTTTTAGAGATTTCCAAAAAATGTGTTGACCTTGTATTAAAACCGGTTTTAGCCACTAATGGCACCCTCTTAACCAAAGAATTAGCTTGGGAATTGAAAAAAAACGGTATTCAAAGGGTTAGCATAAGTTTAGATGGAGCTAATGCTTCATCCCATGATAATTTTAGAAAAATGCCCGGAGCCTTTGAAGGAGCCTTACAAGGAATAAGAATCTTAAAAGAAGTCGGGCTTCCCTTCCAAATTAACACTACTATCACTGGAATTAATGCGGAAGAATTGCCTAAGATTCATCAATTAGCCAAAGAATTAGGAGCAGTGGCTCACCATATCTTTCTTCTTGTGCCAGTAGGTAGAGGAAAAGAAATTTCCGAAGAAATTCTCTCACCTAAAAGATATGAAGAAATCTTAAATTGGTTTTACGAGCAAAGAGAAAAATCTGGGCTTCAGTTAAAGGCTACCTGTGCTCCCCATTATTATAGAATCTTAAGGGAACGAGCTCGGTCCGAAGGAAAGGAAGTTACCTATGAAAGTTTTGGATTGGATGCTGTAACCCGAGGCTGTTTAGCTGGAGTAGGTTTTTGCTTTATCTCCCATACTGGGATTGTGCAAACCTGCGGCTATTTAGAAATCCCCTGCGGAGACTTAAGGAAAAATACCTTTAAAGAGATTTGGGAACATTCGGAGGTCTTTAATAAACTTAGAAACTTTACCCTCTATAAAGGTAAATGCGGAAAATGTGAATATATTAAGGTTTGTGGAGGTTGTAGGGCAAGAGCTTATGAATTAACGGGAGATTATTTAGAAGAAGAACCCCTTTGCACTTACCAACCTAAAAAAGAGAGAGTATTAACTCAAAAACCAACTTAGCCAAATCTTCCTTAGATAAATTTAAAAACTCTTTTTCAAAATTAGGACCCAAAATTAAATAATCCGAAGCTTCTTCTCCCAGAGCTGATAAAGGATTCCCAATAAGAAAATCTAAATTTTTTTCCTTCTTTTTCTTAAAGGCATACTCTTTAAGTTTTTCTCTTTCCTCTAAAGCAAATCCTATAGTAATTTGATGGGTCTTACTTTTAGAAAGTTCTTTAGCAATATCTGGAGTAAGCTCTAATTCTAAGGTTAATCCTTGAGTTTTTTTGATTTTTCCCGGAAAACTCTCCCGAGGGCGAAAATCACAAGGAGCTCCAGCAAAGATACCTATATCTACTTCCGGAAACAATTCCTTAGACTTATCAAACATCTCTTGAGTAGTTAAAGTTTTAATAATTTGAGGATAAGGAATAGAAAAAAAAGTTAAAAGTTTAGGTAAAAGATAGGAGAAAGTGGGATGACCCCAGAGAAGATAGACTTGAGCTCCTCGGTAATAGGCTTCTTTAGTTAAAAGAAAAGCTGTTTTTCCGGAAGAGGCATTAGTAATATAGCGCACCCTGTCTATATATTCCCGGGTTGGTCCACCTGTAATAAGGACCTTTTTACCTAAAAGGTCTTTTTCTTTAAAATGAGCTTGTATTAACTCAAAGATTTCTTCTGGTTCAGGGAGCCTTCCCTTTCCTATTTCTCCACAAGCAAGGTCTCCCTCGGTAGGTTCATAGATAAAATATCCAAAGGTTTTTAAAATTTTTAAGTTTTCTTGAGTAGCTGGATGGTCATACATCTTGGTATTCATTGAAGGAAAGAGATAAACAGGGGCTTTAGTAGCTAAAAGTAAAGCTAATAAAAGTTCATCTCCTTGTCCGCATCTTAATTTGGAAAGAAAATCAGCGGTGGCTGGTATAAGTAAGATAACTTCAGCCCAGTTAGCTAAGTCTATGTGAGGAAAGGCACCTTCAGCCTGAAAAAATTCATCGTTGGTATAAGTTTTTTCTCCACTTAGGGCAGAAAAAAGAAGGGGCTTTACAAACTTCTCAGCCCCCTTAGAGAGAACGACCTTGACTTGGGCTCCAGCCTTTTTTAAAAGGCGAATAACCTCGCAGATTTTATAGAGAGCAATTCCACCAGTAACACCAATTAAGATTCTGCGATTACTTAACACCGGTTAAGAAAATAACAATAGAAACTTCGCTTTGATACCAATCCTCAGAAATCCCTATAAAAACTTGCCCTTCTGGTCTCTTAAAAGCCAAAAAGGTCATTTTGGAAGTAAAGCTTCCTATCTCTTCCCATCCGTTAGCTTTCATTTGCACTCGATAAAATTCTATTAAAGAATTGGCTTTATAATTACCCTTAAAAACCAAGATACCAGTTAACATATTTCCCGTCTTTAAAATAGCACTTTTATCCCCTCTATAATTTAAACCCTTTAATACAGGAACATAAGGAGCAGGATATAAGATTTCACTTGTCTCTTCTATCTTTTCCGGAGTAATAACCTCTACTTTTTCCTCAGCTAAAAGGGGCTTTTCTATAAAGAAAAGCCAAAAAAGAAGAATTAGAAATATTTTTTTAAACATCCTCTTCCTCCCTTTAAAAATTTTGAAAAACCTTAAGTTCATTATAAACAAATTTACCGAAAGAGTCAAGAAAAATTACCAGCTTTAAAACTCCCCACTTCATCTTCAAGGAGAGAAAAGAAGTATCAAACGGGAGTATACAAAAATTTTTAATATTCATGCTTAAAAAATTGTTTATTAATCACTTATAATTTATAAAAAATTTCTATTTCACTTTTTATCGTTTTGAGTTATAAAATTTTTATACAAAACAATTAAAGGAGGTGGTTATATGTTATCCAACAAAAAAATTTCCAGAAGGGAATTATTGGTTGGGGCAGGATTTTTTGGGTTAGGCCTGTTTTGCAATCATTTAGGAAAGGAGCTTGGTTTAGGAAAATTTGATTTAAAAGTAGCCATAGCAGAAGCTAAAGAGATGGCTAAAAAGTGGCCCTATGTAAAGCTTGATCCTGAAAAGGTAGGAGAAATAGCCTATCAAAATTGGTTTTCCATGTTTTGTGCTCAAGCTACAGCTAGTGGTGCTGTAGAGCAATTAGTTGAGAAGGTTGGAGAGCCTTGGAAATCTTTTCCGGTTAAATCCCTAAAATTTGGTATGGGAGGAATGTTAGGATGGGGAGTAACCTGTGGTTCTCCAGTAGCAGCTTCCTTAATAGTTGGATTAGTAGTTCCTGATGATGCTACAGTAAATGCTATGATTCACGATATTTTAAATTGGTATATAAATACCGAGCTCCCTACCTATACTCCTAAAAATCCAAAATATAAGAAAGAGATAATTAAAACTGTTCCAGGAAGCCCTCTTTGTCATGTCTCTGTTGGTAGATGGATGAGAAAAGCTAATGCCGCCTTTGCTAGTCTTCCAAGAAGAGACCGCTGTGCCAGACTATCAGCCAGTGTTATCTATAAGACTATTGAAATGTTAAATATGTGGATGGATGGGAAGTATAAACCTGGGGAGGCTTGGAATGCTCCTTCTGCAGTAGGAATTCCTGCTCAACCTAACTGTATGGATTGCCATGGTGGTAATGTCCCTACTCCTCCTAAGGAAACTTAAAGGATTGACCTAAGATTGATATTTTTGAAAAAAGGGGGCAGACCCCCCTTTTTCAAAAATATATTTTAAAAATCACTAAAAAGGTATTTATAAAAATTCAGAATTCTTCTAAAAAATTTAGAAGGTGGGATATGAGAATTTGACAAAGGGAGATAAAAATTCAAAGACATCTCCTTTAATGAAGCCAAAAGACTTAAAAAATTTGAAATACAGGTGCTTAGAGATATTGTTAAAAAGTTCTGACCACTCCCAAAAGGAGACCAATAGATAAAAAATGATAGAATTTATTTCTGTGAAGTTCTTTTTTGAATTTCACCTTAGAAGAACCTAAAATTCTGCTGGGATAATAAAAAAAGCTCACCTAAACAATCTTCTAAGAAACTAGAAGCTTTTACAAACTTTACCAAAAATACAAAAATTTAAAAATCTTGACAAATAAAAATAGGTATGATAACCTCACTTTTTATACTTAAAAAGATTTAGACCTTTATTTGAATTAGAAATTTGAAAGCACCAAGGGGAGGTAGGGTTTATGAATGAACAAAGGAGGGAAGATAGGTCCCCAATGGAGAAAACTTTAACCCTTAAAACAAGATTTTTTCTTCCTCCTCATGTTGAAGAACTACTTCCTGGGTTAATGCTTACAGCCGGTATTTCAGCTTTAGCCCTCCATACGGGATCTCAACTGACCTATGTTACACCCTTAATAGCCTCAATGGGCATAGGTATGCTTTTAAGAAATACCTTCATCATACCAGAGACTTACAAACCTGGTATATTCTTTTCTATGAGACAGATTTTGAGGTTAGCAGTAGCCCTTCTTGGTATAAGGATAACTGTGAATAATATTCTTGAGCTTGGTTGGGATGGTTTAGCTATCGCCTTAATCCCTTTAATTCTTACCCTGCTATTTACCGTAATAATGGGCAAGTTCTTTAAGATGCCTCAAAGAACCTATCTCTTACTTGGGGTTGGGACATCCATTTGCGGAGCCTCAGCTATTCTTACAGCTGGCTCTCTTACTAAAGCTCGGGATGATGATATAATTGTTGCCATAAGCTCTATAACAGTCTTTGGGACCATATCTATGCTGTCCTATCCCTTTTTATACAAATTTGGAATCTTACCTCTTACAGAAATCCAATACGGGCAATGGGTAGGAGCTTCTATTCATGAAGTAGCTCAAGTTGTGACAGCTGCCTTTGCAGGAGGTAATAAGGCCGGTGAGATGGGCATTCTCATAAAACTTACTCGAGTTGCCGCCTTAATACCTGTTGCCTTTATAATATCCTTCTTAGTTAATTCCGGGATTATAAAATCTGAGGGTTCTCAAACCGAAAAAGCTATTACTTTTCCCCTTTTCCTTTTAGGGTTTCTCGGAATGGCCATCTTAAATTCTCTCAATTTTTTTACTCCCAAGGCAGTCAGGTGGGTTGAATTTTTTGATATGTTTCTTTTCACTATGGCTATGGCAGGAATGGGATTAGAAACCGATTTTAGACAACTCCTCAAAATTGGCTTTAGACCTTTCTTTTTAAGCCTTTTTTCTACAGCCTTTATAGCCCTCATTAGCCTATTGCTAATACTTTGGTTATCTAATCTATCTTAAAGAGTTTTTTTCCAAAAAATTAATAGTGAGGAACCTTTTAAAACTCTCTACTCTGCTCAGAACGACCAAACAGAAAATTAATCTGCCTACTTGCAAATTATTATTATCTTGGTTAAAATTTTTAGAAAAAAATAATCCTAAATAAGGAGGTGGAAAAATGGCGTTTTGGAAATGTGAAAAATGCGGAGCAACTAAAGATTCTAGATGTAAACCTAAAAAATGCCCTTCCTGCGGAGAAGCTAATACTATGATAAAAGAGATGGGCACTGAGGAAAGAAGCAGTTCTTGCGGAGCTAAAAGAGGGGGCTGTAAAAAGAAAATGACTTAAAGACCTTTAACTACTTCTCTCCGATTACTCCACCAAGCTGGAAAATAGGAAGATAAAGGGCTATCAAAATTCCTCCAATTACAACACCAAGAATAATAAGTAAAATAGGTTCAATAAGGGTGGATAGGGTTTGAACTGTCCTATCCACCTCCTCTTCATAAAAAGAAGCTACTTTATTCAACATCTCTTCTAAATTTCCCGAAACTTCTCCTATCCGCACCATTTCAATGACCATATAGGGAAAAACTCCAGTAAAAAACATGGGATCCGCAATATTATGCCCAACAGATACGTTTATCCTAATGTCCTCCATAGCCTTCTCAATCACCTTATTTCCAGAGACCTCACCGGCAATTTGAAGAGCCTGCAAGAGGGGAACCCCTGCTCCAATAAGATTTGCTAAAGTCCTTGCAAGTCTTGACAAAGCCGATTTGTGAAAAAGCTCCCCGAAAAGAGGTATCTTTAATAAAAGCTTATCGGTAGTATACACTCCCTTCTCCGTCTTCCGATAATACCTTAAACCTAAGATAAAAACAATTACAGCCATTACAAAGATCAAAAAAAACTTTTTAAAATTTTTGCTTATATCTAATAAAAATTGGGTAGGTAAAGGTAGGGTTTGCCCAGCTTCTTTAAAAAGTTCAGCAAATTTAGGAATAACAAAAATCATTAATATAGAAATTACAACAATTGTTACTAAAACTATCACAGATGGATAAATCATAGCATGTTTGACCTTAGATTTTATAGCTAAAATTTTTTCTAAATACTCAGCCAGGCGTCTCAAAACTTCATCCAAGTTTCCAGAAGATTCTCCGGAACGCACTATTTGAATATAAAGATTGTTAAAAACCTTAGGATATTCAGCTAACGACTCACTAAGGGATTGCCCACCTTCCACCTTTTTTCTTATTTCAATCAATACTTCTTTAAAATATTCATTTTTTTGTTGAGTAGCTAAGGTTTCTAAAGCTTTTACAATAGGAAGACCTGCATTAAGCACCGTGGCAAACTGCCTGGTAAAAAGAGCTAATTCTTTATCAGAAACTCTCTTTAATTTTAAGAGTTTAATCTGACTTTCCTTTTTAGGTTGAATTTTAAGAGGAAGGATATTTAATCTTCTAAGATAAACTTCTACAATCTGAGCTGTAGGGGCTTCTAAAACTCCTGAACGGATTTCTCCAGATGCACCTCTCCCTTTCCATTCAAAATAGGGCATTCTATTTTCCCAACCAATAATTAGGAGCTTCTTTTAGAATGCTCACATCGTGAACATGACTTTCTCTATATCCAGCTGGGGTAATCTTTACAAACTTAGCTTTTTTTCTTAACTCTTCTATAGTTCGGCAACCGCAATAACCCATTCCGGACTTAAGACCTCCAATTAACTGATGAATCATATTAGAAACTGGTCCCCTATAGGGAACCCTTCCTTCTATACCTTCAGGTACAAATTTGGATAAATCCTCTCCTTCATAGCCATATCTTTCTCTAGCCCCTCTTTCAGCCATAGCAGAAAGAGATCCCATTCCTCTATAAATCTTATAAGTTCTTCCTTCATAGAGGAGAGTTTCTCCAGGAGCTTCTTCGGTTCCTGCAAATAAATTTCCAATCATAACTGCCCAGGCCCCGGCAGCTATAGCCTTAGTAATATCTCCAGAAAAGCGAATTCCTCCATCTGCAATAACTGGAATTCCAAACTTGTCGGCAACCAAAGCTGAATTATGAATAGCGGTTAATTGAGGAACGCCAGCTCCAGCTACAATCCTGGTAGTGCAAATAGACCCAGGCCCAACTCCTACCTTTATTCCATCCGCTCCCGCTTTTATTAAAACCTCGGCCCCTTCACCAGTAGCTATATTCCCAGCCACAATTTGACAATCAGGAAAATGAGCTTTAATCTCAATAAGAGTCTCTATAACATTTTTACTATGTCCATGAGCTGAATCTATAAAAAGAATATCACAACCTGCTTTTAAAAGAGCCTCTGCTTGCTCTAATCTATTTTTCCCAACCCCAATAGCCGCACCTACCCTTAATCTTCCTAATTCATCTTTACAGGCATTGGGATATTTTTTTATCTTCTCTATATCCTTAATCGTAATTAAACCTCTCAAACAAAAGTTCTCATCCACAATTAGAAGTTTTTCTATCCTCCTTTCATGAAGGATTTTAATCGCTTCATCTAAGGTAATCCCCGGAGGAGCAGTGACTAAATTTTCCTTAGTCATAACCTCCTTGACCGATTTGTCAAAGTGGGTTTCAAAACGAAGATCCCTGTTTGTAACAATTCCGAGCAACTTTTTTTCCCTTCCCTCTACTACAGGAATTCCAGAAATTTTATATTCCTCCATAAGGGCTAAAACTTTTCGAATGGGAGTATCCGGAGTGACAGTGATAGGATCATAGATCATACCACTTTCCGATTTTTTTACCCGTTCTACCTCTTTTACTTGCTCTTCTAAACTCATATTTCTATGAATAACCCCAAGTCCTCCTTCACGAGCTATAGCAATAGCCATTTTAGAAGTAGTTACCGTATCCATAGCAGCTGATATAAGAGGAATATTAAGTTTGATTTTAGGTGTAATATAAGTAGAAACATCTACGTCCTTTGGTAAAACTTCTGAATAAGCTGGAACTAATAATAAATCATCAAAAGTATAAGCCTCCCCTATTACCTCAAGCATAACCCCTTTCCTGTTTTTAAAAAATAATATTAAGTCTTTTTCTTTAAATCTTCAATCCCTATTTTTTAAAAACCTATCCTTAAGAAATAACTTCTTCTTTTAAAGCCAGAAGGGTTCCCTCAAGAATACCGTATTCACTAATTAAAACTTCCTTTTGATTAAATTTAGAAAGGATTTCCTTATAAACAATCAAACCAGGGAGGGCTATATCTTCTCTTCCTTCTTCCATTCCCCGAATCTTTTTTAATTGAAGCAAGGTATAATAACTCAAAGTTCTAATTAATTTTTCTATCCGATCCTTGCTTACCCTATGACCATGGAGCCTCTCCGAAGAGAAAGTGGTAAGCTTTAAATCTAAACTTCCGAGAAGACTAGCTGAACCTCCGGTAATAACAATTGCCTCAAAAGTTTCATCTGGTAATTCTTTTAATCGAGCTTCTATATAGTTTTCTAAAGACTTTAATGCCCCTGAAGTAAGAGGATACCTTAGATTAAAAAAGTCTTTTAAAAAAACAACTCCTAAATCTAAACTCTTCATAAATCTAAGTTGACCCTCAATAAAATAAATAAACTCCGTAGATCCTCCCCCCACATCTACCAAGAGAAATTTTTGAGCTTTAAAGCCTAATTTTTTTAGCCCATAGAGGGTGCCCTTTAGAGTAAGTTCAGCCTCTTCTTCAGGAGATAAAACCTTAATAGAATAACCTAACAGCTCTTCAGCTTTCTCTAAAAAACCGTGAGCATTTTGAGCCTTTCTAAAGATAGCGGTAGCAACTATCTTAGCCCTTGACACTTCATATTTATCAAGAAGAGCTTTAAAATAGTTTAGAGAGGCTAAGGCCCTTTTTTCAGCTGAATCACTAATAAGCCCTGTGTAAGAAACTCCCTCACCTAATCGCACATTTTCTCTAAAGCTTTGTAAAAAAATTATATCTTCTTGGTAAAGTTTTCCTAAAATTAATCTAAAACTCTGAGTGCCAAGATCTAAACCTGCTACCATTGGTGTGTTTAAGCGCTCCTTCAACTCCTTAGACATCCTAAAGACAGGACGAAGCTTATCGGAAAGATAATACTTCTGACCAGTTTTAGGGTTAATAAAAAAATGAGACTTAGTCTTTTTAAGTTTAAAACTTCCAAAACCCCTTAATTCTACAACCCCAGAGCCTTTTAAAGTATCTGTTAAAATTTCAAAAAAGTTCTCTACAATAAACTTAAGATCCTCTTCTTCAAGCTCAGGGAAACGAACCTTTAATCTTTCAACCAAATCCCTTTTGGTCATAAATTGATTCCTTAATAGGTAAGTAAATAATAAATTTTAAATTCTAAAGGATCCAAAATTGGCTGAAGGGACCTTAAAGGTAATTTTTCTTCTATTACCCTTTCCCAAACTCCCTTTTTTTGCGGATAATAAACTAACTCTAACTTTTCTATATTTAGACGCCTCCTTAATTCTTCTACAGCTTTATTAAAATTACCCAGGGCATCTATAAGTTTTAAATTCAAAGCCTCCTCTCCCGTAAAAATTCTTCCATCAGCTAAGGTTTTTACCTTTTCCAAAGGAAGATTACGAGCCAAAGCTACAGCTCTAACAAATTGGTTATGGAGAATTTCTACCTTTTCGTTTAAATATCTCCTTTCTTCAGGAGTTAACCCTCGATAAGGACTTCCTGTATCTTTAAAAGAGCCGCTTTTAATTACCTCAGCTGAAACTCCTATCTTCTCCATAAGCTTTTGGAAATTAGGAAGCTGAATAAGGACCCCGATACTTCCTGTAATTGTTCCAGGATTAGCAAAAACTTTCTCTCCAGCTAAGGAAATATAAAGCCCTCCTGAGGCAGAAACCTCACCCATAGAGACATAAAGGGGTTTTTCTTTAGCCAGAGCTTTCAACTCCTCATAAATTTCTTGACAGGACGCAACCGTCCCTCCTGGAGATTCAATCCTTAACAAAACCCCTTTCACATCTCTTCTTTCTCTTAATTCTCTAATAGCCCCAAGATAGGGATCCGAAGAAAAAATTACCCCTTTTACTTCCAAGACTCCAATCTTAGGACCGGGCTTAATATCTTCTTTGAAGAGAAAAAATAAAGACATTAAAAGACTAAAGCCGAGAAAAAAAATCACTATCCCCCCAATAAAGGCCTGAAGAAAAACCAGCCAAGGCCTTTTCATTCTATTTTTCTCCCTTAGAAATAACCTCCTTTAAAATCTCTCCTAAGGTCTTTTTAGAAGCCTCTATGGTCTCCTTATAACTATTTAACTCCCTTTCTTCCTCTTCTTTTAAATAAGCTTTTTCTGAAAGCCAAAGTTTACGTTTTTTAGGATCCAAAAGAATTACCTTTCCCTTCACTTTGTCTCCTATTTTTAGGATCTGATTTCCCTTCTTCTCCCTTTCTCCTATTTCTTTAAAGGGTAAAAAGGCTTTAATCTGAGGGAAAACTCTAACTAAATAACCCTTACCTGGTTTTTCTTCAGTTATTTCTCCATCTAAGATATCTCCTAATTTAATCTCCTCTTCCAACTTCTCCCAAGGATCTTCAGTAAGATCTTTGATACTTAAAAGAAAGCGCTTCTTTTCTGGATCAAGCTCAAAAATCTTAGCCTCCACTCTATCTCCTACTTTATAAAGTTCTTTTAAATTTTCTATCCGTTCCCAGGCTACTTTAGAAATAGGAATAAATCCATCTATCCCCTCCAAAACTTCTATAAAAAGCCCAAAATTGGTAACATTTTTGACTACTCCTATAACTTTATCTCCCACTGTAAATTGCTGGCTAAGCCTTTCCCAAGGACTTTCTTCCAGAAATTTTAAACTAAGGACCATTTTTCTTTCCTTAGGATTAAACTTAGTAATCACCCCTATAATTTCATCCCCTTCCTTTAATAGATCCTTAGGTTTTAGTCCCCTTTTCCAAGAAATTTCCCCAGACGGAAGAAAAGCTTCCATACCAGGCTCTATCTCTACAAAGATTCCAAAAGAAAAAACCTTAACCACCTTCCCCTTCACCCTCTCTCCTTGAGAATACTTTTCTTCAGCTCTTTCCCACGGATCAGGCTCCAAGTCCTTTAAGGAAACTTTTAATTTCCTTTGTTTAGGTTCCCAGTCTAAAACTTTAACCTTAATAACATCCCCTTCTGCAAGAAGAGAATCCCAAGCTAAAACCCTACTCCTACTAACTTCGCTTCCTGGTAAAAATCCTGTTAGAACTCCAAAATCTACTAAATAACCTCCCTTTACCAAGGTCTTAACTGTTCCCTCAAGAATACCCTCTTCTTGAATTTTCCTTTCCAGTTCTTTAACTTTAAGTTCTCTTTCCTTTTCTAAATAAGCTTTGTGAGAAACAACTAAGGAATTCCCCTCAAGTTGCAAAATTAAGCTGGGAATTTCTTTATCTATTTCTATAAATTGTTTAGAAATCTGAGAATAAGGTAAAAAGCCCTTTATAAAGTCCTTATAATAAACCTCAAAACCTCCTTTAATTTCCTTGAAAATTCTTACCTTAAGAGGAAGTCTTTCTTTATAAGCCCTCTTTATCTCTTCCCACAAAAGGTCTTCAACAATCTTTTTTACAGAAAGGGAATAAACTTCTCCTCCAGAATCTCTTTTTACCACAATGGCTCTAATCTTATCCCCGGGTTGATAAAGAAAATTTCCCCTTCTATCTTTAAGTTGCTCTATAGGGATATAGGCTTCCTTTTTTCTCCCTATATCTACCAAAGCCACATCCCTATCTATTTTAATAAGAGTGCCTTCAACCTTATCTCCCACCTGAATTTCTACTTCTTGAGAAGGTAAATACTCTTCTAAAAGCTTAGCAAAATCCTCCATAAACCTCTCCTAAAATTAAATAACTTAATAGATTTTAACTTAAGCCCTTAAAAAAACAAGAAGCAAATTGACTCTCCACAAAAGCTTTTTCTTCTTCTCTATTTTTTAACTCTCCTAAAAGCTTTTTTCTCCTTATTTCCCTAAGAATCTTTCCTATCTCTTTTTCTTCTTTAATTCCCATCTCTTTAAGATTCTCCCCTTTTAAAGAAGGCTTAACAAACCTTTGTTTTTCCAAAAATTGTAAAATCATACAAGTATATTCCTCTTCTAAAGCCATCCTTAGTAGAAAATAAAAAGGAAGCCTTTCTAAATACTCTACCCTTTCTAAGAGGTCTTCTTTCAAGATAAACCCTTTTTTAAAGGTAGCATAATCTTTTAAAATTCTTAGAATTTCCTTTTCAGAAAAAGAAAGTCTTTTTAAAGTCCTTTCCTCTAACTCTACTAAAAAGAGGAGACAAAATTTTTCAAAATCTTTTTTTGCTAACTCCTTTTCGGCAAGGCTAAGAATCCAAAAATCTCTTTCCTTAATATCTCTTTTTTTTAATAAAGAAAGCTCAAAAAGGTCTAAATCTTTAGAAACTTGAATTAAAAAAGGAAGGTCCTCCCTCCTTTCCTTCCGAAAAAAATTTTGGATCTCCTTAGCTAAACGAGAAGGGCTTAAGAGAGCAAGAGTTTTTAAAGACTTAGCCCTCTCTAAGGCATAGTAAAATTCTTCCGAAAATTTTAGAGTAAACCTAACCTTATAGCGCACACCCCTAAGGAGCCTGGTAGGATCTTCTATAAAAGAATTCAGATGGATAGGTATAAGAAGGCCCTTAGAGAGATCTTCAAGGCCCCTGGTTAGATCTAAAATCTTTTCCTCAAAAGGAGGAGTAAGGCCATAGAGAAGGGCATTAATGGTAAAGTCTCGCCTTTCTATATCCTCTTTAAATGTTGCCCTTTGAACCAAGGGTAAAGAAGCCGGATAGGGATATATTTCTTTCCTTGCGGTAACCAAATCTATAGTTAATCCTTCTCTTAATTTCACCTTATAAGTTAAAAAAGGAGATTTAAAAAGAACCTTAGCTAAGGTCTTTTCTAAAAGAGAGGGAAGAAGATCTTCCCAAGAGCCTTCTATTACTAAATCCAAATCATGGCTAGTCTTTTTTAATAAAAAATCTCTAACCGGACCTCCGGCTATATATAAAAAATATTTCTTTCTTTGAGCTAATTCCTTAGCAAGCTCTATAAAATTTTTTTCTTCTAAAGAAAGATTAAAATGGGAGGAAAAGTCTTCCCAGGGAACCTTTATTTTTTTCATTCTTTAGCCCGGGGATGATATTTTTCATAATCCTTTTTCAGTTTTTCAAAATTTAGGTGAGTATAAATTTGGGTGGTAAGAAGGCTACTATGCCCAAGAAGCATCTGGAGAGCCCTTAAATCTATTCCACCCTCTAAAAGATGGGTGGCAAAGGAGTGTCTTATGATATGGGGGGAGACCTTAGAAAGGGGAAGCCCTATTTTCCGAGCATATTCCTTCAAAATTTGCCAAAATCTCTGTCTCGTAAGTGGTGCTCCTCTTCGGTTTAAAAAAAGAAAATCCTTACTTTTACCTGCGAGAAATTTCGGTCGTATTTCCTCTAAATATTTCATAAGATACTCTAAAGCCACCTCTCCTAAAGGCACTACTCTCTCCTTTTTTCCTTTACCAAAAACTCGCACTAAACCAAGATTTAGATTTAAATTTTCTAATTTTAAACCTACTAACTCGGAAACCCTAATTCCTGTAGCATAAAGAACCTCTAACATTGTTCGATCCCTAAAACCAAGGGAACTATTTAGATTCGGAGCTTGAAGAAGTTTTTCTATTTCTTCTAAAGAAAGGACTTTGGGAAGCCTTTGAGGTAATTTAGGTGATTCAAGAAAGGACAAAAAACTTATCTTAAAACCCCTTTCTTCTATCAAAAAATAAAAAAAACTCTTTAAACTAGAAAGCCTCCTGGCAATAGAAAAGGGACTAAAACCTCTTTCTCTTAAACGGGATAGATAAGCTTGAATAATTGCTAAATTAAGATCTTCTAAATCAAACTTTTCCTCTCTAAGATATTGAAAAAAGTCTACTAAGTCCGCAAAATAGGACTTTAAAGTATTAAGAGAGTAATTTTTACCAGAAAGATGAAGAAGAAAGTCTTGAAGAAAGTCTTGAAGAAGTTCTTGCATCTTAGGTTATTTCTTGAAGAAGCCTCTCCAATCTAAGGATAAGGAGGTCTTCTTTTAATGAAAGTCTAAGAGCCCTCAATTTAGCAAGAAGCCCCTGTTTTTCCGTCCAAGAAAAGGACTTAAAATTTTCTTTAATCTTCTCTAAAATCTTTTCCAGAATTTCTTTATTGTGAGTATCTAAAAATACTAAAAGATCTCGACCCTCCTCAGGAAGTCCATATTTTTCATAAAATTCAAGAAGAAACTTTTGAAAATCTTTCTTCCCAATAGCATTGTGAATCTTTTTTAATAAAACTTCCTTTTCCTTATCTTCTTTTTTACTAAAAAGCTTTTCCAATTCCTTTAGATATTTCTCCTTATCCCTCTTTTCTTCGGGGATAGAGAAGTAGGTCTCCTGCCTTTCCCGCTTTCTTCTTAATTTAGAAAAACCACTGGAATCCTTTAATTTATCAATCTCTCTCCAAGAAAGTTTTTTTTTCTCTTCACTCATTCCTCTTACCTCCTGCACTCAATTTGAAAAAGTTTTTCCTCCGGAAGTTGAAGGGCCGAGAGCTTACCACCATAGACACAGCCTGTATCAATTCCGATACGGTCTTCCAAAAAAAGAGGTTCAGAAAAAGGAGTGTGCCCAAAAATTACCTTTTTAAAAAGTTTTCCAGGATATTTGTAAAAGGTCTGCCTTATCCAAAGAAGATCTTCCTCTGTTTGCTCTTCCAAAGACTTATAAGGGTTAATTCCTGCATGGACAAAAATATAGGAAGGTGTTTCTAAATATAAGGGAAGATTACTAATAAATTCTCTATGTTCCTTAGGTATTTCTAATTTTCCTTCGTTAAAATAATTTTTTAAAGTTGCTACTCCTCCGTTATAAAGAAAAACTTCTACATCTTCTCCTTTTAGGTATCTTTCAAAGAGCCATTCATGATTTCCCTTTAAAGCCACAACCTTCTCTGGATAAGTCTCTTTAAGTTCTAAGACCAATTCTATTACCTTCCGTGAATCAGGACCTCTATCAATGTAATCTCCAAGAAAAACTAAAAGGTCCTTTCCCCAATTTATAGGAAATTGGGCTAAAAGGGCCTCTAAAGCCAAAAGACAACCATGAATATCACCTATAGCAAAAATCTTAGTCCCAAAACCTGGCTCTTCTATCGTCAAGCCTTTTAAGCCCATATTGCTTAACCCATTGTAAAGCTCTATTCCATTCCTCCTTAGTAATCTTTCTATCTAAAGGAGGATATTTCCAAGCCTCTCCACAAGGTCTATACTGATCCATAAGATTAAAATAACTATGGAGAGAGATTTCCTCAGCTACAAATTTTATTACTTCTTCAGTTTGAGAGAGATTTTCCGGTAAAACCAAATGTCTTATAATTAAACCCCTTCTGGCAATCCCTCCCTCTATAATTAAATCTCCTACCTGGCGATGCATCTCCTTAAGAGCCTCTTTTACTATCTTAGAATAATTCTTAACCTTAGAAAGTTTAAAAGCTATCCCATTATCTAAATATTTTATATCAGGCATGTAAATATCAATTATTCCCTCTAATAATTTAAGGGTTTCTAAGGACTCATAGCCTCCACAATTATAAACTATAGGCAGATTCAGACCAGCTTTAGCTGCCCTTTTAATAGCTTCTACAATAAAAGGAATTTGATGAGTAGGCGTAACTAAATTAATATTATGGCATCCCCACATCTGAAGAATAAGCATAATTTTAGCTAAATCTTCTACTTCAATCTCTTCCTCTTCTCCTAAATGACTAATTTCCCAATTTTGGCAATAAACACAGCGCATATTACAATAGGTGAAAAAGATGGTGCCTGAGCCTGAGGTCCCAACCAAAGGTCTTTCCTCTCCAAAATGAGGTCCGTAACTGGCAATTACAGGTTTTCCTCCTACCTTACAAAAACCTTTCTCCCCCTTTAATCTATCCACTTGACATTGATGAGGACAAAGTCTACAAGGACTTAAAAGCTCATAAAGAGCTAAAATCCTTGAGTCTATTTCCCCACTTTCTAAAAGTCTTAAATAATTGGGATAGGTCTCTCCTCCCATAATTCTAACCAATGTTTTATTTCTGGAGGTTTTCTTAAGAGAAGGCTAAAATTCAAATAACAACCCGTACAAGCAGTAGCTAGAACTTTTTTTCCTAAAAGCCTTTTCTTCCAAAGTTTGGTAAATTCAATTGGAAAATTTTCCAACCACAGTGTGATTTTAGCAGAACCACAACAAAAATCTTGGGCCTCTAAAATATCTTTAATACCTTCTTTTTTAAAAGTCAAGTCCTTTATATGGCAAGGACAATGATATAGTATCTTTGAAGATTTTAGAAAACTTAAGGGAGTTTCTAAATTTCTTTGTAAAAAATCAGTAGCAAAAATACTCCTCTCTGAGAGGCTTTCAAAATCCTTTTCCCAAGGAGTTCCCTCAAAAAGCAAAGGATAGACCTTTTTAAAAACCCAGTAACAGGTAGCACAAAAAATAACTATGGGTTTTTTTTCCGAAAAAAGTCTTATTTTTTTTAAGCCATGTTCTTTTAAGGTCTTCAAAGTCCCAAAAGAAAGATTAAAGATTCCGCAACAATCTTGAAAAGGAGGTATAAGGGGTTTTAACCTGATTTTAGATAGTCTTTTTAAAAAGGTAAAAAAGGCTTGGGGATAGAGGTGTTTTAAACCACAAGAAAGATAAAGGTAAAAGTCTCCTTCTTTATTTTTTTCTAAAAATTTCTCCTCAAAATCCTGAATTAAAGAAGAAAATAAGGGAAGGGGTTTTAAAAATTTAAGGGGATCAGAAAGATAGAAAAAGCTTTTCTCTGTCCTTAGAAGTCTCTGAAAATAAAATTGAGGAAAGCTCAAACCCTGAGGACAAAGTTGAGCACAATTCTCACAAAAAAGACAATAATCCAAACTTTGACTTTCCAAATTTTTAGAAAGAAGAAAGATTCTTCCCCGAGGAGAATAACTTTCTTTCAGAAAAAACTTATAGCTTGGACAAACAGATATACAGCGTCCACAGCGAACACAATCTTCGGGGTTAAGTTTCTTCATTCTTTTCTTGTAAAAGCCTTTCTAACCACCAGGAACACCACTCAGTCTCTATTATAGCCTCAGCTAAAACTTTGGACTCTTCAAGAAGAAGTCTTCTCTTAGCATAATTAATCCATCTTTCAGCAAAGGGATTGTTAAGATCTTTTTGTTCCTTTAGTTGCACTATTAAATCTAAGGTATCAGCATCATGCACAATTTTAGCCTCTAAACTCTCTCCCTTTCTATATTCCTCAAATACCTGCAAAACCTCCTTAGCAAAGGGTAGATTTTTTAAACTTTCTTGGAGGGCCCTTTCTTCATCAGCTTTATTATAAAGTTTATTTACAGCATTAAAATCTCCAGTCCTCGCTTCAGGAAAATCATGCCAAAGGGACATAAGAAGGGCCTTCTTTTCATCTACCTTACCCTCAAAGATTTTACACAAAAGATAGGTGCAAAAAATTACTCCAAAGGAGTGGCTGGCTATATTTTCCTTTCCGGTTCCAAGATAATAATACCCTGTTCTTTCTATCCGTTTAAGTAAAGCCGCTTCAAAAAGGAGTTTAGAAAGTCTATACTTTAAGATCATTTTTCCTCTTTTTAGCAAGATAGGCTGTTACCTTTAATATAATCTTTCCTACTAAAAATTCAGTGAAAGGATAATAGGGATGAGGGGAGGTCTCTACTATATCCATTCCTATTAAATTCCTCTGAGCTAACTTTTGCAAAATTTTTAAAAGTTCTTCCCAGGAAAGACCCCCTGGTTCAGGAGTGCCTACTCCTGGGGCTAAAGAAGGGTCTAATCCATCAAGGTCCAAGGTTAAATAGACTGGATAATCCTCTATAAAAGAGACCATTTCTTCTAAAACCAAAGGAAATTCCCTTTTTAATCTATAAGAAAAGACCACATTAATATTTTGACTTTTCATCTCCTGATATTCCTCAGCAGAAAGGGCCCTTATACCAAGACTAAAAATAGGTATTTTAAGCTCTTCAAAAACACGGCGCATAACAGTAGCATGGTTAATTTTTGTGCCCAAATAGGTCTCTCTAAAATCTAAATGAGCATCTATATGGACTACCCTCAGAGAAGGATATTTCCTCTTAAAGGCTCTTAAAGCTGGAAGGGTAAGGGTATGTTCTCCTCCGATAAGAATGGGAAAGGTGAATTTCTCTAAAGCCTCCTTAGTTAATTCTTCTATCCTTTCTAAAGCCCTTTCTAAATCTAAGGGAAGTTCTTCTAAAGGATAGGTATAAAAGCCTAATTCCTCATGAGGAGAAAGATAAGTTTCTTCATCCAAAAATTCTAAATTAGGACTTACCTTTAAGATCTCTAAGGGGGCAAATTTTGTTCCTTTAATCCAACTGGTGGATACTTCTAAAGAGATAGGAAGGAGGGCTACCTGGGCTTGGGGATGATCCGGTAGCCCTAAAAAATTGATTTTCATTTTAAAAGCTGATATTTTTCCTCTCTAAACGCATAAAATTTTCTACTGCCCTGATAGAGCGAGGGAACTCAAGCCCTCGGTCTAATAATCTAATTTCGCTTTTTTGAATTTCAAAGATTTCAGAAATATCTTTAATCGCTTTGTCTACATCAAAGGATTTACAAGAAAAGATATCTACACTTAAATAAAGTTTTTCAGGAAAGGTATGAATACTAATGTGACTTTCCGCAATAATTACAAAGCCTGAAATTCCCCAATCCTCGGGGGTGGGAGCATAGTATTTAAAAACATAGGGAGGCATTATCTTCGTCATCGCAATATGGTCCGGATAATTATGAAGAAAATCATATATAAAGTCAATATCCATAAGCTTTTCCCTGTTTGCCCCATACCCATCTAAAATAAGGTGTTGACCAAATCCATACTCCATTTTTTCAACCTCTCTCATCATTCCCCACCCCCTTCCAAAATTTTTAACCCCTTTAAAGGAATGAGGTAAAAATAAAACAAAAAAATTTTTTGTCAAGAATCCTAATAGAAGTTTAAGAAAAATTTTTTACCCCTAATTCCAAAAGGAAAGAAAAAACAGGAGAAAAACGACTTTTTTCTCTCTTTTTCATCTATTATTATAAAATTTTCTCCCTCTTTAAAAAGAAAAAGAGCTGAATTCCTCTTCTCCTCTATCCAAAGAAGCCTTTCTCTGTTCTCCCAATTTTTAGGACTTTTCAATAAATAAAATATTTCTACACCTTCAAAAAGAGAGGGATTCTCCCTTCCTTTTTTAAAAAGAACACTAAGTCCTTCCATTTCTAACAAAAATTCTTTTTCCTTTAAGGGAATAACCTCTAAGCCTGGCTTAAAAAGTCTTAAATCCTCAAAAATCTCAAAATCCTCTGAGGTGTAAATTCTTTTTACCTCAAAAGCTCTTTGATAGCTCTTAAAATTTTTCAAAGGATAGAAAGAAAAGATAGCTTCAATTTCCTTTACTCCTAACTTCTTTAAAAGGGGAATAATAAAAAAGTCGCGCTCTATCTCATTTTCTCTTCTTTCGTTCACTATTAAATAAAACTCCTTTTGGGCTTTAATTAAAAAGACTTGTTGAGAAAAA
>FWWL01002095.1_pt1 | contig 43397 bp, 43 predicted proteins | sample 2228331 | NCBI WGS metagenome assembly FWWL01 (sample SAMEA103939775, study PRJEB20133) | metagenome | reverse complement strand
CTTTCCGTAATATATGCCTTTGATGTGCAGCTGCTGAATATCTTCAACATTCGCTGCTCTCAGAGCTGGTTGAAGCACCAACGGCATCAACAGATCGTTCACCAGAGAGCTGACGAGCTTGCTCAACTGTGTACCGATGATCACGGCCACAGCTAATCCTACAACGTTGTACTGCCTGAGAAACTCTCCAAATTCCCTGATAACCCTTTTCATCCTCTTCCCTCTTTAAGATAGAGATTTTTTAACCCTTAAACAACCTCAGCCATGTCTTTTCAACAGTCCTTTCCTTTTTGCGTACTGCTCCACCTTGTAGAATACGAAAATGCCAAGTGGGAGTAAAAGCATTCCAAACAAAAGCAAAGGAAGTATTTCATTCCACAACTGTATCGCATTCTTTCCCTCTAACAAAGCGCTCCTCATTCCCCTGAGAGCATAGGTTGCGGGCGAAAATTTTGCCACGGTTTGCATCCAAGTGGGCAGTATGGTTATTTCGTAATAGACACCGGAAAACATCAACAGCAAAGCCTGGAAGATGTGGACAACCTGTACGCCTTTCTCAGGCGAGATCAGCGGCAAAACGGCACCGGCTACGCCAAGTCCAATGAAGGATATTGAGCCTGCCGCCAAGACAACGGCTGCACCTGCGAAGTTTGCCCTCGAAAGATCAAGTTTAAACATTAATGCAACGATGAACAGAATCAGAGCACTTCTCAGTATCCCGTACACAACGCTGTATGCGCACATGCTGAGCAAATGTGTTACTCTGCTCACCGGTGCCATAAATGTATACTCTATAGTGTCTTCCCACCTTTCCCATGCAACCGTTTCCGCAATTATTTCAAAAAGGATGGAAAGATACCCCCATAGGATTGAACCAATGAGCATGTACAAAACAAGGTAGTTTACTTCGATTGTCGCACCAAATTGAACGGCACCTTTTCCAATGAAGCCCATGGTTATCGTGTTTGCGACTGTGTAAACGAAGAACACCAATTCCCATTTGAAATACCTCTTTGTTAGATGAAGATTTCTCGTTATGAAAGCTCCTGCTGCTCTTATTTCCCTGAGTAAACCTTCCATATCAACCAGCCTCCTCGACATTTACCTCGGAAAAGTCATAGCCAGTGTATTCCAAAAAGACCGTCTCCAAAGTTGCATCCTGGTATTTTTCCCGCATTTTTCTAACCAACTCGTCCGGTTTTCCAACAACAACTATCCTGCCGTTGAAAATTATCATCACTCTGTCACAAAGTTCGTGAGCTTCGTCCATATCATGCGTCGAAAGAAGTATCGTGCTTCCTTGATTGTTTGCCCTTCTGATGAGAGCATGAACTTCCAACTTTGCACGGGGATCAAGACCGGTTGTCGGCTCATCGAGCAGTAATAACCTTGCCTGAGTCAAGAAAGCTCTTGCTATTGATACCTTCTGCTGCATCCCTCTTGAAAATTGTTCAATTGGATCGTTGAGTCTTTTCTTCTCAAGACCTATGAGTGATGCCACTTCGTTGATCTTTTCATAAGCTTTCTTCTTGCTCAAACCGTAGATCCCAGCTGAGAACAACAGATTCTCGTATGCCGAAAGTTTTTTGAAAAAGCTCGCTTCCACGGACACCCTGTGAATGTACTTTCTCACCTCGTGTGATTCCTTGACTACGTCTTTCCCAAAAACCTCTATGGTTCCGCTATCGGGGATCAACAGTGTTGAAATGACTCTTATCAGCGTTGATTTTCCCGAGCCATTTGGTCCCAGGATACCAAATATCTCCCCTTCCTTGACTTCAAAAGAAACGTTGTTTATAGCGTAAATTGGTTCTTCTCTTTTTCTTTTGAATATCTTTGTCACATTCGAAACCTTAACAGCCAACAAGTTTCTCACCTCTCATTGAACAGTTAAAAAGGGTGTGCTTTACGCACACCCTTCATTCCCAGCTTGTTTATCGACTGCTAAGATCTCGCGATACAATCTTGGACAGAAGGGTGTGGATGGAACAGCAGTTCGCCAGAACAAAATATTCTTATTTTTTCCATCGGCATCCACTCCCCTCCTTTTGAGCGTTGAAATTTGCTACTTTGTATTATAACACCTCCACCTAACTCCGCATTCCATTCCAAAACGTTCAAATTACCATCTCATTTCTGCTCCCGTGTAGTCGAAAAACCTTCCACTGTGCTCGTGTTTTAAGGATAGCGCAAGTTTAATTATCCCCTTGGCTGATTCTTCAGCGAGAACAGGAGCCAGTGGTCCACCCATATCCGTTTTGACCCAACCAGGGTGGATGGAAACGACAACGCAATCGCTCAAAATATTCGAAAGCACCTTTGTAACCATATTCAGGGCGGCTTTTGATACAGAATACGCTATCGAATTTGTCCCAGAAATCGTCGAAATCGAACCTGCCGTGCTGGATATGTTGAGTATCTTGACATTCTTGCTGAACTTGCCCTGTTTGTAGAGTTCTTGAACCACAAAGAGTGGCCCGAAGGTGTTAACTTTAACTGTGTAGAGAGCTTCATCCTCTTTGACTTCTGGAAAGTTATCTCTTATCAAAACTCCTGCGTTGTTTATGAGTACATCCACAGGTTCCACTTTCTTGGAAAATTCGATTATCGAATCAATGTTCGCAACATCCAACTGAAGATAACCCATGTTGCCATGGATTATTTCAGGCTTTTTTCTGGAGCCAACTGTGACTTTTTCACCAAGGCTAAGTAGCTCTTTCACTATCGCAAAGCCTATACCCCTATTGCCACCGGTAACAACCCAATGGGACATGGATAGTTCCCCCTTTCTTGCACCGGATAATTGATTCGAGAATGGGAAAACTTAGCTATGTCGTAGCAGCGTAATCAGAAGTGAATCCAAAGCCCTTGTTTTAATTGTATTTTACCATTTATCGCATATAGACTTTCCACAAGAGTGTGGTAAAATATTTGTTGGCGCTGGGGCGTCGCCAAGCTGGTAAGGCATCGGACTTTGGATCCGACATTCGGAGGTTCGAATCCTCCCGCCCCAGCCAGTTTTTTATTTGACTTGACAAATCAGCCTTTGACCCGTAGAATACTTAACAAAGGACGTGTTTGGCATGTGTAAATTGATCTTTTCTAATCTTTGTTTCGCATCGTTTCAGTTGAACGTCGGTACGACAACCACACGCAGCCGCCCGCCTGTCGAGTGGCGGTTGCGTTGTGTTGGATAAAGGCAACCATCATTCGACAGAGAGCGGGTTAGTTCAAAAACTAACCCGCTTTTTTTATTAGGTAAGAACACGTGACAGGAAGGAGGGGAAGATGTGGTCAAAGTTGGAATTCTTGGTCTTGGCACCGTCGGATCTGGTGTAGTCGAACTTCTCGAAAAAAACCGTTTCGTTATAGCCCAAAAATTAGGCAGAGAGGTCGTTGTAGAAAAGATTTTGGTCAGAGATCCTCTCAAGCAAAGGGCAGAGTATGCAAAAGGAAAGATAGTATTTGACGTTGAAGAAATCCTGAGAGATCCAGAAATCGACGTTGTCGTGGAACTTATCGGTGGTGAAGAGCCGGCTAAAACCTACGTTGAGAAAGCCTTGAAGAAAGGAAAACACGTCGTCACAGCAAACAAAGAAATCGTTTCAAAATACGGAAAGGAGCTTTTGGAAATTGCCAAACAACGTAATGTAGCCTTTCTCTTTGAAGCAAGTGTTGCAGGAGGAACACCGATAATACGTCCGATTAAGCGCTGCTTGGCCGCAAATCAAATCATCAAGATCCAAGGAATACTAAATGGGACAACCAACTACATCTTAACCCAAATGCAGGAGAGCAAAAAGAGTTTCCAAGAAGCTCTTGAAGATGCAAAAAAATTTGGCTATACCGAGAGTGATCCATCAGCCGACATAAAGGGATTCGATGCTGCAAGAAAAATTGCCATCCTATCTTCGATTGCTTTCAACAGCTGGGTAACCCCGGGCAAGGTTTACACCGAAGGTATCGAACGAATTGGCGTCGAAGATATAAAATACGCCGCAGAACTGGGATATGTGATAAAACTCATAGCCTTTGCTCAAAAGATCTCTGACGGAGCCATTGAAGTTATGGTCTGTCCGACGATGATCAAACAAAACCACCCCTTGAGCTCTGTTAAAGGTATTTACAATGCTGTACTCGTGGAAGGAAATGCCGTTGGGCAGGTGATGTTCTATGGTCAAGGAGCTGGAAAGATGGCAACAGCCAGCGCCGTAGTTGCAGACATTATGGAGGCAGCCAGCGGAAAAAACTGCGAATACCATCTCATCGATTCCAACGATCTCAACGTTATCGATGCTGAGCTCAGTAAGAGCGAATTCTACATGCGATTAAAGGCTATCGACAAACCCGGTGTTCTCGCTAAGATCAGCGCTGTTTTTGGAGAAAAAAACATAAGCATTCATACCGTTATCCAAAAGGACATTAGGGGTAACGTGGCAGAGATTGTCATAGTAACCCACCAAACAACTTTCAAAGCCATTAAGGACGCAGTTTCGAAGATTGAAAACCTTGATGTTGTGAGAAGCGTCGATTCGGTGATAAGAGTTGAGGAGGGGAGTTCAAATGCCGTACTCGGGGGTTATTGACAGGTACTTCGAATTTTTGCCAGTTAAGAAAAGAGAAAGCATAGTTACGCTGAAGGAGGGGAATACACCACTTATCAGGGCGTTTAATCTGGAAAAACACCTTGGTCTGAACTTTGAGCTGTATTTGAAATACGAAGGGGTAAATCCGACGGGCTCCTTTAAAGACAGGGGCATGACGGTTGCAATATCCGTAGCGGTGGAGAACAGAGCTACAGCTGTTATTTGTGCCTCAACTGGAAACACAGCTGCATCAGCTGCGGCTTACGCTTCTCGGGCGAATCTAAAATGTGCTGTGTTGATTCCAAAGGATTCAGTAGCCATGGGAAAACTTGCGCAGGCAATTGCGTATGGAGCAAAAGTTGTCGCTGTGGAAGGAAACTTTGATGATGCCCTTAAACTGGTCAGAGAATTTTCTCAAAATTTTCCCGTGACAGTTGTGAACTCGATTAACCCAAACAGAATAGAAGGGCAGAAAACTGCTGCATTCGAGATATGCGACGAACTTTCACAGGCTCCTGAGTACCTGGCCATTCCCGTTGGAAATGCTGGAAACATAACCGCTTACTGGAAGGGATTTAAAGAATACCATTCAATTGGAAAGGTCACGACTTTGCCGAAGATGCTTGGATTTCAAGCCGCCGGGGCAGCACCAATTGTCGAGGGAAGGATTATCGAGAACCCGAAGACCATCGCCACTGCTATAAAAATAGGCAACCCGGCGAGTTGGAAGCAAGCCATCGCTGCTGTGAGCGAATCCCACGGATTGGTCGACAAAGTCACCGACGAAGAGATTCTCGACGCTTATCAGCTTTTGGCAAAGAAAGAAGGGGTATTCGTTGAACCTGCTTCAGCAGCTTCCGTTGCTGGAGTGATCAAGTACTTTCGCAAAGGATATTTTCAAAAGGGTGCAAAAGTTGTCTGCGTGTTAACCGGGCATGGTCTTAAGGACCCTGACAATGCCATGAAGATTGGAGCTTCACCTATCGTCATACCACCGCAGATTCAAGCACTGGAAAAAGCGATATACCATGAGAGGTGATCGATGTGGTGAAAGTCAGGGTTCCTGCAACCATAGCCAACTGTGGACCAGGATTTGACTGTATTGGCTTTGCCGTAACGCTTTACAGTTACGTTGAGATGGATTTTTCCGACAGCCCAAAAATAGAAGTTGAAGGTGAGGAAAACGCGGATATTTCCAAGCAAGAGGATAATTTGGTTTACAAAGCAGCCCAGCTTGTTCTGAGAAAGTGTGGATGTGCCAAGAAGCTTCACATACGGATTAAAAATGAAATACCACTTGCAAGGGGGCTGGGGAGCAGTGCAGCAGCAATTGTCAGCGGTGTTCTTGCGGCAAATTTGCTTTTGGGTGAACCGCTTGACGAGGAAAAAATGATAAACCTTGCAGCGGAGATAGAAGGACATCCAGACAACGTTACACCGGCATTTCTGGGAGGATTCGTTGTCACAAGTATGGAGCAAGGTAAAGTGATCTACAAGAAGTTGACCCCACCAGTTACACCTAAGGTTGTCGTAGCCGTTCCAGAGTACAAGCTGAGCACAAAGGTGGCAAGAGAGGTGCTCCCAAAAAGAGTAGATCTGTCGGATGCCCTGTTTAACATAAGCAGATCCACGCTTCTTGTTGCAAGTCTTTGCAGCGGAGATCTTTCAACCCTGAGACTGGCCACCCAAGACGCTTTGCATCAACCTTACAGGAGAACTTTGGTCCCCGGGATGGACGAAATAATTGAGAAATCACTCTTGATAGGCGCGCTTGGTTGCTTTTTGAGCGGCGCGGGACCTTCAATAGCCGCTTTCGCAGAGAGTGAGCAGAAAGCGAGAGAACTGGGGCTATTCATGGTAAAGGTTTTCGAGAAGAACAGGATAAAAGCGCACTACAAGATATTGGACATCTGTGACGATGGAGCAGTGGAGCTTTGAGATGAAAAATTCAAGAAAGGCGGGATCACTCCCCGCCTTCCAATTCCCTGAATGCTGCTTCGAAGTCAATGTAGTTCGGATCCAGCTTTTTGAGCTCATCTAAGTAAAATTTGGCGCTGGTTTTGTCCCCAAGTGATTTTGTCAGATCGTAGAGGTTGTAGAAAGCCGTTGTTCGATATTCCTTTGGAGCGTTTTCATTCCTGGCGATGCTTTCAAAACCAACCTCAAGCTCCAATATGGTTTGCACCAAATATTGTATGTAGGTTGGTTGAAGATACGGTTTGATTTCAGAATAGAGCAAAGAGAAATAATTGTACTTCACATCAACGTTATCTCGATCGAGATTGTACATTGCCTTCGCAACTTTTATCGAGGATGGATACAACCTGTACAGGTCTTCCACCACCGCTTTTTCCTGTTCCTTAATTGGTCCTAAGGAAGTTATCTTATCTTCGCTGTCAACAAGATTTCTCATCTTCTCAAGCACCGCGATGAACGCACTTTTCAACGTGTCAGGTGTTGTCGCAAGCAAAGCCCCATCCTCGCCAAACATTTTCTTGGAAAGAGTTTTGTAAAGTTCTGTAAGTTCATCAAAACCAGAGGCTTTGTTGATCCTAGACCATATGTCGTAGATTTCCTCGGTGATGACGAGTTTTACGAAGTTGTCAGCAACGTATTTGTCATACCATTGCTGAAGTTTTTCCTGGCGTAATGAATTCATTTCCGTTGAGTACGCATCTGACATTTTAAAGGATTCGAAGTTGGTTATAACAGAACTCTTGTTGATTTTGAGAACATAGGATAGACTCCCAAGTGACACAGGACCAACAACATCGCCCTCTTTTGCGGAGAAGATTTCTTCGTCGTATTTTTCCCCGAATATTCCCCTTTGCAAATCAGGTAAGGATTGGGCGGACAGGTTCATCTGTGTAGCCGCTTGGTCGAAGCCGATCTCTTGGGCTTTTTTCAGAAAATCCTTCGCTTCATCTTCCTTTTCAAAACTCAAAAGTTCAGCATCGACTTTATCGTATTTTGCTTTCAACTGAGTCATGTTTTCTTCAAAGTACTTCTTCATTTCATCTTCATCGATCTTTGCGACCTTGTCCATAACTTTTTCAAAAACCATACTTCTCCAGACATCCGGTTTAACAACTTTGTCCAAGTAACTGTCGACTGATCCGTAATAGGTTTTCACGTATTTCAAGAAGGACTCGTTGCCTTCTATTTGTTTCTTATACTCTCCCAATTTGGTGGAAAGCTCTTTGTTAGAGGGAAGAAGTTTTTCCTGTTTTGCATAGTAAATCAGCACGTTGTTTTTCAGCATACTTTCAAGTATCACCGCTTTTTGCATAGGTTCATCAAAGAGAACGTCCATTTCCTGCCAACCGTACAGTGCCAGAAGATTTTGATACTCCTGTTCAAGTTGGATGCGAGTAATCTGCAAATCCTTATCTTCGACTTCTTGACCTTTGATCTCCAGATAACCTATGACCTCACCCGAAAGTTCGCCGCTTTCGGCTCTTGATCTTGCAGAAATGTAACTTCCCACAGACCAGAAGGCTATGCCAGCAACAAAGGCTATCGCCAACACCCAAACTATGACCTTTTCCCACTTCTTGAACCATTGTCTCATCTCTTAGCACTCCCTTCAAAATTCGTCTTCACCTGTATCTTTGAAACTGACGAGCGGAAACGCTATAACATCCCTAATGGAAGCCGAATCAGTCAGAAGCATTATCAATCGGTCTATACCTATACCTAAACCACCTGTGGGTGGTAGACCGTACTCCAAAGCCCTTATGAAATCCAAGTCCATTCTGTGTGCCTCTTCGTCTCCAGCAGCTCGTAACTTTGCCTGGTCCAAAAATCTCTGCAGCTGATCGTCTGGATCATTCAGTTCGCTGAAAGCGTTACCAAGTTCCATGCCAAAAACAACCGGTTCAAATCTTTCGGTAAGCTTTGGATCTTCGCGATGACGCTTTGCAAGCGGAGAAATTTCCACAGGATGATCCATCAAAAACGTTGGCTGAATTACCTCTTTTTCCACGATGTCCCATAGTTTTTCTATCATCTTGGCTCTCGAGAGGTTGGAAGTATCAACGTCGTGATCTTTCAACACTTTCTTAAGTGTTTCTTCAGAATCTTCGAGAATATCTACACCAAGTTTTGACTTGATGAACTCCCGCATCCTGATCCTCCGCCAAGGTGGCTTGAAGTCTATTTCGACACCCTGGTAGGTCACGGTGTACCTACCAAACAGATGATACACGAGCTCTGAGATCATTGTTTCAGTCAGTTCCATCATGTCGTAATAATCGGCATAGGCTTGGTAAATCTCTATCGATGTGAATTCCGGGCTGTGTTTGTATGAAATTCCCTCGTTTCTGAAATTCTTTCCGAGCTCAAAGACTTTCTCGAATCCGCCCACTATGTATCTTTTCAGGTAAAGTTCTGGTGCTATCCTTAGGTACAGTTCACAGTCCAACGCGTCGAGCCTTGTGATAAACGGCTTAGCACTCGCACCACTTGGAATGAAGTTCAGGATGGGTGTCTCCACTTCGACAAATCCACGTTTGGTCAAAAACTCCCTTATGAACCTTATGGCTTCGTATCTTATTTTGAATCTGTTAAAGCTTTCTTCGTTGGCTATCATGTCGACGTACCTTTGTCTGTACGCAACTTCCTTATCTTTCAAGCCATGCCATTTTTCAGGCATGGGTCGGCGGCTTTTACACAGCAGCTCAAATTTCTTGACAAGAACAGTCAACTCACCGGTCTTGCTTCTGAACACAGGACCTTTTATTCCAACAATATCTCCAATCTTCGCATAATCCTCGAAAAGTTTATAGGTTGATTCACCAACGTCGTTGCTTCTTATGTATCCTTGAATCCGTCCGGAAAAATCTCTGATGGTGAAAAACGAGGACTTTCCATGGTTTCTAATCGCTATTATTCGACCGGCAATTGAAACCTCCGAATCATTGGCAACTTCACCGGGTTTGATGTGATCGAACTGAACTTTGACATCCCATGCCGAATGTGTCTTTTCGAACTTATATGGGTAAGGATCTATTCCCAGTTCCCTCAGTTTCCTAACTTCATCGGATCTTTGTCTTCGAACTTCCTCAAGCACAGAATCACCTCTTCAAATTTTGTTTCAGTCGATCTCTATCCCCAGAATTTCGTATTTCACCAGTCCCGCATTGGTCTTCACACGAACCACATCGCCAACTCTTTTTTCCATGAGTGCCCTTCCTACCGGAGAATCGATGCTAACTTTCCCATTGAAAATATCCGCTTCCTGTGGGCTAACCAGTTTAATCTTCTTTTCCTCCCCCGTTGAAGCATTCCTAATTAGCACCGTTGATCCAACTGAGATTATACTCGTGTCGCGATTCTCAATGATTTCGGCGTTGTTCAAAATCTGCTCTAACTCGGCAATTCTACTACCTATTCTACCCTGTTCATTCTTGGCTTCGTCGTATTCTGTGTTTTCCGACAAATCACCCAGTTCCCTTGCTTCCTTTATCCGCTGTGATATCTCGTACATCAGCTTTTCTTTGAGTTCGTTCAATTCCGTTCTGAGTTTCTCGTAACCTTCCTTGGTCAAATACACGACATTCTTTTTAGCCATCTCTCAACACCTCCTGATCTTTTTTCAACTCTTTGACTATCTCCAAAAACTGGTCTATTTCACGAAAATCCTTGTAAACCGAAGCGAATCTAACATATGCAACTTGGTCGAGCTGCCTGAGTTTTTCCATCACAAGTTCGCCAATGTATTTGGATTGAACCTCCGTGTTACCTTGTCTTTGGATAGCCAACTCCACTTCTTCGACGATCTTTTCAAGCGATTCGTACGTCACAGGTCGTTTTTCACAAGCCTTGAGCAAACCATTAAGTATTTTCGATCGATCGAAAACCTCGCGTCTGCCATCTTTTTTCACCACAACTATCGGCAGAGATTCGTATCTCTCGTACGTTGTGAAACGACCATTGCACTCGGTGCATTCTCTCCTACGTCTGATAGCTGTGCCGTCCAAAGTTGGTCTAGAATCCAGGACCCTTGTTTCTGGGGCTCCACAAAATGGGCATCTCAACCTTCTTTACCCCTTTCAATCTTCCTTGCTATGCGCATTATCTTCCTCATCCTCGCAAAGACCATGGATTTTGTCATCTTAGGTTCCATCAACTCGCCAAGTTCTCTCAAACTCAACTCAGCGTTGTTCAAGCGCAAACGTGCAAGTTTTGAAAGCTCGTCGTCAATTGAATCCAATCCAATCGTCTCCTCTATGGTCTTTATAGCTTTCAGTTGGTTTACCGTGCTTCTACTAATTCTATCAACATTTGCAGACAAGAAGTTCATACTTCTGTTAACATCTGATGCTATCGACCTTTTCTGGACAACTTGTTCCAGTTCGGCTGCCGCTTCGATGGCACCAATCAAATTCAGAAATTCTATCAAATCTGCTGCTCTTCTTACAAGAAGTTTGTAACTGCGATTGTGCTCGATGATCCTTGATTTTATGGCAAAGACGTTTTCGAGCACCTCACTGATCTGTTCTAAACTACTGCTGGTTTGACATGTGAGTTCCAAGTGATAACCAAGTTTAGGATCTACAATGGAACCAGCCACCAAGTAGCAACCTCGTAGGAACGATCCAAAGGAATATGGATCAACCGAAAGGTCTTTGACTATGTTCTCACTGAAAACATTCACAGGGCAGTTGCTGACAAACCATTCCAAAGGTATACGGACTTCAACATGACGCTGTTTCCAAAGCCTTTTGGGCTGCACAACCACAATTTCGTGTTCGAAAGGCGGAAGCAGCTTGCTTATCTGAAAAAAACGACGCGAAATCTTTATCGATGGGAAAGCGACACTCATCACCTTCAAATCACTTTTGATCAACATGAAACCACGTAACTTCACATAGCCACAGACTTCGTACCAAGTCTGCTCTTTGGTTTGAACTTCAATTGAACACAGTTCGTCTCTCAGCCTTTCAGAAAAACTACCGCCGCTCACTCAGACACCTCTTTGCAATATACAGTATCTTATCAGCTAGTGCAACTGGGTTATGCCTAATTTTTGGTCGTGGGTCGTTTGGTTCGTAAGTTATCTGTACAAGGTCCTCAAAGACGTAGTTTTCACGGTTCATGAGTGATTTTACAGGTTGCGCTCCTTCCTTTGAGTAAGATTCAAGTACTTCAAAGGGAGGATCGGAGGAATTGACGATTACAAAGTCCGGTTCTTGCCCAAGGTACCTCTCCAATTCCAAGATGTGGTCCTCTAAGCTGTAGCCTATAGTTTCCCCAGGTTGTGTCATTATGTTTGCAACGTATATCTTAACTGCTTTCTTGTTTGCCAGCAAAGCTTCCTTGATACCATCCACAAGCAAGTTGGTTATCACACTCGTATATAAGCTTCCTGGACCAAATACTATCACGTCGGCATGGTTTATTTCACGCAAAGCCTCTTCAGTTGCCTTCGCGGGTTTGTCCAACTTGATCGAAACTATCCTACGCCTTCTTCTTACGATGTTGGTCTCACCAGTTTCCTCCCACCCGTCCTCGTACTTTGCTACAAGTCTTACCATGTCGTTGCTAACCGGTATCACCTTACCCTTTATAGCTAAGATCCTCGAAGCGCATGTGACCGCTTCGCTGAAGCTACCAGTCATTTTGGTCAAGGCGGCTATTATTATGTTTCCAACGGTGTGATTGTGGAGGGATCCATTCTCTTTGAATCGGTAAGCGAACACCTTGCTCATGAGATCTTCATCGTTTGCAAGTGCCACGATATTGTTCCTGACATCGCCCGGCGGTGGGATATCCAGTTCCTGTCTTAATTTTCCAGAGCTTCCACCCTCATCGGTCACTGCAACGAGTGCCGAGATCTCAACATCATATCTTTTCAAACCCCTCAACAAGACAGATAAACCTGTCCCTCCACCAATTGCAACAACCCTCACTTACTCACATCCCTGTGCTCAACTATCACTGGATAGTCCTTTTTCAAGGCTTCGGCTATCTTCTCGGCTACATATACCGATCTGTGACGACCCCCAGTACAGCCAACTGATACCGTCATATTCGACCTACCTTCTTTTCTGTACGAAGACGCAGCAAGACACAAAGGAGGAATGATCTGCTCGATAAATTTTTTGACCTCTGGATAATTTTCAAAGTATTCGTGAATTTTCTCGTCTCTACCGTCCAGATGCGCAAGATCGCGCATGTAGAACGGATTGGGCATGAACCTTGTGTCGATTATGAAATCCGTGTCCATAGGTACACCGTATTTGAACCCGAAACTTCTGATACGTATGAAAAATTTCTTCGTGTCGGCAAGAATTGAGCTAATGGTATTCCGCAGCACGTGAATATCCAAGTTCGTAGTGTCGATCACTATGGCAGACTGTTTGATGTCGCTCAAGAGCTCTTGCTCCTTAAGTATCGCTTCCTTGAGGCCCAACTGACCTTCCAAAGGGTGAGGTCTTCGCGTAAGTGCAAATCTTTTGATCAATTCCTCAGTTGAAGCTTCAAGAAAGAGAAGTTTCACAGAATCCTTGTAAAGTTCGACAACTTTTTGCAGTTCAGTCAAATTCTCATCGAATCTTATGCTTCTAGCATCAACTGTGATCGCAACCTTAGCCACCGTTGAATTCGAAATCAACGCCATGAAGTCCTTCAACAACACCGCTGGGATGTTGTCGATACAAAAATACCCCATATCCTCCAAAATTTTGAGAGCGGTGGTCTTACCAGCCCCCGAAAGCCCAGTCACAATAACTATATCTGGCATAGGCTCTTTTCACCCGGACCGTAGTTTTTCAACAGTATACGGGATTTGCAAGAAAATTCCACGTTTTTTCAGCTTCCCCTCGAAATGCTCCACGTCACCAGTAACGTAAAAGGTGATTCTCATAGGATGACCAAATTGATACCCCGATTCAACCATTTTCTCCACGAGCAACTCTGCAGGATCGATGAAGTTGAACATGGGATATCTCTCCTTCAGCTTCTGAACGATTATAGGAAAGTGCGTACAACCGAGCACAACGTCGCTGATTCCAGCTTTGGCAATGGTGTCAACGGCTCTGTCAAGATAATCGATCGCGAATGTGCTGTTCTCGGAACCTTCTTCGACGATTTTAACAAGTTCCTGCAGAGGCATTTCAAGGACAAACTTCGTACCCGCGGCTTGAAAAATCTCTCTGTAAACATGACTTTTAATCGTCGCTTCCGTTGCCCAGATGGCAACCTTTTCTAAACGGGGAAAATCGACACGGGTTATGCCATAGTATGGAAGGTCAAAACGTATTTTCTGCAACTTCAAACTCGCATCGGCTGTGTTACAGGCTGCAACAACGGCGTCGACTTTTAAACTCTTGAGAAAATCGATTATTTCGATACATATTCTTGCTATTTCCTCGTGGCTCTTTGTTCCGAAGGGAGCTCGAGCTGTGTCGGCAACGTAGAAATACTCTTCCGCAATACCCTTGTTCAACATTTGCTTGAGAACGGACAAGCCCCCTATACCTGAATCAAACAAGCCTATTTTTTTCAAAATCTTTTCTCCTTTCCTTCGAGAACCTCTCGATAACGTCGCGTAACTTGTTGACGAGCTGCGTTGCCGTCTTTTCATACCTCGTGTGTGTTAACATTTGATTTGCCAGCATCACAAGCAAAATTTCATCCACAGTCGCCTCTGGATTTTGAACCTTGAGCTGCGTGTAAGAGCTCTGAATGCCGTTCAGGACACTTATCAACTCTTCCTCACTTTCGTCGGTGACAAGTTCGTAGAACTTGTCATCAAGCTTAATACGAACCGTCTTTTTCACCGGCATAACCAATCGCACCTATCATGCTCTGAAGTTTCTCAACCAAAGTGTTCATCGAGCTTCTGTACATTTCAACGAGTGACTCCAACTCCCGTTTCTCTTTGTCAAGTCTTTCGATTTTACTCAACGCTTCGTTCATCTGCGTCCAAAGTTTCTCGTTTTCTTCTTTGGTCCTTATGTAATCTTCCATCAATTTGTTCAAAAGAACCTCCAGTTCGTGTAATTTCTCCATGGCACCCCACCTCGTTAAAAGTTTATCACAAAAACGCCCAACATCCATGGACCGAAAGGTATACTATTTTTGCCGGGTGTTTTGTGAAGAAAATCAAAGTTCAAGAGGTGATCTTGTGGTAGTTATAGGTTCACAGCTGGGGTTAAAAGAAGTCGTCAATGTGGCGAGGAATTATGAAAATGTTGAAATACCTTCGCAAACAATTGAAAAGATGAAAATCACCAGGGAAAAAGTTGAGGCCGTTCTCTCAGCAGATAAGGCTGTGTATGGCGTCAACACCGGATTTGGGGCGCTGGCAACGGTCAGAATTTCTCGAGACGAACTTGTAAAACTCCAAGAAAACATCGTTCTATCACATGCGTGTGGTGTCGGCGACCCATTGCCGGAAGACATAGTCAGAGCTGCTGTTCTGCTCAGAGCACACTCGTTGGCACTGGGATACTCTGGTGTTAGACCGACAGTCGTTGAAAAACTGTGTGAACTCCTCAACAAAAAAATCACACCATTTGTGCCGTCGAGAGGCTCTGTTGGAGCAAGTGGAGATTTGTCGCCTTTGTCAAACATTGCTTTGGTGCTCATAAACAAAGGTTATGTATGCGTCGATGGTAAACCTGTGCCGTCTTCCCAAATTCTGAATAAGATGGGGTTTGAACCGGTAAACCTCGCCGAAAAAGAAGGATTGAGTCTGGTCAACGGGACACAAGTTATGACCGCTATTTTGACCCTCTGCGTCAACGATTCTCTGAACCTTCTTGAGTTGGCAACAAGAGTTGCAGCCCTATCTGTGGATGTCCTATTTGGTTCCACCGATGCTTATTCCAAAGTTGTAGGGCTTGCTCGTCCACACAGAGGTCAAAGGATTGTTGCTGCAATGCTTGAAAGTTTGTTGCGTGACAGTGAAATAAGGGAATCCCATCGAAATTGTCCAAGGGTTCAGGACGCATACAGCATCAGGTGCATACCACAGGTCTACGGAGCGGTGTTAGACGCAATATTTTACGCCATGAACGTTGTTGAAACTGAGATAAACTCTGCGACGGACAATCCGTTGGTCTACCAAGACGCAATCGTTTCACAGGGAAACTTCCACGGAGAACCAATTGCCCTTGCGGCCGATTTCTTAGCCATAGCGCTCACAAGCCTTGGAAACATGGTGGAAAGAAGAATAGACAGACTTGTCAATCCAAAGGTGAACGAAGGTCTACCAGCTTTCCTTGCTCCACACAGTGGAATCAATTCTGGTTATATGATCTGGCAGTACACAGCGGCTGCTTTGTGCAACGAAAACAAAATTCTCTCTCACCCGGCCTCATCCGACACAATTCCAACAAGCGCCTACCAAGAAGATCACGTGAGCATGGGAATGAATGCTTGTCTCAAACTTTTGAGGGTGATCGACAATTTGATCTCGCTCTTAACAATAGAATCGATGTGCGCAGTAAGGGCTTTGACTTTTCGTAGACCGCTCAGATCGTCTACTTACAACGAAGAACTTGCTTCTGAAATCAAACCTTTGCTCGAAGAAAAATTCGAAGATGAATTTCTGTACGATCAGTTTGTGCGTGTAAAAGATTTCTTGAGTACGAAAATCAAGGAAGTGTTCAACGAATGGTGGAACGAGTATGAAAATCATAACCTTTAACGACATCGATGAATACCTTGTCTGCGCAAGAAAATACTTCTTAGAACCACATGAAGAGGAAGACTTTCACAACGCTGAGAAAACAACGAGAACTCTGCTAAACTCCCATTTTTCACTCGAAAATCCCGTCTTGAGCATCGAAAGTTTTGGTAGCGTTCTTGTTTCCGAACCAACCTTGGCCGTGCGCGACAAGGATGGCTGGAAGTTAGTTTTGAGAAAAACTGCGAAAAAGTTTGGCAAAAAGCATCTTCTTGAAGCAGCATACCATGGGTACATTTTCTCAAGTGCGGGTTACCACGTGAAAGAGGTTGTCGTAACCTCCGAATTTTTCACGAAAACCGTTGACTGGAAAGATGGTTTACCTCTGTTGTTTTCAATCATTCAAGAAGTAACAAAAACACAAGCGGGAAAAATACCAGATCCAAAACCCAACGCGATCTGCAAGAACTGCAGGCATGTGCTTGAATGTACAAAGGTTTTGATAGAACAAGAAGATCTACTCGCTATTCACGGCGTGAATGAGAAAATAAAGTCCAAACTCGCTAGGTGTGGAATCTTCAAACTGTCCGATCTACTCGATCTCAAAGAAAAATGTCCAAAATACTACGACGAGAAGCTCGTGAAAAAAGCTGTATCGCTTCTGAGAAGCGAGGTGGTGATTTTATCAAGTTATGAAAAGCTCGAAGATGGTGTGTTTGTGGACGTAGAATTCCACAGTATGAAGGATTTTGACTTTCTCTTTGGATTACTCAAGGACAACGAGTACATACCTTTTCTGTGCAGAAACAAGGAAGAAGAAAAGATGGTGTTTGGAAAACTGTTGAACCTTCTTTGGCAATTGAATCGCCCGATATATCATTATGGATCCTACGAACAAAAGAGGTTTGAAAAACTCGCCATGAAGTGGAATGAATACGCCTCAACATATCAAAAGATAAAGAGAAATTTCTTCGATCTTTATCAGTTCATCAACAAACACATAGCACTTCCCATTCTGACCTACTCGCTGAAAAGCGTAGCTCAGCACTTTGGCTTTGTTCCACAAATCCAGTTTGACAACTCAAGAGCAAATCGATATTTCCAACGATGGCTGTTGACAAACGACAGTTCTTATCTTTCCTTAGTCCTCAAATACAACGAGGACGATTTACGTGCAACAAAGTACATTCTGGATCGCTTGAATTCTTTGTGACCCGATGTTTACTTATGTGTAACTTGAAAGAAAACATACATAGCGATAATTTGACTGACTGGTCAGTAAAGGAGGGGAAAGAATGGCTGTTGTAGGAGGAGTGAAGGGCGTAATTTACAGGCAAGCTGGAAAAATGATTTCGGCTGTGCTTAGAAATACTGACGAAGAGGGACTCTACAAGTTGTTTTCAACGTTGAGCGCCTTCACAAAAGAGCCCTCAAAAAGCGGCTTGAAAAAGCTTGCGATGATGGCAAAAGAGAAACACCCCATGATCACAAGCTGGGTGAAGGTTTTCAGGAGGCTAAATCCAAAGTGCACTGAAAAGATCATCAACAATCTCATCATCAACGAATTTGCAATTGGTGAACCAATCAGACAGCAGAAGATGCACGAGCACAAAGTCGTTCTACCAAAACTTGGTGTCATTAGCCCAACCTATGCCTGCAATTTGAACTGTGTGGGTTGCTATGCGGGATTGTATGGAAGAAAATACGAACTGACAAAAGATGAAGTCAGAAAAGTCTTCAGGGAAGCAAATGAATTGGGTATCTACTTCTGGGTGATCACGGGAGGAGAGCCTTTCTATTGGCCGCACCTGCTTGAAATCCTGGAAGAGTTCAAGGACAACTACTTCCTTATCTACACAAACGGAACACTTATAACAGAAGAGGTGGCGAAAAAGCTCGCAGAACTTGGCAACGCAACACCTGCCATATCGGTTGAAGGCTTTGAGCTTGACACAGATTGGCGCAGAGGACGAGGTGTCTTCAAGAGCATCCTTGAAACTTGGGACAGGTTGAGAAGGCACGGGGTACCGTTCGGCGCATCTATAACCGCAACCAGAATGAACCACGACACGCTGATGAAGGACGAGTTCTGGCAGTTCCTCGAAGAGCAGCAGGTTGTCTACGCCTGGATTTTCCAGTACATGCCAGTTGCTATGAATGCTTCTATGGACTTAGTCCCAACTCCACAGCAAAGGTACGAAAGATTCTTCAAGACCGACGAGGTAAGGCTTAGCGGAAGGTTCGCCTTTGTTGCCGACTTCTGGAACCACGGCTTTTTGACACACGGCTGCCTCTCTTCAGGCGCGAAGTATTTCCACATAAACGCCAAAGGATACGTAGAACCATGTGTGTTCCAGCAATTTGCGGTGGATAGCATCCGTGAAAAATCCTTGCTTGAAATCCTCAAGTCTCCGTTCTTCGAAGCACACAAGAGAATGATTCCATACTCAAATAATCTCTTCAGACCTTGTCCGATAATAGACAACCCAAGGGTCTATCGAGCGATGATAAAGCACTTCAACGCAATACCACAGCACGAAGGTTCCGAAAAAGTTATAACAGACCTTGCACCAGAGATCGATAAACTTGCCGATGAGTGGAAGAAATACGCCGACAAGCTTTGGTATGAACATGGCTATGTCAACAGATATCCAGTGAACAGAGGTATATACAATTACGAAACACGAATGAAGCGTTACATGAACAAAGAAGAAGCGTTGGCAGTGGATAAAACACTTGGATGAGGGGGAACCTTCTCCCCTCACATCCTTGTCAAAACAAGGAGTGAGGATCGTGAAAAACTCCCGGGATAAGATTTTAGAGGCAGCAAAACAGGCCTTTTCCGAGAAGGGATTCGATGGAGTCAGCATGGAGGAAATAGCCCAAAGGGCGGGCATTCGCAAGGCGTTGATATATTACTATTTCCCAAGCAAGGAAGATCTGTTCGAAGAAGTCTGGAACAGTGCTTTGGAAGAGCTTGAGAATCATATTTTTAGAGAAATAGAGGGAGAAAACTACTATGTCCGAAAAATAAAGCGATTTCTCCGAGCCTACATAGATTTTGTGACGAGCAGAAAAGACATTTCGAAAGTGATACAGAAAGAAAAAGCCTCAATTCTCGACGAAGAAAACAGCGATGGTCTCAAACTCAGACTGAAGGAAAGGTATGAGAGTTTTGTTGAAAAGGTCGTCAAACTAATAGAAGAGGGAAAGGCCAGCCAGGTTATCCATCCCGACGTAGATCCGAAAGCGGCTGCACAAATGATCGCAGACGTTGTGAGCGGCTCCGGTGCAAACCCCGAGATGATGAACAGTTTGCAGACGATCATCCTTCGAGGTCTGACAAGAGAAGCCTGAAGATAGCCATATTGCCTCCAAAGCAAGCATGGTTTATAATATTCATGCACTGTGGGGCCGTAGCTCAGTTGGGAGAGCGCTACCTTCGCAAGGTAGAAGTCGTGGGTTCGAATCCCATCGGCTCCACCAGAGAGCGGAGCGAAAGCTCCGTTTTTTGTTTCAATGTTGTACAATCTTGCTGGAGTGATCTGAGTGGATTTGAATTTACCTCACAATCCCGAAGCTGAGGAAGCTGTCATTGGCAGTATTTTGATAGATCCGAGCGTCATAAACGACGTAATGGAAATCCTTAGAAGTGACGATTTCAGCTCTCAACAGTTCAGGGCAATCTTCACAGCTATGGAGAGGTTGTACGAAAGAGGAGAACCCATAGATGTAGTTACAGTCTGTGAAGAACTTAGGAAAACTGGACGGATGAAACTCGTCGGATCCGAGATCGATGTTGCCCGCATCGCAGAAGCCGTTCCTACGTCTGCAAATGTTTTACACTATGCCCAAATAGTCAGGGACAAAGCCATACTGAGAAGTTTAATCGAGGCGGGTAGAAAGATAGAAGAAATGGCACGTGAGGAGAGAGAAGTTGAAGATATATTGGATCAAGCGGAAAAAATAGTCTTTGAGATCGCTGAAACACGTGCAACGAGAACCTACGAACATATAGGAGCCATAATGCACCAGGTTTTCGAGACCTTGGAAGATCTAAGAAGCAGGGCGAATGTTGCGGAACCTGGTGCGGTTGTGAGCGGTTTGCCGACAGGTTTGAAAAGTCTTGACAGACAGACAACAGGTTTCCACAAATCGGATCTCGTCATCGTCGCCGCTCGACCTTCGGTCGGTAAAACTGCCTTTGCTCTGACAATTGCCAAGAACATGGCGGTAAAGTTCAACATTCCAACTGGAATATTCAGTTTGGAAATGTCTAAAGAACAGCTTGCACAGAGGCTTCTCTGCAGCGAAGCACGCGTGGATCTCCACAAACTCAGGACCGGTTATCTAAGCAACGAAGAATGGAAAAGACTCACCGTAGCTGCATCCAACCTGTACAAGGCAAATCTCGTTGTCGATGATGAACCTTCGCTTGACCCAAGGGCTCTGAGAGCCAAAGCAAGAAGAATGAAGAGAGAATACAACATCGACGTGATTTTTATCGACTATCTGCAGCTGATGCACACGCGCGGCAGAACGGCAGAAAGTCGGCAGCAGGAGATTTCAGAGATATCCCGTTCACTCAAGTTGTTGGCAAGAGAGCTGGATATAGTCGTCGTTGCACTCTCTCAACTGTCAAGAGCCGTTGAAACAAGGGAAGATAAAAGACCTCGCTTGAGCGATTTGCGAGAATCGGGAGCCATTGAACAAGATGCGGACACGGTGATTTTCATCTACAGAGAGGAATACTACAAGAAAAGTGATAAGATACACGAACCACATGAAGCCGAGATAATCATTGGGAAACAAAGAAACGGTCCCATTGGAACTGTGACGCTGATGTTCGAACCTCAGACGGCATCCTTTTACGAGATCGAACAAAGGATTGAGTAAGATGGACTTGAGAATCGGCTTTGGACTGGATAGGCATCCATTTAGGCAGGGCAGAAAGTTGTTTCTTGCAGGCGTTGAGATTCCATCCGAGTATGGTTTAGATGGCCATTCTGATGCCGATGTGGTATGTCATGCGGTAATAGACGCATTGCTCGGTGCAACAAACTTCGGGGACATTGGAGAGCACTTTCCAGAAAGCTCAACTGCACCTGGCGCTTCAAGCATAGAAATGTTGCGAAAAGTTGCAAAACTGGTCAAAGAAGCAGGGTGGAAGATCGTCAACATCGACACCACGGTTGTGTGTGGAAAACTGAGATTGGCACTTTTTAGGCAAAAAATGATCGAATCACTTGCCAGTGCTATGTTCATCGAAGTTCAACAGGTGAGTGTCAAGTTCAAGAGTGGAAACAAATTGGGATTCGAAAGTGAAGACGGCATCTCATGCTACGCTGTCTGCCTTTTGTCAAGGCAAGCGTCCCGTGGGTGACCTTGCTCCTTGAAGAACCTGCCTGGCAACTTCCATCAGCCAATCTTCGTCTGAGAAGACAAGAACACCAGATTTTTCTAAGGGTCTATTGACGTGAATTTCGTCACTCCCTCTCGCCAGCAGGACAACAGCCCCAAGGAGAACTTTCCTTCGAATGTTCTCAACTTCAGAAAGATCTACTTCGATCGTCGTTCTCAGCGCAGGGAGGCGTCCTTTTACAGAACCATCTGACAGCACGAAGCTTGTCTTGTAGCCAAGTTGTTCAAGTTCCAAAATCAAACCCTCGTCTTGAACAAACGCAGGATAAATTGCCTTTCTGCCGACAAGGATTCTGACTAAATCCTGGTTGAATCTCTCAGAGATTCTTATCAGAGGTAGGACGCCGCTGTTCACAAGACCATCCACTAGGTTCATTAACACTTGAGCTGTTATGTACGGAGAACGGGATATCTTGCTAAGTGGATCTGGATCATTGTCTCTCAGCAGATCCATAGTACCCACTACGAGATACGAATACCCATAAGATCTTGCAACCATTCCAGCAGCGTAGCCAACTTCCCTGGCTATCTCAAGATTCTGATTGCAACCAAGTGAAAGAAGGGAGACACCCTTGAGTATTTGCTGCAAAGGAACATCAAGTATGCATTCTCCAACGCATTTTTCAAGACTTTTTGATATCGCAATCCCATTTGCCACTGCTGAGCATATCAAGAATGTACTTACCAGGACCACCCTTATCGTTGCTTTCGACAATGACATGTGCAACCTCCTTCAAAGCACCCGTCGAATTCTCGACGGCGACGGCAAGACCTACCTCTTTGAGCAGAGAAACATCGTTGTCGTTGTCTCCAAAACCAACTGCTTCTTTTAAATCCCAGCCTTTGATCTTTGCAATTAGTTTCAAAGCACTTCCCTTGTCGTATCCCTCTGGCACAAAATCCAAATAGGTGTCAAAGGATTTGAAAATCTTCAGGTTTGGAAATCTCATTTGAAAATCCAGAATCAGGCGGTCAAGAACTCCCGGCTGAGCTATGGCAAGAAGTTTATTGGTTCCAGATCGCTTTATCTCTTTCACAAGATCATCAACTACGGTAAGCTCTATCTGCGAATGGATACTGTAAGCTTTGGCATATTCGTTTTCTTCTTCAACAACCAACTTGTCGTCTATGTAAGCCTGCCTGTGTACACCAAGTTTTCTGAGTGCTTTCACAACCTCAATTGCATCCTTAGTCTCGACCTTTACATCTAAGATTTTTCCAACTCCTGGGATCCAAACAACTGTCCCGTTGTAGGCTATGATTGGAAACTCTTTTTCAAAATATCTTGCAAGCAGTTTCTTGATCGACGGCAACATACGCCCACTGGCGAAAACAATTTCTTTCCCACATTTAATCAGTTCCTTTATGGCCTCATAACTAATGGGATGAATGTTGTGAGAATCTTGCAGAATTGTCCCATCCAGATCAAAAACAAAGATTTTCAACGATCTTCGCCTCCCTGCCATACGTTTTCGAAGTAACTTAGGTATTTGCTGACTATCTCTTCGTCCTTTATCAGAACCATCATTTCGGCGTTCGATGTATAAGCACTTTTTGTTGCGTTGGCAGATCCGGTTATCACCGTCCTGTCGTCAATTATAAACAGCTTACTGTGGACGGTAAAGTCTTCAAACACCTTGAACCGAAAACTGGAAAAGGGCATTCTGGACAAATTCGAATTCTCGAAAAACCAACGATCAACTATGATCTCAACCTTCACACCTCTGGAAGAAAGAACCTTCAGCGTTGACCACAGCTGAGGATGCGTGAAAGCAAAGAGCATGATCTTCACAGATTTCTTGGCTTTGGCAACTTCTGAAAGAACGAATTTCTCAAGTTCAACGTTCGTGATCAGCAGGTCACCATGCTGAACTGCCATGGTCAAGATCCCACCGTTCCACAATTCTATGAAGAATCTCTCAAAATATTGAGCAAGCGACTTGTCGGTGAAAAGCAGCAAGTCGTTGTATGAACCGTGAAAACTATGAACTGTGAAGTTGGAGGAACCTATGAGGAGCTTAGAGGAGTCAACAACCATGAACTTCATATGCATTAAAGAACTTTCTGCATCTATCTGAAAAGGAAAACGCACGTTTGCCAAGACAGTCTCAGATATCACCTTCACGTCAATCCCAGATATCCAAGCTCTTTCCAGCGCTTCAACAACGAGCGGATGATCGATGGAGTAGGTTACCATAAAAATCGTGCTCTCCGCTTCGTTGATGAGATTCAAGATGAAATCCACATTTTCGAGCGGAGTGAAGATCACATCGACCGAAAACGCAACGAGTGGTATCATTATAGCAGGTAAAATGAACTTCATGGAAAGATTATAGCAAACTGGGAGAGATGAATCGTGAAAGTTGAAACGATAAGGAACAACCTATTTTGCGTTCAAACAGGCCCAATCGGTACGAATACATACTTTTTTAAAACAAGTCCTACTGTTGTCATAGACCCAGGATATGGAATCGGCCAGATTCTAAAGGAAGAATGCGTTGTGCTTTTGACACACGGGCATTTTGACCATATCTGCGGTTTGAACGAGCTCAATGTGTTGAAGGTTTTCGTTTCCAAGGATGATTCACTTGCCTTGAAAGATCCAAGTAGAAGTCTTTCAAATCTCTTTTCATCCAAGTTTATCTACAACGGGGACTTTGAAGTTCTTCTGGACGAGAAACTTGAAATCGGTGGGATAACCTTTTTAGTTCTTAGGGCGCCTGGTCACACACCAGGTTCGGTGATTTACAAAACGGACGGACTTTGGTTCACAGGTGACACGGTATTTCTCAACAGCATAGGCAGGACAGACTTACCAGGTTCCGACGAAGAAACTATGGCTGAAACTCTGGAAAAACTGTCCAAATTCCTAAGGGAGAGCGACCCGAAGGAAATCATTTTGCCAGGTCACATGGACTGGGGGACCATCGAGGAAGCGTTTTCGCGCAATCCCTTCCTTGCGTAGGGGGTGATACACGTGAAGAGAATAATCCTTCTTTCAGCTATCCTGACATTTACTTTGGCAGGCTGTATGATTCGACCTGTTCACGTTCCACCAGATGCTTTTTCACTATCGTCCTCGTTGAGAGTTGTTCAAGACACTTACTTGCTGATTTCTGTCGAGAACATTGACGGATATGAAACTATCCAAGCAAAAGGTATGATGGGTATCTATACGGAATCAGACAAGATGTTCCTTGTGTACGCGTTCAAGTTCTACGATGAATCTCCTCGAAGATACTGGAATCAAGTTGTGAAAAGATTCGGAATATGGAGTTCAAGAACGTACCTGGATTTTCCAACAAGCGGTTTGTACACCACAAAAAAGAATGGAAAAGAAGTTGTGAGTTGGTGGAAAAACCGTTGGCTGTTCATCGTCGAGGGAAAAAAAGACACTGAAAAATTCGCTTCGCACATCATGGATCTTTACGCAAAGTTAGGAGGTCGATCGAATTGGTGATCCTTGCTCATAGGGGATATTCGAAAAAATTCAAAGAAAACACACTGTTGGCGTTTAGAAAGGCGTTCGAATTTGGCGCCGACGGAATAGAACTGGATCTGAGGGTGACAAAGGACGGTACAGCTGTGGTTATTCACGACGAAAATTTGGAAAGTTTTTGCGGCGCTCAAAAGAAAGTAAGAGAATTGACTCTTCAGGAACTGAGAGAATTTGTATCGAACGGAGAAAGAGTACCAACTTTTGAGGAAGTTTTGAAAATCATGCCAAGAGGCAAATTGCTCAACGCCGAGTTCAAAGAGAGAGAAGTGTCAGAGCAGGCGATTTCTTTGATACGCAAATACGATTTGGTTATGGAAACAGTTGTCTCATCATTTGATCATCAGCTAATCGCCGAACTCATTCAAAAACATAGGGATATGAAATTCGGCTTTCTTGTTGGCGAAGAACTGAGGAACGATCCGATAGGTCTCATACGGAATTTGTTGTTGTACGATCCCTATTCGCTGCACCTGCCACATCAGCTTGCTGATTATCCTTCAGTTTTTTCCAGCATCTGCAATATGATCAAACAGAAAAACACCAAGATCTATATCTGGACCTTGGACGATCTTGAGAAATTCGAAAGGATTAAGGATAAGATTGATGGTGTCATAACAAACGATGTCGAGCTGTTCGTGAGGCGCACTCGAGAGGCGTAGATGTATGCGGAATTCCTTTTGCAAGTTCCTATTCAACGAGCCTCTCAGCCTTCACACAAGCATGCGTGTGGGTGGTCCTGCGAAAATTTTCGCAGAACCGAAAACCATTGAGTCCTTTATCTGTTGTTTCAAGCAGTTTCCAGGCGCGAAAATTTTGGCAAAAGGAACCAACGTGATAGCACCTGACGAAGGTGTGGAAGTGGTTATTTCCACACTTGGCTTGAAGAACATCGAGTGGAAAGACAATCTTCTGATATGCGAGCCTGGTGTAACTTTGCACAACCTCTGTAGGCTAACCGCTGAGTATGGGCTTTCTGGGTTGGAGTTTGCCTACGGAATTCCCGGTACGGTTGGCGGTGCCGTGTACATGAATGCGGGTGCCTACGGCGGAGAAATCGGGAATTTGGTGGAGTTTGTCGAAGTTTTTGACGGAGAAAAGGTCCTTGTCATAGATAGAGAAGAACTCAGCTTTTCCTACAGATGGAGCGTATTGCAGGAGAAAAAGTGGGTGATTCTCAAGATTGGACTAAGACTCAATAGAGATGATCCAAGGGCGATAAGTGAACGCATGGAATCAATTTTAAAAAAACGGATTGAGATGCAACCACTTGACATGCCAAGTGCGGGTAGTGTTTTTAAACGACCAAAACCTGATTTCTACGTTGGAAAGGCTATAGAAAGCCTCGGATTGAAGGGTTACAGAATAGGTGGAGCCGAGATTTCGAAGAAACATGCTGGGTTCATCGTCAACAGCGGAAATGCCACGGCAAATGATGTGAAAGCTTTGATAGAGTTCATCCAAAAAAAAGTCGAAGAGGCTTATGGTGTTCAGTTGGAGCCAGAGGTGGAAATCTGGTGAAAGACGGTTCATCCATTTTGACAATTGCTGAACCAGTTGAGACAGTGTTCAGAGAAAAAAGATCAGCATTTCATTCATATCTGTTTAGATGTGATTCCCATCGGCAAGCCATTGAAAAGTTAAAGGAAATGGGCAAGAGTCATGCCAACGCGACGCATGTTTGCTGGGCATACCGAATAGCGGAAAAAGGGTTCCAGGAAGCCTCTTCAGATGCAGGAGAGCCAAGAGGTACAGCGGGAATTCAAATCCTCAACGTCTTGAGAACTTACGAACTTGCGAACGTGCTTTGTGTGGTGGTTAGGTACTTTGGTGGTGTGAAACTGGGAATACCTGGTCTAATCCAAGCGTACAGAAGAGCTGCCGAATCAGCTGTTCTGCGAGCAAAGATTGTCAAAGCGGAAAAATTCTTCCGTTACCATATAACCTGTGATTACGATGAAATGTCAAAGATAATGGAAAAACTGCGCAGAGAAGGATTCAAAGTCGCAAAAATCGAACAAGCGGAGAAAGTGGAAATTCAATTTTTGAGCAAATCTTTTCCCGTTGAAGATTTCAATGGGGTGATCTTTCTCAACGAAGAGTGGGGGATCCTGTGAACAGATCAGAAAAGTTTTTCCTGATAGTTTTGATGATCTTTGCTATGTTGTTTTTAACAACGTTGTACATGTACAAAGTTCAAAGATCGCAACTCGCCAGAATGAACATGATTGTGAGGGCTTACGAGCTTTTTACAATGGGAAAGTACGACGAGTTTTCAACTCTTGTAGAGTCCCATCAACTGCATGAATTGCGCTACCTGGAGAGCAATCTCAAAAAAAGAAAGTTCCAAGAACTCTATTCTCTGGGAGTTTCAGAGTTCAACCTTGGCAATTATGCCCAGGCCGCCGAATTTTTTAAGCAAGCCGCAGTCCAACTTGAGGCGACCGACCCGAAGTTTGCTGAGACCGTTTATTTGTTGTCCCTTTCGTTGATCGAAGCCAATCGTACCAACGAGGCAAGACTGTTCTTGGAACAGCACACCGACTTACCAGATTCCCCTTACAAGAGAAAGATAATCGAAACACTTGCGGACATATACAAAAAACAGGGAGAACACGATAAAGCGGAAAACATCCTGAAGGGAGTGAAAAAATGAACAGGCTTTTTGGTACCGATGGAATAAGGGGAATTTTTGGCGAAGATTTAACCGAGGAACTTGCTTTCAAAGTTGGCAAAGCCTTGGGAGAGAGGTATCAAAATCACAAATTTCTCGTTGTAAGAGATACAAGGGAATCTGGTGAACGTTTGGAACAAGCAATTGTTGCCGGTCTAACGAAGAGCAATTGCACAGTGCTTTTGGGAGGGATCCTTCCAACCCCTGCAGCTGCGCTGATCACAAAACTACTCGAATGCATAGGCATAGTTATCTCGGCATCACATAACCCATACGAATACAATGGAATCAAGGTCCTCAGGTTCGGTTACAAGTTGCCCGACGCAGAAGAAGACGAAATACAAAAGATCGTAGAATCGATAGAAGGATCAGAACAAAGGACTCAAAAAGGAAAGATTGCCGCTTTCCCAGAGGCGGAGGAACTCTACATAACCACTGTGAAAAAAATGTACGAAAGCATTGATTTTCGTGGTATGAAAGTTGTGGTTGATGCAGCGAATGGTTCGGCTTACAGGACTACTCCGAAAGTCTTAGCTGAGCTTGGTATGAAAGTAGACACATACGCAGACAAGCCAAACGGGAGAAACATAAATGAAAACTGTGGATCCCTTCATCCTTCCTTCCTAGCAAAACACGTTTCCAGCTATGATTTGGGAATCCTGCACGACGGTGACGCAGACAGATGTATTCTACTTACAAACGAGGCAGCGGAAATAAATGGTGACAAAATAATAGGAACCGTTGCGATTTGGATGAAGCAAGATGGTAGGCTTTCGAACAACTCAGTGGTTGGAACGGTTATGACAAACCTTGGCTTGGAGATCTTCCTAAAAGAGAGAAAGATCGAACTCGTACGCACCAAAGTTGGAGACAGGTACGTACTTGAGAAAATGCTCGAGCTTGGTTCAAACCTCGGGGGAGAGAGATCCGGTCATATCATCTTCCTCGATAGATCGACGACAGGAGATGGATTAATAACAACCCTCGAATTTTTGACTGTCATGGTGAAATCTGGGAAGAGCGCTTCGGATTTGGAGAAACTTGTTCCAGACTTTCCACAAGTGATGATTAACGTCGAAGTGACAGACAAGTCAGTTGCCCAGAGACAGGAAGTTTTGAGGGAGGTTTCCTTGTTGGAAAGGCCGGGTTACAGGATCGTTGTGCGAGCATCTGGCACAGAAAAATTGGTAAGAATTATGGTTGAAGGACCTGACGAGAAAGAAGTACGCAGCATAGCAGAGCATCTGGCCGGCATTGTTCGAAAACTCGATTCAGCGGGGTGATGAACGTAGAGATGAAAATCGGTCTTTGTGTGGGTTCCAGCAGTGTTACAGTTTACTCAGAGACGATCAAACTGTGGATTCCACACAACGGAGATCCAATAAGAACCGTTCGAGAGATTCTCGAAAGATTCCCCAACGAAATCCAGATCGCCGTCACCGGTCGGAAGCTCAGAAAATTCTTCAACGCCCCCAAAATCTCGGAAGCAGAGGCTTGCCAAAAAGCTTACGATAACTTGAAAGACAAATATGGTTTCCACGACGCAATAGTGACAGCCGGAGGAGAAAACTTCATACTCTACAAACTCGATGATCGAGGGCGAATAACCGCCGTTTACACTGGGAGCAAATGTGCCTCTGGAACCGGAGACTTCTTTGTTCAACAACTGAGAAGGATGGGAATAGATCTCTCTGAAATCGACAGTTTAGGCGACTCAAACAGTGCATACAAACTGTCGACACGTTGCACGGTCTTTTGCAAAAGTGACTGTACGCATGCGATGAACAGAGGGGTGCCAAAGGAAACTGTCCTGAGTGGTCTTGGCAAAGTCATGGCTGACAAAATTCTTCAGCTTGTGCACACTGCGAAAGCCACAAGTGTGTTGCTGGTTGGAGGGGTTTCCAAGAACAAACTGATGTTGAAACACCTTGACAGCCAACTGAAAGTAACTATACCCGAGGAGTCAGTGTATTTTGAAGCCTTAGGAGCCTACATATGGTTAACTGAAAACAACATACAACCAATTGAGAAATCAAGCTTGATACCATCGAAATTGCCGTCTGTTTTCAGCAGGCTCGAGCCACTTAAGAATTTTGCTCCGCTTGTTCACTTCAAGCAAATGGAACGAGGGACCCCTGAAGAAAACGACGAATGCATTTTGGGTGTCGATGTTGGTTCAACAACGACAAAAGCCGTTCTTTTGAGAATCAAGGACAAGAAGATTCTTGCAAGCAGTTATCTGAGAACCCTTGGAGATCCAATAGGTGCGGCTAAAAAGTGTTATACGGAGATAAAAAACCAACTGAACGTACCGGTGAAAATACTTGCAGTCGGAATCACAGGTTCCGGCAGAAAAATCGTTGGTTTGCACGCCAAAACGAAGGCAGTCTACAACGAGATAATGGCCCATGCGAAAGCAGCTGTTTTTTTTGACAAAGAAGTCGATACGATCTTCGAAATAGGTGGTCAAGACGCGAAGTACACCTATCTGAGCGATGGTACGCCTTATGACTACGCCATGAACGAAGCATGCTCGGCTGGAACAGGTTCTTTCCTCGAAGAAGCAGCCAAGGAATCGCTTGGTATAGATTACACTGAGATAGCAGAGTACGCCTTGAAAGCCACTAATCCACCGAACTTCAGCGATCAATGTGCCGCGTTCATAGGCAGTGACATAAAAACAGCTATACAAGAAGGTATAAGCCACGAAGACATTTGCGCTGGTCTGGTCTATTCAGTTTGCATGAACTACATCAACAGAGTCAAAGGTAACAGACCAGTTGGCAAAAAGTTGTTCGTTCAAGGTGGGACTTGCTACAACAAAGCGGTACCCTATGCTATGGCAGCCTTGACCGGCAAAGAAGTTATTGTTCCACCAGAACCAGGTCTGATGGGAGCATTTGGTGTGGCTCTGATAACCTTGGAAAACCTTGAAAAAGGCCTTCTTCAAAAACAGTTCTACAGCCTCGAAGAACTCATCAACCGCCAAATTAAGTACCTGAAACCATTCACGTGTGCAGGTGGAAACACGAAATGCGACAGAGGATGCACGATAAGTGTTCTTGAAATAGACGGTAAAAGGATCCCGTACGGTGGGGCGTGCAACAAATACGAAACATTTAGAATCCAAAAGCAAGAACAAGCGATAGATTACACCGAGATCAGAGAAAAATTGGTCTTCCAGGTCAATCCCCCGAGGAGGAAGTCGTCCACTGTAGGTATAAGCCGATCATTCGTGATGAATACAATGTTCCCGTTTTTCTCGACTCTTTTTACCGAACTTGGTTTTGAGGTAGTTCTCCCGGAGAAGCCAGAAGAAGGTGCAAGCGAATTTATGGGTGCAGAATTCTGTTTCCCTGTAGAGTTGTCGCATGGATTCGCAATTTCGCTGTTGAAGAAAAATCCCGATTATCTCTTCATACCAAGAATTAGGGCATTGAAGGTGAAAGGCTCAAATACCAGAGGATCTATTTGTCCATTTGTTCAAAGCGAGTTGGATTGGTTGTCAGCCGATATTCCAGATATTAAGAAAACTAAAATACTCACTTGCACAATCGATTTCACCGATTCGCAGCAGCAAATCCTTGAAAGAATAACCAAGATGTTTAAACCACTTAGAATAAGCGAAAAAGAGGTTGCGAGAGCCTTTCAAAAAGCCGTTGAAGCTCAGGATGAGTTCGAAAAACAACTGAAGGAACTGGGAAGAAAGTTCTTAGATGAAACTGCAAATCGTGTTGGCATAGTCATTTTCGGCAGGTCATACAACGCCTTTTCGAGCATTGCGAATTTGAACATCGCGAAAAAGATTTCAAGTTACGGTTATCCTGTGATAAGCTTTGATGCCTTGCCATATGAAGAAGAAACAGGATTTGAGGGAATGTACTGGGCCTGGGGTGAGATGATTCTCAAAGCTGCAAGGTTTGTGAAGAAACATCCAAATCTTTACCCCGTGTACATAACAAACTTCAGCTGTGGTCCGGACTCCTTTGTTCTGACCTACTTCAAGTACGTCATGAAAGGCAAGCCTGCGTTAATCCTTGAGTTGGACAGCCACACCTCCGATACTGGTGTTGAAACAAGACTCGAGGCTTTCTTTGACATAGTGAACGTCAGACAAGGAAAAACCATGGTGACTCAGCCGGAGGACAAACACGTAATAGACGTAAAGATCGGCAAAAAGGGTGTCTTCATTGAAAAGGGTCGCGAAACAATACCGTGGACTGCTGAAAACGTGAGATTGGTTTTCCCAACGATGGGATCATTTGGTGCCAGCTGTCTTGCGGCAGTTTTCAGAAAATTCAACATAAAAACCCACGTCTGCCCATCGATGAGCGAGACTGAGTACAAGATCGGTCGCGGAAACTCACTGGCAAAGGAGTGCTTACCCCTCCAACTTACCCTTGGAAGTTTGATTAGATATCTAACTGAACGACCATCAAATGAATTGACGCTGTACTTCATGCCAACCACAAGTGGTCCGTGCCGGTTTGGTCAATACAGCGTGTTCATGAAAAACTGGATAAAGGAAAATGGTATTACAGACGTGGCTTTGCTATCGCTCAGTTCGGAGAATGCATACGGCGGATTGGGAATAAAGTTCACGCTGCGAGCTTGGCTGGCCATTCTGTTGGCTGATCTTTACTCGAACATCAAGAACTCTCTGCTTGTGCTCGTTGAAGACAAAGCCAAGCGGGCCAAGCTCATGGCAAGCCATGAAAGAATGATCATAGAAGCACTCGAAAAATTCAGCATAAGCGGAATTTTTCATACCTTGCGAACAATTGCCAAACAGCTCAGGGAGTTGAACTGCTCGCAAAGGTACAAACAAACGCCGAAAGTGCTTTTGACTGGCGAGATATACGTCAGATGGGACGAGTTCAGCAGGAAAAGCCTCGAAGAACTCTTCGCGGATGAAGGGATAATACTACAGATCTCTCCGATACACGAATGGGTCTACTACACCGATTACATATTCTTGAAAAAACTCACCAGCAAGGATTCGACACTGCTGCAACGGTTGAAAAAGTTAATTGAAATGCAAGTGAAGAGATATTTTGAATGGAAGGTAAAATCCATTTTCGCGTCTGTAGGCATAAGCGATGTGAGAATGATCAACATGAAACACTTGTTTGAAGAGGGTTCGAAACACCTGAACCCAAGTTTGACTGGTGAAGCTATTCTCACAATTGGAGCCACCTTGGCGGAAATTGGAGAATATTACGACGGCGTAATATCCATAGGTCCCTTTGGATGTATGCCCAGCAGAATAGCCGAAGCGGTGATAAAAAAGGGCGTGGAAGAGAGACGTCAGAAAATCTCAAAGCCGCTTCCGTTCATAGCTATTGAAGTCGATGGTAACCCGTTCTCGCCATCGGTTGAAGCCAAGATCGATTCCTTCATCTCCCAGATAAAGCTTCTGAAAAGGGGGCAATGAACAGGTATGAGAATCTGCTTGGCTCAGCTTAACCCAACCGTTGGTTTGTTAGAAGAAAACTGTGAAAAGATCCTTCAAGCGATGAAAAACTTTGATGGTCAAATTCTGCTTTGTCCTTTGTACAGCACAACAGGTTTTCCGCCGAAAGATCTGCTCAGATACGAAGGTTTTTGGAAAAGACTTCAGGAAAAGATTCATCACATCGTTGATGAATCACGGCGATCTGATTTCTTGATCGTTCTTGGAACACCCTTCATCCATGATGATAAACGACTGACGGGAGCTCTGGTGATCTTGAAAGGAAAGATCCTTGGGGTCTGTGGAAAGGCGAAGTTACAGAAATATCCTTTCTTCGATGAATCGAATTATTTTGAAGAGGGTAGTCCAACAACGACTTTTGAACACGACGGCAAGAAGCTCTTCATCACAGTTGATCCGCGGCAGATGGAAAAGGCGCCATCCAACAGCTTGATAATCAATCCCACGGTCTGCGTTTACGAAACAACCAATGGACCTGAAAGATTGAACCAACTCAGAAAGTTGGCTTCCGAAAGTTCATCCGTTGTCATTCAGGTAAACTTAGCAGGTTCACAAGATGGATTAGTTTTCGACGGACAAAGCCTGATAGTCAAACCTGACGGTGCCTATGAGAAAGCATCCCAGTTTGAAGAGACAATCTTCAGTGTGAACGTTGAGGACGAATTCTCAAGTCAACCTTTTGCATGCTTCGAGGAACAAATTTTTAACGCCTTGAAAGTTGGTCTTAGAGAATACGCGAAGAAGAACGGTTTTTCGCAGGCCGCTCTTGGTTTAAGTGGTGGGATAGACTCGTCGTTGGTCGCAGTGATAGCGGTAGAGGCTTTTGGAAGAGAAAACGTCTTCGGCATCCTCATGCCATCTCAATTCACATCAAAGGAAAATATCGAAGATGCTTTGATCCTGGCCGAAAACCTTGGAATAAAAACATTCACAGTTCCGATAAAGCCTATGTTTGAAAGCTTTGTTCAAAACTTGAAAAGTATTGTGAAAGACGATAGGTTGACCGTCGCTGAAGAAAACCTTCAATCTAGAATAAGGGGAACCATTTTGATGACTCTTTCGAACAGATTTGGATGGTTAATATTGGCAACTGGTAACAAAAGCGAAGCCTCGGTCGGATACTGCACGCTGTACGGAGACACAGCCGGTGCCATTGAAGTAATCGGAGATCTCTACAAAACTGATGTTTACAAAGTGGCAAGATGGTACAATGAGAACAGAAGAAAAGTCATACCAGACAGAGTCTTTACAAAACTTCCGACGGCAGAACTCAGACCAGGACAGTACGACCAGGAAAAATTACCACCTTATGAAACTCTTGACGCCATACTCAAACTCTACATAGAGGAAGGAAAGAGCAAAGATCAGATAGTTCAGCTTGGATTTGACGAAAGGACAGTCGATGCTGTTTACCAAATGATGCGAACGAGCGAATACAAAAGAAAACAGCTTCCATTTGTCATCAAGCTGAGCAAGGTAACGCTTGGTCACGAACTAAATCTACCGATGACGAACGGGTTGAAGGAACTTTAGAAAGGTGATTTGATGCCTCTTGTTTGTCTCTCAGGAAATGCTGAGGTCTTAAAGGACGAATACGTCAAGAACATGTGTGAACGAGAAAAACTCCGAAGAATAGCACTTGACTCAACCCAAGTTGAGAAAGCCATCAACATGGTTCGGCAAGCCGATTTTTTGATATCGAACTGTCTTTTAGATGTAGTTGATTTCGATGATTGGAAGAAAGCTGACAAGGAGGCTTTTTTGCACGAAGCAGCTAAGAACGACACCATGAAAATCGTTGTTCGCGCCCTTCAGCCTTTGAAAAACGTGGAAACCGTTGTCTTAGAGCTACCTAAGCCCTGGCAGGAGGATGAATGGCTTGAATATGCAAGGAAACGTTTTGAAAGTCGTGGATTGAACGTGGATGAAAAAGCCCTCAAAAAATTCCTGAAATTCACCGACCACAATGATCTAGCAATGGAAAGGGAGATTGAAAAATTGACCAACGTTACACAGCTTGTCAGCGAAGAACTCGTCGAAAAAGTCGTGTTCGACTACTCAAAAGCTCAAATCGACGAATTTTGCTTTGCCGTATCTAGCTTGGAACGCAAAACCGCCTTCGAACTGGTGGCAAAATGTTTGATGGAATACGAACCAGTTTTAGTATGCGCTTCTCTTGCCAAGCACTTTGTTGACCTATACAGAATATCCGTTTTGGTTCCTCTCAAGAACGAATACTCTTGGCCAGAGGTCAAGAACTATTCAACCAACCTTTCCATTACGGCATCGAAAGTTGCGAGGTTTCTCGGCTTCAAATTCAAGGGGCAAATAGAGAAAACTGTAAACCACCTGCAACTCTACACACCAGAAAAAATCGAGCAAGTGCTATTCAGACTGCAGATGTTGGATTTTGAAATCAAATCTACCGCAAGAGGACTTTTGAATTTTCAAGTTTTTCTCGATTGGTTTTTCTCCTTCATGGAGGTTCAACCTTGAACGTAATTTTCAGGTTGACGAAAACAAATCGATACAGTGTGATACCACTTATTGGAGCAATATACAAAAAGAAGGAGGACCTTCAGATCTTTCTTGCAAAAAGCCTCAAGGAAATTCTTCAGTATCCTGTCGATTCGATAGTTGCATACTCCTTTATGTCTTTTGATCAGGAATGGGTCAGCAGAGAAGTCGAAGTACTCAAAAGCAAAGGTTACAAACTGATAGTCGGAGGTCCACATGTGACCGCACTACCTGAGGCAGGCATAAAGATGGGATTTGATGCAGTTTTCACAGGAGACGGAGAAGAAAACCTGGTAAGTTTTCTAAATGGAAGAATGGAGAAAATCTTCGATGGAATAAAGTCTCGGGTTCAGCTTGATGACTATCCACCTTTTTGCCCAGAGATGAACCTATTCATGCCAATTGAGATTTCAAGGGGATGCCCCTTCGCATGCGGTTACTGTTCCACACCCCTGATAGCTGGAAGGAAACCAAGGCATCGAACCGTTGAAAGCATAGTCCATTACTCCAAGCTTGGGATCGAAAAGGGTAAGTACATAGTTCGGTTCATCTCGCCAAACGCATTTGGCTACGGTTCAAAGGATGGGGTGACCCCTAATCCTCAGCTGGTTGACGAACTTTTGTTCAGCTTAAAGAAAATCGGCATAAGGGAAATATACTTTGGAACCTTTCCATCGGACGTTCGCCCTGAATCGGTTTCAGATGAGATGATGAAGCTGATAAAGAAATACGTGAACAACAGATCCATAAAGATCGGTGCTCAAAGTGGTAGCAATGAAATTTTGAGGAAAATCAGAAGAGGTCATGATGTCGAGACGATATTTCGAGCAGTTGAAATAGCACTTCAGAACGGTTTTCAACCTTCGGTTGATTTCATCTTCGGTTTTCCTTTCGAAACGGATGAAGACAGAGAGCTCACGCTTCAGACGATCAAGAAATTGATCAAAATGGGCTGTAAAATACACGGACACAGTTTCATGCCTTTGCCAGGTACTCCTCTTGCTTCTTGTGGTTGCGCAAAGATACCTGAGTGGTTTAAAAGAGAACTTGGTCAGCTCTCCTCAAAAGGCTTGCTCGATGGTTACTGGCAAAAACAGGAAGAGCTCTCGGCAGAACTTCAGAACATCTACATGCGTCAAAATTCAGGTGAATGATTTTGTGAAATTTCATTAACCTAAACGTTGTTCGAGTATACTACAATAATAGAGATTGATTAAAAAATCGTCATGGAGGGAATCTGATTTGGCTGAAAAATTCTGTTCCTTTTGCGGAAGACCTGCAAGTACTGTGAACAAATTGATAGCTGGACCATCTGCGTACATATGCAACGAATGCGTAGAATTGTTTCACGATCTTTTGAAAACTGACAAAAGAATTAAAAAGGGTGGCGGTCCACGTCAGTTACCTACACCCGCTCAAATAAAAGCCGAACTTGACAGATACGTTATAGGTCAGGAACAGGCGAAAAAAGTCGTTTCAGTTGCCGTTTACAACCACTACAAGAGGGTTTTTCACCTATCGGAAACCGAAGACGTTGAAATAGAAAAGTCCAACATCATGTTGATAGGTCCGACTGGAAGTGGAAAAACTCTCATCGCGAGAGTCTTGGCAAAGATATTGGATGTACCATTTGCCATAGCCGACGCAACACCTTTGACGGAGGCTGGATACGTGGGAGAGGACGTCGAAAACGTTGTTTTGAGATTGCTCGAAGCAGCAAATTTTGACATAGAGCGTGCGCAGTATGGAATTATCTACATCGATGAAATCGACAAGATAGCCAAGAAATCTCCTAACCCATCCATAACGAGGGATGTGTCAGGAGAAGGTGTTCAGCAAGCTTTGCTGAAAATTGTTGAAGGAACCATCGCCAACGTTCCACCCCAGGGAGGAAGGAAACATCCGTATCAAGAATTCATCAAAGTCGACACAACGAACATATTGTTCATAGTAGGTGGAGCCTTCGATGGTTTGGAAGAGATAATAAAGCGAAGGATACTCGATTCAACGATGGGATTTGGCGCAGAAATCAAGAGCAAGAAGCAGATGAGACTTGGTGAAATCCTCGCGCATGTTACCCCAGATGACCTGGTTCAGTACGGGATGATCCCGGAGTTCGTCGGAAGATTTCCCGTTTTAGCACCGTTGAGCGACCTCACTGAGGAAGACCTTGTAAGAATATTGGAAGAACCGAAGAACGCCATCATCAAACAGTACAGGAAGCTTCTTGAAGTAGACAACATAAAACTTGAGATAACAAAAGATGCCATGTTTGCAATTGCCAAAAAAGCTTTGGCCAGGGGAACAGGAGCAAGGGCTTTGAAGAGCGTCATAGAAGAGATCATGATAGACGTTATGTTTGAAGTTCCCTCGACGAGAAATGTCGAAAAAGTTGTCATTACAAAAGAGGTCGTTGAGGGCAAAGAAAGACCTCGTTTGGTCATGAGGGAGATAGCGTAAGTGGCAACAGTCTTGGCAATCGAAACTTCGTGTGATGAAACTTCCGTAGCCGTTGTCAACGACAACCAGATACTTTCCAACATCGTTCTGTCACAGATCTTTGTTCATGCGCCATTCGGTGGCGTTGTTCCCGAGATAGCAGCTCGACACCACCTTAGTAACCTTCCTGTGATCTTTGATCAAGCTGTTCGCCAAGCGCAAGTTGATCTGTCCAGAATCGATGCCGTTGCCGTAACAATTGGTCCTGGCTTAATAGGAGCTTTGCTTGTCGGGCTTTCCTTTGCAAAGGGCTTAGCCATAGCGCTTGAAAAACCCCTTGTTGGTGTCAACCATCTTTTGGGTCACGTGTACGCCGCGAGACTAGCATATCCTGAGTTAGAGACCCCGTTCGTATCTCTCGTGGTATCAGGCGGTCACACGGAGTTGTTGTATTTCTCTGATGATCCAGTGAAACCCCACTTACTCGGTCGCACGGTTGACGACGCAGCTGGCGAGGCCTTTGACAAAGTTGCAAGACTTTTGAACGTCGGGTATCCAGGAGGGCCACTGATCGAAAAACTCGCTAAACAAGGTAACCCAGAGAAATTTGCTTTTCCAAAAGCTCTCATGGAAAAGGGAAATTTGAACTTCAGTTTCTCCGGTTTGAAGACTTCTGTTCTGTACACCATCTCTAAGAACCCAGACACTTCGAAGGAAGACATTGCTGCTTCTTTTCAGAAGGCCGTAGTTGAAGTGCTGGTTGAGAAAACCATTCAGGCTGCACATTTGGTTGGATGCAAAAAGATTGTCATAACCGGTGGAGTTGCTGCAAATGAAAGACTTAGAGAAGAGTTTGAAAAAAGAGCAGAACAAGAGGGCTTGAAAATCTTCATTCCGCCGAAGGCACTGTGCACTGACAACGCCGCAATGATAGCACGCGCCGCAGTTGAGCTCTTCAAAAGAGAACAGTTCTGTTCCTTAGACGTCAGCGCCGATCCGAATCTTTCTTTTTGAAGAGCCTCTGTCTAACTCTCTGTGGTTTCTCCCCAAGAATTAGGATGTGCCCGCTGTCAATGATCAAAGCGGATTTTGCCTGCGCACCGTAGGTCAAGTTGAACATCTTGTTAGGATAAGTTGCCACGTCCTTTATCTTCTTTGCCGTCACCTCGTCAATCGGTATGATCGCTTTGACCCTGTCTCTGTTAACATAAACACCTTTCACGACTTGAACGAACATAGACAGTTCCCCTTCAGAATCAATTCGTTAGCATAACGATACAAATTCTCTGTAACACGCAACCAAAATTACTGTTACACTCCAAGATATCTATCCATTTTGATTATTATAACATGTGAGGGGGGTTAAACTGTGAAAGTGATAACAGTTAAAGATCTGAAAAGATACTATGGAAACGTTAAAGCCGTGGATGGGATTAGTTTTGAAGTCGAAGAAGGAACTGTCGCTGCCATGCTTGGACCCAACGGAGCAGGGAAGACAACAACCGTTGAAATCCTTGAAGGATTGAGAAGGAAGGACTCAGGGGAAATCTATTATTTTGGGAAAAAAGTTGATCAGGTTGACGAATACATAAAACGGCTGATCGGTGTGCAACTTCAGAAAACTGCGTTTTTTGAATATCTAACGGTTTACGAAACACTTGAGCTTTTTGCTGCACTTTACAATCAAAAAGCTGATAGACAAAGGATAAAATCACTCATAGAGCTCGTTGCACTAGAAGAAAAGGCAAAAGCTAAAATCAAAGAGCTATCTGGCGGACAGCTGCAAAGACTCAGTCTTGCCATTGCGTTAGTCAACGATCCAAAGATCGTTTTTCTCGATGAACCCACAACTGGTTTGGATCCACAGGCAAGAAGACACGTCTGGCAAATAGTGGAAGATCTTAGAAAATCTGGCAAAACCGTTTTTCTCACAACCCACTACATGGAAGAAGCCGAAAAGCTGGCAGATCATGTGTTGATAATGGACCATGGAAAGATCATCGCCGAAGGGACTGTGGATCGGCTGATAAATTCGCTTGACATGGAGAGCTACGTGGAATTTTGGACCGATCAACCTGAGAAACTCTCGCAGAAGCTGGAAGGTATGATGTTATTGAACCACGACAAATTTCAGATCCCAGCGAAGAACGTGGAAGAAACTTTGCACAGACTTTTTGATCTATCCAAAACGCTGCAAGTGAAAATCGACAACATCGTGATAAGACGTCCGAACTTGGAAGATGTTTTTCTGAAGCTAACAGGACGCCTCCTCAGAGATTGAGGTGGTTGTGTGAAGACTCTCAGATTTGCAAAAGCAGTTTTTTTGAATGAAACACGTGAATTCAACGGGATCTTCTGGTCCTTCATCTTTCCTTTGATACTGTTTTTCATCCTGGTATCCGTCTTTTCTGGTATGTATTCGGAAAGTTCAAGTTCGATAAGCTTTAGACTTGGACTTGTTTGGAATGAGAATCCAGCCGGTTTTGGCAAGATCTTGGACGATGTTCTCGCACAGCTGAATCCTGAACCTTTCTTGATCAGCCGCTTTCAGTCGCTCGACGAAGCAGTTGACGCTTTGAAAAAGGGAAAGCTCGATTGCGTTTTGAACGTCCCTTCAGGTTTCAACGCCGCCATGTTCAGAGCCTTGCTTGCACAATCACCTGCCAAGGTTGAACTTTACAAAATCTCAAACACTTTTGAATCCTCCTTAGCTACGCAGATTCTTGAAAATGTTCTTCAGCAGATTGACCTTGAAATGGGAAAACAAAGCTTTGCCAGACTGAACAGACCTTACGAAGAATTCGTCATCGAATCAGTCCCGATTCAAAGACAAGCGTCGAAGTTCAACTACAACAATTACATTTTTCCAGGAATACTTCTGATGGCTCTCCTTTCCATAGGGATCTTCAACCTTTCGCTCAACTTGATCTACAACAGAACTGAAGGCGTCAACAAGAGAATATACACAACCCCGACGAATGGCTTAGAGTACTTCTTTTCCATGATTTTGAGTTTCATTTTTATGATGATCATATCAGCAGTGTTAGTCTATTTAGTTGGTTTGACGATGTTCAAGGTCGATGGGTCAGTTCTATCGTTTGACTTCATCGTCAGGTTGATCTTTTCAATGTTGGTTTCACTGTCCCTTGGGATGATGATATCCTCATTTTTCAAGAAATTCTCGAGTGCCCTGGTCTTCTGTCAGATAAGTTATCAGCTTCTCATGTTCCTTGGTGGTCTTTATTTTCCAGTGCTGAACTTTGGTATGCCAAAGTTTATGAACTACATAGCCTTGGCCCTGCCGACGACTTATCTTGTTGAAAATCTCAGAACAGTCATAGGTCAGAGTCCTTACAAGTTCAGCTCAGTGCAGCTTTGGGGTGTTCCTGGAGTTTGGCTGGTGGCTGGCCTGCTCGTTTTCCTTTTCAACTTTAGAAAGGTGATGAGCTATGAATAGAAATCTTTTTGCATTCGGCAAAGCTTACATAAAAGAAAGTCTTAGAAACAAGGTGGAACTCTTCTTCACGATGTTTTTCCCTGTGGTTTTTCTGATTTTATTTGGCTATATTTTCTCAGGTGAAAGCGAATCAAAAAGAACTGTGGCAATTTTTACAGTGGATCACACTGTTGTTGAAAGTTTGCAAAAAGTGGAAAACTGGAATCTTGTTGTTTTAGATTCAAAAGAGCAAATAGTCCAAGGCATAAAGGATGGAAAATTCTCGTTTGCGCTGAACGTGGAGAACAATCGAATAGAAATCTACTACAGAGAGGATCCTTCTCTGTTAGCTGAACTTAAGACGATTGAAAACACGACCAAGGCGCTGCTGGAAAAGGAAAAAAATCAGCTGAAATCATTCCTGCAATTTGATATTTTCGAAATTCCACGAGGAAGGGAACAACTGAGTGAGTTTGATTACATGCTGACAGGCGTTTTGTCTCTTTCACTTCTATCAAACGGTATGTTTTCGATGATAACGGTCTTTGGAAGATATCGAAAAACTGGCGTTTTGCGCAGAGTGTTTTTAACGGGCGTGAAGAAATCTTTCCTGGTGGTTGAGGTTGCAACCGTCAGGATGATCATCAGCTTCATTTCTTTGATTTTTACCTTAATCATCGCAAAAGTTCTCTTCAAGAGCACTTTGGATTTCAACTGGCTTTTGTTGATTCCAAGCATTGTTTTCATCACCCTTGGTATGATGGCAGTCGGTCTTTTGCTTGTTACCCTTTTGAAAAACCCCAACGCTGCTTCAAATGCTGCTTCGCTTTTGAATACAGTCATGGTGTTTTTTGCAGGCGTCTATTTTCCTTTAGCCTTTTTACCACGGTCTTTGAGATATGTTTCGTACTTTCTTCCCGTCCGATATGCCGCCGAACTTGTAAGATACACAGCAGGTGCGCAAGAGATGGGTTTTGCATACTTTGCCACCGTTAACACGATCTTTGCCCTAACCGGTTTGATGATGCTTTGGATATCCAGTAAGCTATTCTTGAAAGCAGAATAAGGAGGGATTTGATGAACTGCGTTAACAAAGAAAAGAATTTAAAAAGGTGCAACTGTTCTTATCCTGGTTGTCCAAGAAAGGGCATCTGCTGTGAATGCTTGGCTTACCACAGATCCCACGGGGAACTTCCAGCTTGTTATTTCCCGAACGATGCTGAAAAAACATGGGATAGATCGATAGAACATTTTGCGAGGGTCAGCAGACAATAGGAAGTCGATCGACATGCCAGACAGATCTTTTGATTGGCTCAAGCAGGCTCTGAAAGATCTCGATCACGCGATTTTCTCAAAGAACAGAGGCGATCACGAGTGGGCCTGCTTTGCAGCTCATCGAGCAGCAGAAAAAGCAGTCAAATCCTCATTTGTGCTTAGGTCAAGAAGCATGGAGACGTAAGGTGCTGACAATTTTTACATTCCAGCCAGATATCCAAATAGGCATCCAGAAGGAGCACCTTTTGAACATTACGGACCGTTGCAAAGCGAAGAGGGTTTATCCTTAAAGTTGTTAATGAAAAGGCAGCGCTGACGCGCCGCCTTTGATTATAAGTTGGTTTTCATATCTTGAACTTTTTCACCTGTTCCACCAAAGATTCTGCTATTGCACTCAGTTCTTCACTCGATCCACTCACCTGCTGACTCGCATCGGCTTGTT
>FWWL01002094.1_pt1 | contig 43412 bp, 46 predicted proteins | sample 2228331 | NCBI WGS metagenome assembly FWWL01 (sample SAMEA103939775, study PRJEB20133) | metagenome | reverse complement strand
CTCGCAGGCCATGATCCTCGTCGCCATGGGCGGCATCATGCTGCGCAGAAACACTCATCCATGATTTTCCAAACGGACTCTTACGACCGGTCGATCCGTACTGATCGTGCGTGTTGATGAACAGCGCATAATCGGCACCTTCCAGCGACTTGAGCTGCGCAAGTCCTGGGCCGATGCCCCACTCGAAACTGTCCTTGCGTTTTTTGGTCGTAAGGCGGTTTCCGGGAAAGAATTGATATTCGATAACCGAATCCGCGACGGCACCGAACAGCCGCGAATACTCCGTAACGACTGCCCCGTCGCCGCTGGCTTGTTCGTCATATTCGACGACCTCGTTGCCGAGACGCGTCTGGTGATCACGAAGTGCCTTGCCGATATATTCGCGCGCCTGCGCGGTCCAATCGGCATTGGGCTCGTTCATCCCGCCTGTCGATTGCGCGCCAACCTGGATGGTGGGCCGCATCAGGACGATGCGCACCGTGCCCGGCTTCAATATGAATCCCGGCTTGTTCCCCGTCTTTTCCTGTGCGTGCGCGACGCCCGTCAAGCTCAGCATCGCGGCCAACGCCGCGAGCATAAACGCGTGTAGTTTCACTGAATTTCCCCCTGGTCTGCCGAAGACTTATCAAAGCAGTTGCAAAAGGGAAGTGGTCAGTTTGTCGATTTTCCGGTCTGCGCAGAGCGCAACTTCAACGTCGGTGCATGGTAACGAACGCGGGGCGGAGCGTGTTCTTACGCCACCGGCTGCACGGGGGTCGAAGGCGGTTCGCCGTCTGGTTGCGGCGCGGGGATGTCGATGTCGGGCGCGGGGGGGGCAATCTCCGGCGTCCCGGGAGCGGGCTGGCCCGGCTGGGGCATCGGCGGCGCTTCGGGCGGCGGAATCGACGGCTGGGCGGGGATAGGCGGTTCGACGGGCATGGCGTGTCTCCTATTCCCATCGAACGCCCATCTATGGCTTTGGTTCAGCGGCCGCCGCGAGCCTGTCCCAACAGGCGCGCGATCAACAGCGGGGAAGCGCGGCGTTCTCCGGCAACGCTCTGAGTGATTTCAGGAAATGATGGAAGCACTAGGGCTCGAACCTAGGACCCGCTGATTAAGAGACGCTAGATCGTGGCATATGGTGCAGTTCTATCAGGTAATCAGCTGTATCCGTGTTTGATTGCTGCACCCTTTGCCACATCTTTTAACAACAGGTGATGCCAGTAACTGGCACACAACTGACGTCATCCGATCCAGATTGGTGGCAGCGACGCTCTGGCAGGCAAGGTTGTCTCGTGCCAGGAGTTTAGTCACTCCGAGAGATTCTCCGCAGGTGAGCCTTGGCCGATAAGGTCGTCAATCGTTCTTGCGAGCGTGTCGAGTGAAAATGGCTTGGTAATCATCGACATGTTTTCGCCAAGGAAGTCAGCGCGCCGGGTCGCCTGTTCGGCGTAGCCCGTGATAAACAGAATTGGCATATCCGGTCGATGCAACCGCGCCGCCTCAGCGAGATCGCGCCCGTTCATGCCCGGCATCCCAATGTCGGACACCATGAGGTCGATCCGTTGGTCAGACGCCAAGAGTGGGAGCGCGGCGGTAGGTTCCGAAACCTCGAGCGCCTCATACTGAAGTTCCTGAAGCACTTCGCAGACGAGCATTCTTACCGCGTGGTCATCTTCTACGATTAGAACGCGCTGACCTGCGCCCGCGCGCATCACCACCGGTGCAACTGCCGCGATAGTCGGGCGCGTGTGGGTAGTTGGTAAGTACAGTTTGACCGACGTTCCCAAACCGGCATTGCTGTGGATCCGCACCGCACCGCCGCTCTGTTGCGCAAATCCATAGACCATCGACAGGCCCAGGCCTGTTCCATGACCTTGCGGCTTCGTTGTAAAGAAGGGATCGAATACCTTTTCGAGCACGTCGGCGGGAATGCCAGTGCCGGTGTCAGTGACCGATACCAAGACGAACTCCCCCTGCGGCACTCCTGGTCGGATCAGATGCTGCGCCGCGTCAACGTGGACAACGGCGGTCTCGATAGTGAGTTGCCCGCCCGTGAGCATCGCGTCGCGTGCGTTAATCGCGAGGTTGAGGAGCGCGTTTTCAAGCTGATTGGCGTCGGCCATCGCGTACGGGAGGTCGTTGCCAAACGCGAGATCGAGCTTGATTTGTTCAGGGAGCGCATTCTCGATCAGCGGTGACATAGATTTGATCAATGCGTTGATGTCGAGCGGGCTTGGATCCAGCGACTGCCGCCGCGAAAACGCCAGCAGCCGGTGCGTCAGCGACGCCGCGCGCTCTGCCGATGCGGTGGCTGCGTCGATATAGCGGTCGATCTCGTCGATACGCCCGACGGCGATCTTGCGCCGTAACAAGTCAAGCGGTCCAATGATCCCCGTCAGCATATTGTTGAAATCGTGGGCAATGCCACCGGTCAACTGGCCAACGGCTTCCATCTTCTGGCTTTGACGCAGGGAGGCCTCGGCACGCTCACGCTCGGCGATCTCCGACTGGAGGCGCACCAGAGTGTGTTCAAGCTCCGCGGTCCGCTCGCGAACTTGTTTTTCAAGCTGCTCCGCAGAATCGGCGAGCGCGCGGCGCTGCTGATAGAGTTCGAGAAACACATTGGCCTTGCTTCGGAGGATATCGGGCTCGATCGGCTTTTGGATGAAGTCGACAGCGCCCGCCTCGTATCCGCGAAAGCGCCGTTGGGTGTCGGCGCTTCCGGCAGTGACGAAGATGATCGGGACATTCTGGGTGCGTCCGTTTCCGCGCATTAATTCTGCCAGTTCGAATCCATCCATGCCCGGCATCTGCACGTCGAGCAGCGCGAGCGCGACTTCATGCTGCAAAAGGAGTTCCAGTGCCTGCTCGCCCGATCGCGCGCGCAGAAAGGACAGGCCGTCCCGGCGCAGCAGCGCTTCAAGCGCGAGCAGATTCTCCTCGAGGTCGTCGACGATCAAAAAATGGATCGGTTGGGTCGCGTTGCTCATGATCTTCCAAGCTCAAGGAGATGTTCGGCGATCGCGTCGAGCGACATTGTAGTCGCGTTCGCACAGCGGGCGAGCGCTGCCGTCGGCATCGCTGAGGCATAGGCGGTCGCGGGATCTTCGACCAGCACTATGCCGCCCGAACGCGAAATCGCGGCGGCACCGCGCGCGCCGTCGTCATTCGCGCCGGTCAGGACGATCCCGGTGAGGCCAGACCCGAAGGAATCGGCGGCGCTTTCAAACAGGACGTCGATCGAGGGTCGGGAAAACAGCACCGGTTCGTCGGTGGACAGGGCAATGCTCAGGCCCGCCTCTACCAGCATGTGATAGCCGGGCGGGGCGATATACACCGTTGCCGGTGCAATTGGCTCCTTATCCTCCGGCTCTCGAAAAGCGATCGCGCTCTTGTTGGCGAATAGAGGAAGCAATCCGGAAGGACCCTCGGGCACATGCACCACAACCAGCACGGGCAGGGAATAGTTCGCGGGGAGGCGCGATAGGATCACGGAAAGCGCCTGCACGGCACCAGCCGACGCACCGACCACGATTGCCTGTGGGCGCGCGGCGCTCACCCGTCCCGCCGCTGGTAAATTTTTTCTTCGCGGACGAAGTCGCTGAACGCGTCCGCATGCGCGGAGAAGCGCAGCGTTTCTTTGGAGCCAAGACCGAGAAATCCCCGCCGCGTCAGGGAATCCTTGAATAATCCGACTGCCCGATCCTGCAAGTTCCGGTCGAAATAGATCATGACATTGCGGCACGACACAAATTGGCACTCGGCAAATACCGCGTCTGTCACCAGGCTGTGATCGGAGAACACCACTTGCGCGCGCAGCTTCTTGTCGAAGACGGCGCGGCCATAGGCAGTGGTGTAATAGTCGGAAAGTGAGGCCTTGCCTCCCGCGCGCTGATGATTTCTCGTGAAGGTCGCGAGACGATCCAGCGCATAGACGCCGCTCTGCGCCGCTTCGAGCGCCGCAGGGTTGATGTCCGTCGCATAGATCAGCGCGCGATCGAGCAGGCCTTCCTCATGCAGCATAATTGCGAAGGAATAGAGTTCCTCGCCGTGGCTGCATCCGGCGATCCAGAGCTTGAGCGAGGGATAGGTACGCAGGTGCGGCAGCACCTGTTCGCGGATCGCACGGAAATACCCCGGATCGCGAAACATCTCGCTCACCTGGACCGTCAGATAGTCGAGCAGGCGCGTGACGAGCCCGTCGCTGTGTAGCAGCGCCTGCTGCATTGCCGTGAAGTCGGAAAAGCCGAGTTGCTCGCGCGCCTGGCGCAAGCGCCGCTTGATCGACGCCCGCGCATAATGGCGAAAGTCGTAATGATAGCGCCGGAACAGTGCCTCCAGCAGCAGGTGGATTTCGATATCCTCGACCGCTTCGGTCGATCCCCGGGTCAACGCGGCATCCATACGCGCACCAGCGAGAGGAGTTTGTCGACGTCGAGCGGCTTGGCCATGTAATCATTGGCGCCGGCGGCGAGGCAATTGGCCTGATCGTCCGGCATCGCCTTGGCCGTTAACATGATGACCGGGAGCTTTGCCCAGCGCCGGTCGAGCCGCATCCGCCGGGTCGCCTCAAGTCCGTCCATGACGGGCATCATTACGTCCATCAGCACAAGATCGATCGGGTCAGGTGTGCCGGCGGCGCCGTCGAGCGCGTCGAGCGCTTCCTGGCCATTGCGCGCAATCGCAACCTTAGCACCGCGCGGCTCGAGAATGTTGGTCAGCGAGTAAACGTTCCGGACGTCGTCCTCGACGACCAGAATTCGCCGTCCCTCGAGCACCGCGTCGCGATGCCGCGCCTGCTGTATCATCTTCTGCTGCTCGGGCGGGAGCTCGGACACGACCTGGTGCAGGAACAGCGTCACCTCGTCGAGCAGGCGCTCGGGCGATTTCGCGCCCTTGATGATGATGGAGCTCGAATAGCGCCGCAGTTTCTGCTCGTCCTCGCGCGACAGATCGTGGCCGGTATAGACGATGACCGGCGGAAAGCTGTGCGCAGCGTCCTCGCTGAGGGTTTCAAGCAATGAGAAGCCGGACGCGTCGGGCAGCGTGAGGTCGAGCACCATGCAATCGAACGTCTGCTCGCGCAGGAGCTGCAGGCATTCGGCAGCGGTGCCTGCGCCGACGGTCTCGACCTCGGGCCCGGCCAACAGCTTGCCCACCGCGTCGCGTTGCACCGGATCGTCCTCGACGATCAACACGCGACGGACGGTGCGGCTCAGCTGTGCCTCCAGCGTCTCCAGTGCGCTGGCCAAATCTTCTCGCTTCACCGGCTTGAGCAGATAGCCCATCGCGCCGAGCGAAAAGGCGGTCTGTGTCTGGTCGCTGGCCGATACGACATGAATCGGGATGTGGCGCGTGGCATCTTCGCGTTTGAGCCGGTCGAGCACGGCTAGGCCTGACTGGTCGGGCAAGCCAAGGTCCAGCACGATTGCGCTGGGTCGATGCTGGCGGGAGAGGGCAAGCGCCTCTTCGGCGGTGCCGGCGACCAGGGTCTGGAATCCCGCCTCCCGTGACAGATCGCGCACGATCCCGGCGAAGACCTGATCATCTTCCACCACCAACAGCACGCGGCGGGCGCCGTCCAGCCGCTCGCGATCGTCCTCGACCGGCGCAAGCCGCGGCTTGTGGCGCGGCGGGGTGATGGCGGTCCCGACAGGCGCACTCGGCTCCGCGCGCGCTTCGACCAGAGCGGGATCGTATTCGAGCGGGATAGTAACCGTAAAGCTGCTGCCCACCCCAGGCTCGCTCTTGAGCGAGATGGACCCGCCGAGCAGGCGCGTCAGTTCACGCGAGATCGACAGGCCAAGGCCGGTCCCGCCGAACTTCCGGTTGATCGCGCCATCTGCTTGGCGAAACGCATCGAAGATCGCCTGATGCTGCTCCGGAGAAATGCCGATGCCGGTATCGGTAACGGTGAATGCCAGCCGATCATCCCCGACCGGCGCGATCGCGAGCGACACGCCGCCCGACTCGGTAAATTTGAACGCATTGGAGAGCAGGTTCTTGAGAACCTGCTCGAGCCGCTGGCGATCGGTGCCGATTGCGGTCGGCACACCGCTTGCCGGCTCAATGCTGAACGAGAGGGCGCGGTCGCGCGCGATGGGGTCGAAGGTCTGGCGAAGATCGGCGGTCAGTCGGGCCAGCGTCACCGCCTGCGCATCGATCTCGACATGCCCCGCCTCGATTTTCGACAGGTCCAGAATATCGTTGATCAGGTTGAGAAGGTCGTTGCCCGATGCTTGGATCGTCCGGGCATATTGGGTCTGCTCGTCGGTTAGGTTCCCATTCGGATTGTCGCCGAGCAGCTTCGACAGGATCAGCAAGGAGTTGAGCGGCGTGCGCAGCTCATGGCTCATATTGGCGAGGAAATCGGACTTGTACTGACTTGCCTGTTCCAGCTCGCGCGCTTTGAGCTCGACCGCAGCACTGGTCCGCGCAAGGTCGTCGCGCTGTGCTTCGAGCAGCTGCGCCTGTTCCTCCAGTTGCGTGTTGGTTTGTTCGAGTTCAACCTGCTGCTGCTCCAGCCGCACTGCCGATTCCCTGAGCGCGCGCCCCTGCTCCTCAAGCTCCTCGTTCGAAACCCTGAGCTCCTCGCTTTGAACCTGCAGCTCTTCCGACTGGCGCTGCGTCTCGTCGAGCAGTGCTTGCAACTCGCTGCGATACTTGGCGGACCGCAGCGCGACACCGGCGGGCTGGGCGATACGCTCCAGAAACTCGAGCACGCCGGGAGCGACAGGATGCAGAAAGCCAAGCTCGATCACGGCGTTTACAGCGCCATCGGCGTTGAGCGGCGCAATGACGAGGTGTCGTGGCGTATCGCGCCCCAGCGCGGAGCCAAGCGTCAGATACCCCTCGGGCACATCGTCGAGCACCACGGAGGCGCCGTCAGCCGCGGCCCGACCGAGCATCCCTTCACGCAAGCGAAAGCGATCGGTCACAACGGCATCGCCAGGCACCCCCAGCGTCGCCACCCGCTCGAACGCGCCGTGTTCACCCTTGAACAACACGCTCGCCTGCGCGCCGAGATAGGGGGTAAGGAAGTCGAGGATACTGTCGCTGAGCTGGTGCACCGTTTTGTCGCCCAGCATCGCCTGGCCAAGTCCGACCTCACCCGCCTGCAGCCAGTCCTGGCGCTGGCGTGCAACGGTGCTGCGGTGGACCAGGAAGCCGACCGCGAGCGTCAGGCCGATTCCCAGAATCGCAGCGAGGATGCCGCTGAGCATCGCGGTCGAATACGCGCTGTCCATCTGCTGCAGTCGGCCCATCCGCAGGCGACGCTCCTCGGCCCGCATTGCATCGATCTGCGCGCGCAACGCGTCCATCTGGACCTTGCCACGATCGGTGGTGACGACATCCAGTGCGGCCGAAACGCCCCGCGTGCGGCGCAGTTCGATTGTCTCGCGCAGTTCAGCGAAGCGCGCAGCCAGCTGGGGCTTGAGTCGGCGCAGAGCCAGTTGTTGTACCGGATTGTCGCTGGTCAGCGACTGGATCGCGACAACGCTCGCGTCAGCCCGCGCAATCGCGTCCTGATAGGGCTCGAGATAGCGTTTATCACCTGTGAGCAGGAAGCCGCGCTGGCCGGTTTCGGCATCCTGCGTCGCCGAAAGCAGGTTGCCAAGTTCGGTGATCACGTCGTGCGTGTGAACAACCTTGGCGGTATCGGCGCGTAGCGCCAGCATATTCGAATAGGTGACGGCCCCGGTAATCAGGAAAAACAGAAGCGCGCCGGCGACCCCCAAAGCGGTACCCAACCCGATCCGGGTACGCGAATATGGCGCTGCGTGAGTCGAGGCCTTGGTCATCTAGCTGAAATTCCTGGAACGAGATCATCCTTCCGCTTCCACGGCAAGCCCGCCAGTGCAAGTCGGAACTGCGCGTGAGGTGACTCGCGTCAAACGCACAGCGGTTCGAGCGAGGAGTAAAGCCAAGTATTGATTTTCGGTCGCCCATCGAGCCCTGTGGCTCAGCCCCCTTGGTCAACGTCGATGAACGCGAATGGGTTCAAGCCGTTCGCACGCCGGCTGCTGTAACTCGGCGGGCGCGGTTTCGTTCCGAAGTCCCGCTGCATGGCTACAAGTACCCGGCTTGCATGGTTGGGTCGTTCTGGACGGGCGACCCCAAGCTATTCAGGGGCACCCCCCACCGCCTGAAACAGCCCAACCATTGCCGTCAGTTTGTCCGCACGCGCCTGGACGAGGGATAACTCTACCCCGAGTAGTGCGCGCTGTGCATCGATCTGTTCGAGATACGGTGTGTAGCCGGCGCGGTACCGGTTCTGCGCGTGGCGCAGTGCGTCCGCGACCGCTTTTTGCTGCGCCACCAGCGCCACTTCCTGCTCGCGCAGATTTGCCAGCACCGCCATCCGGTCCTCAACTTCGCGAAAGGCGTTGAGCACGACCGAACGATAATTCCACGCGGCCTGGTCGCGCTGTGCGGTCACCCCGTCGAGCTGTGCCTGGAGCCTTCCGCCCTGAAAGATCGGGGCAAGCACGCTTCCGCCGAGCGACCAGACGCTGATCGGGTTGGCGAGCAGGTCGGAGAGGACGACGCCTGCGCTCGCCCCCAGATTAATCGACGGCATGAACTCGGCGCGCGCCACGCGCATGCGGGCGTCAGCGGCGGCAATCGCATATTCCGCAGCCGCGATGTCGGGGCGTCGTCGCAGCAGCTGTGACGGCAGCGTCGCCGGTGGCGCGGGCTGGCGCAGTTGTTCCAGCGTCCCGCCGCGCGTGATCGCGCCCGGCAACGCGCCGGTCAGCACCGACAGTGCATTTTCCTGTCGCGCAATCTGGGCCTTGAGCTGCGGGAGCAGTTGCACCGTCGCCTGATACTCAGCCTCCGCCTGCCGCAGTTCGAGCTGGGACGTGTAACCGACCTCCGCCCGGTCGCGCGCGAATTTGAGCGCCTTCGCCCGCGCGTCACGCGTCGCCTCCAGCACCTCGAGCCGCTTGTCGAGCGCGAGCAGCGTGATGTAGCCCGTCGCCGTGGCCGCGCTCACCGAAAGCTTGGCGGCTTCCGCGCTCGCTGCACTCGCTGCAACCCCGGCCTTGGCCGCCCCGACCCGCGCCGCATTCTTGCCGAACAGGTCCAGCTCGTACGATGCGCGAAAGGTCGGCTGTGCAGCGACCGATTCCTGCGCGCGCCCGAACGGTGAAACCTCCCGCCGCACGCCGCCTTCGACCCCGGCCCCTACCGACGGTAGCAGATAGCCGCGCGATCCACGCTCAGTGGCGCGCGCCTCCTCGACCCGTGCGGCGGCGACCTGCACATCGGCATTGTTCGCCCGCGCCTGCTCGACCAGCCGGGCAAGCTGGGGATCGCCAAAGCCGTTCCACCAATCCGCCTCAACTGGCGCGGTCACGCCCAGCGGGGTGCGCCATTCGGTCGGCGCCGTGATCGCGCTGCCCAGCGGAACCTGCTGCAACGCGGGGGCGCAGGCGGACAGGGTGAGGGCGGACACCGCCGCCAGGATCAGGGACTTGCGCATGATCTTCATCCCTTGGTGTGAACGGTGGCGACGACCGACATGCCCGGGCCAAGCCGCCGCGCCGCCGTTTGCCCCTTGTCGAGGATGATGCGCACCGCGATCCGCTGCGGCACCTTCACGAAATTGCCTGCGCCGGTGTCGGGCTTGACCAGGCTGAACTCGCTGCTCGCGGCTGGCGCGATGCTCTGGACGCGTCCGGTGAGGCGGATGCCGCCCAGCGCGTCGATTTCCAGCGTCGCGCGCTGACCGACCGCCATCTTTGCGGTCTGGGTTTCCTTGAAATTGGCAACCACCCACAGATCGTCGGGCACGATGTACATGAGCTGCGTTCCCGGCGTGACCAATTGACCGACACGGGCGGTGACTTCGCTCAACCGGCCCGCGCGCGCGGCGCGGATCTCGGTGCGCGACAGCTCGAAGTCGGCAAGGCCCTTGGTCGCTTCGGCCCCGGCCACCTGCGCTTCCAATGCGCCGCGTCCGACCGTGACCGATCGCACATTCTGCGCCGCGATCGCGCGCTGTGCCTGCGCCTGCCGCACCCCGGCCTGCGCCTGTTGCAGCGCCGCGCGCGCCTGATCGCGCTCGCGCAGCGAAACCGATCCCTCATCCACCAGCTCGGCGATCCGGTTCATGTCCGCCTGCGCCTTTTGCAGTCCCGCACGCGCTGCTGCGACCGCGGCATCCTGCAGGTCGAGCTGAGCCTGAGCCGAACGCAGGCTCTGCGCGCTGTTGGCGAGTGTCGCGCGCTGCGCGGCGGTATTGGCCGCACCCTGCTGCACCTTTTCGCGGAACGGCTTGTCGTCGATCCGGGCGAGCAGGTCGCCCTTCTCCACGCGCTGAAAATCCGCAACCGGCACGTCGACCAGATAGCCGCCGACCTGCGGGCTGACGATCGTCGTGCGCCCCCGGACATAGGCGTTGTTCGTCGTTTGGTTCGCGCCGTCGAACGGCGGCAGACCCCAGGCATAGAGCGCCACCAGCGCCCCGATCACGATCGCAACGACCGCTATTACGATGTTGCGGCGCGATCGTGCCGGCGCCCAGCCGGTCGGTTGCTCCACTGCCGGCGCTTCGTCTTCGCGGGCCACTGCTTCGGGTCCGGGTTCAGCTTCTTTGGTCATTGCGTCGTTCCTGTGCGCATGGCGTCCATGAAGGCCAGTTCCTTGGCGAGCGGATTGCGCCCGCGAATCTTGTTGATGAGCCACGGCACCAGCAGCGCGACAAAGGTCAGCGCGGACAGCGTGCCGATGACGAAGAACACATCGTTGAACGCCAGCACGGCGGCTTCGCGACCGACCTCGGCCGAGATGCTCGCCGACGCCGCCTGCTGGCGCAGTGCCGGATCGAGTTGCACGGGTGCCACCCGCTGTGCAGCATTGCTCAGCGCCTGTGCCAGCGGCACATTGCCCAGCGTCAGCGTGTTGCCAGCATCGATCAAATGCGTCTTGAGCCGGACTGTATGATAGGCGGACAGCAGTGAAATCCCTGCAAGGCCGCCCAGCGACTGCGACAGCGAGAAGATCGCGATGAAGCTGACCACGTAATTCTGTCCCGCCGCCAGCGCGCGGAGCATCCCTTCCATCAGCAGCGGGCCCATCGCGAACACCGCGGCGAAGGCGATGGCGGCTTGGGTCAGGTAGAGGTCCTGCGGCCGGCTCATCACGCCGGTGCGGGTATCGGCGAATGCGGCGATGCAGACCAGCGCCACCGCCACCAGCACCGGCCGGGTCAGGTCGCGCGGATCGAGCCGCGCAACCGATACCATCATCCCGCCAAAGGTGGCACCGGTCAGCACCCAGAAATAACCGACCAGCTGATCATTGCCGAACCCCAGCGCGGCGAACATGCCGCTCGCGCCAAAGCCCTGCTCCGCCACCAGAATGCGGACCGTCGCGCCGATCAGCGCCAGGCCCAGGATCGCCCGGCTCGTCAACCAGCTGAGGTCCAGCATCGGGCTCTTGCGATTGGCTTCGATCAACAGGCAGCCGCCGATGCCCAGGATCGCCAGCGCGAGGGCATAGCCAAGCCACGGCGTATCCCACCACTCGATCCGCCCCTGGATCAGGAACGCGCACAACGCCGAAACCCCGATCACGAACAGCGCGATGCTGGGGATGTCGAGCCGCTCGAACGTCTTCTTGCGGATGCCCGGCGGCAGCCGCAGCAGCGTGACCAGTCCCAGCCCAAGCAGCGACAATGCGAACTGGAACTGGAATACCCGGCCCATATCGCCATCGACCAGCAAGGCGGGGGATAGCGCACGGGTCAGCGGGAACGCGACCTGCGTCAGTCCGAGCGAGATGACCAGCCCGCCGACCCGTACCGCGGCGGGCAGCCCCTGCATCAGATAGTAGATGGCGAGCGCCGACAGGCCGCTGGCGGTAATCCCGGCAACCGCGCGCGCGGCAAGCTCGGGATAATAGCCCGGCTGGATCATCTGCACGAAATTGGCGGCGACCAACCCGACCATTGCCCAGCGCACGAACATCTGGATGCCAAATTCCTGCCGGACGCGGAACAGCATCATGCTCATGGTAGCATAGGTCGAGTAGAAGGCCACGGTCAGCCATCCGGCCTCCACCGGGGTCAGCGCCAGCTGCGCCTGGAGCGCACCCGCATTGGCCAGCAGAAACCCGTTCTGCGCGCCGCCGAGCAGACCCATGAAAATGCCGATGCCCAGATAGGCGATACGCCGCCGGCGCGGGTGATCCGGGTTGGCGGGCGATCCGGGCAGGATCGGCAGCTCGTGCGGCTTGAACCGGTATCCCGCCGCATGGTCGATCAGGACGGGCCGCTCACTCACAACGCAGCGCCCCCTCCACGAGAGTTGCGTCCAGCGCCGCCGCGAACGCAGCATCGTCGGTAATTTCGTCGACCAGCCGCGTCAGCCGCTCGCGCCGCGCCACCGCGCTTGCTGCGGCGTAGATGAAGTTCGCCACCCGAAACTGCAGATGATCTGGCGCTGGTCTGTCGCAATCGCTGGCCGCCGCGACGGCAAGTTCATAGAAATGGGAATGCAGCGGCGAGGACAGTTCATCCAGCAGCCACCGGGACCGCTCACTGTCGATCGCGATATCGCGCAGCAACAGGCGCGGCACTTCGGGCCGCTCGAGCAGATAGGCGATGAAGCTCCGCATGGCGTGCCGCAACCGTTCGACCGGGGCACGGTCCGCCTCGGCCGCCTGCAGCGCCGCGTGCAGATCGCGCGCCGCTTGCGACACGATCGCCTTCCACAGCCCTTCCTTGCCGCCGAAGCGATAGGCGACCAGCGCGACATCGACCCCAGCATCGCCCGCAATTTCGCGCAGGCTCGTCCCGTCATAGCCCTGCGCGGCAAAGCGCAGCAGCGCCGACCGCGCGATCAACGCGCTGGTATCCGTCTCGGTCTCTTTGGGCCGCCCACGGCCGCGTCTCTCGCTCATGCAATGCTCCTTGCGCGACCAGATCGGTATCCTGCGGCATTAATTCAATACCTGTTGAATAAATTCGCTAGCGCGCGCCCAAGGCGGCGGCAAGGCGCAAGCGCGCCTCGCACGCGCGCTGTTCGCGCACGCTCCCGAACCATCCAGAAAAAACGTTCCGGACGCGAAACTCATTTCGCGCAGACGGGTTCCCACGCTCTGACACGCTCGCGCACTCGTGCCCGGCCCCAACCCGTAAAGGACCCCCACTCATGAAGATCCTGATGATCCTGACCAGCCATGACCAGCTTGGCGACACCGGCGAGAAAACCGGTTTCTGGCTCGAAGAACTCGCCGCCCCCTATTATGTGCTCAAGGACGCGGGACACGACATCACGCTCGCCAGCCCTGCCGGCGGCCAGCCGCCGCTCGATCCAAAATCCGACGAACCGGATCCACAGACCGCGGCGACGGAACGGTTCAAGCAGGACCCCGAGGCTCAGGCACAGCTGGCCTCAACCCTGAAGCTCGCCGATATGGACGTCGCCAGCTTCGATGGCGTCTTCTATCCCGGTGGTCACGGCCCGCTCTGGGACCTCGCGGAAAGCGCGACATCCAAGGCGCTGATCGAAACCGCACTCGTATCAGGCAAGCCGGTCGCGCTGGTTTGCCATGCGCCCGCCGTCCTCAAGTCGGTCACCACGCCAGATGGAGCGCCGATCGTGAAGGGGCGCAAGGTTACCGGCTTTACCAACGCGGAAGAAGAAGCGGTCGGCCTGACCGACATCGTGCCCTTCCTCCTCGAGGACAAGTTGCGCGCACAGGGCGCCGAATTCTCCAGCGGCAGTCCGTTTCAACCCCATATCGTGTCCGATGGCTTGCTGATTACCGGCCAGAACCCGGCCTCGAGTGAGGGCGCCGCGCACGCCCTGCTTGCCGCGCTGACGGGCTGATCGGCGAACGACGGCTGGAACGCGGCATCCCGCCATTCCTCGCTAACGGACGGGCAGGGGTCGGCTGGGGGCTCAGTCAGGTCTCGCCTAGCTCGAGCGGGTCGCGTCGGTAACCGGATCGAGTTCGCGCGCATCGGGCGTGCGCGTTGCGGGGAGCGATCCGGTCTGGCGTTCGATCCGGCGATGCACCACCGGTGCCGCACCGTCGATCTGGAGTGCGCGCAACGCGTTGCTGTTGAGGTCGTCGGCGCGGGTGCGCCGCTGATTGTGCCGAACATAATCGACCCAAGTCGCGACGTGATAGCGCTCGATCCACAGCTCGGGCTCTTCGAGATCACGCAGCAAGGTCCAGTGGTGTGCGCCGTCGCGTCGCCGAATCCTCCGGCGTTCGCTCATGACCGTGAGAAAGCGGGCGATGTCGTGCTCTGCGATCCGATGCTCGATCGTGATCACGATTGGCCCGCTGCGCGGTTCGACCGGGATACTTGTCTGTGGCTCACGCCAGCTGTCGCGCGGATCGAGGTCGAGCTGTTCGATGGTTGGTACCGCGAATCGAAGACCTGCAACGAGGCTCAGCAACTGCACGCCAGCTGCAGTGAGGAGTGCGGTGGCAAGGCCATGGTCGCCGGCAATTGCGCCGAAAACCCAGCTTCCCGCAGCCATGCCGCCAAACGCTGCCATCTGATAGATGGCGAGCGCGCGGGCGACGACCCAGCGCGGGGAGGCCATCTGGACGCTCACATTGAAGGTGGAAAGCGCGCTAACCCAGCCTGCGCCGGCCAGTATCAGCGCGGCAAGGGTGGCAGCCAAGCCAAGTTTCAACGCGACGAGTGCCGCACCTGCCGCCAAAGCGAGCGCGGCGAGCCGGATCAGGAACTCGGTGGGCAGCATCTGGCGCAGCCGTCGCGAGGCATAGGCACCGAGAACGGCGCCAGCGCCGAACCCGCCGAGCAGCAGGCCATAGGTGAGCGGTCCCCCCATGACGAGGTCGCGTGCGATCAGCGGCATCAAGGCCGGCAGTGCACTTGCCGGGAACCCGAAGAGCGCCGCACGGGCGAGCACGACCCGGATGCTTGGCGAAAGCCGGACGTAACGGATTCCGGCTGCCATCGCGACGCCAAGGCGCTCGCGCGGCAGCCGACGCTCAGGCAGATCGGGCTTCCAGCGCAGCAGCACGAAGATCAGTCCGGCATAGCTGACCGCATTGGCGAGGAATGCCGCCGCCGCCCCCGCAAACGCCACGAGGCCACCGCCGAGCGCCGGACCGGTGCTGCGTGCAATGTTGAACCCCATGCTGTTGTACGCGACCGCATCCGGCAACATCGTGCGCGGCACCATGTCGCCCACCGATGCCTGCCACGCTGGCCCGTTGAGTGCGGTGCCGCACCCGATCAGAAAGGTGAAGATCAGCAGCGACCATGGCGTGATCCAGCCGAGCCAGCTGCCCAGCGCGAGCGTAGCTGACACGAGGAGCATGAAGCATTGCGCGATCAGCATCACGCGGCGCCGGTCGAGATTGTCCGCAACCGCGCCGGCCCATAACGAGAGCAGCATGATCGGCAGGCTGGTCGAAGCCTGCACCAGCGCGATCATCTGCGGCGAGGCGCCGAGGTCGGTCATCATCCACGAAGCGCCCACCGACTGGATCAAGCCGCCGAAGTTGGAGAACAGGCTCGCCACCCATACGGCGCGGAACAGCGGAACCTTGAAGGGGCTGGCGGGTGCTTGTGTCATGTTGCGCGTCAATGCCGCAGATCGCGATCCGATCCAATTGGTCGCGCCGTCATGTCCCATCCGGAGCAGCAGCACGCTGGTGGTTCCGGCGTGGTCGGCGGTCCCGATCGGAAGACCTCGCGCAAGAAGCAAAAGCGGCGCCTTGCCGCCGCACCGGCACCTCGGTGGATTGGGCACCCGGAAACCCGGGGGAAATCTCACATGTGGTGCATCGCTGCGCGTGGTCGTTGACCTTGCCTCGCGTTTGGCTGGAGGGTGTTGGCCTGTGATCGGGCGGGGCAGACGGCCAGAGCCCGTCGCGATCGAAGGTCCAGCAGGCGCAGGAGTTGGAAGATGAAGCCCATGACGCGGGTCGATCGGCGCAGCTTCATATCATTGGCTTGCGCGACATTTGCGATGTCGGGCGTGTCCAGTCGGGCGGCAGCGGTCGATGCCGCGGTTCGCGACGATCTTGAGATTGTACGCCGGGCGTTGGAGTTGCACCCGGGTCTGAATCGCTACGTTGGTCGCACGGCCATTGCGGATGGGCTGGCGAGGCTCGCGGCTATCTGGGAAGCAAGCCCCTTGCTTGCAGATCGGTATCTGTTCCTGTCACGGTTCCTTGCCTCGATCCGCTGTGGTCACACCTATTGCAACTTCTTCAATCAGTCCGGTGCTGTCGCGGCCGATCTGTTCGATCGGCCAACGCGCCTGCCGTTCCATTTCATCTGGATCGGGGATGCGATGGTCGTCACCACTGGCTTTGACACCGGGCTGCCGCGCGGTTCGGTCATTACGAGCCTCAATGGCGAACCGCCGATCCGCCTTCGAGACCGGCTGCTCGAATATGTCCGTGCCGATGGTCATAACGATGCCAAGCGCGTGTCACTGCTCGAGGTACGCGGTGACGACCGCATTGAGACGTTCGATGTCTTTAAAGGCCTGCTCCACCCGCCACGTGATGGGGTGCATCGTCTCGCGGCGCGTCTCCCCGATGGCGGCTCACGGACACTCGACGTTCCTGCAATTGCTTTGGCGGACCGTCGCGCGCAGATGCCGGTCGCGCGCATCGCGCCCGACGCGCCAAGCTGGCAATGGCGGATGGATCCGAACGGTGTCGCTGTGCTTACGATGCCGGGATGGGCGATGTGGGATGCGAAATGGGACTGGAAGGCATGGCTCGCCGATCGCCTCGACTCGCTGGATGGCGCGCGCGGGCTCATCGTTGATCTGCGCGACAACGAGGGTGGAGAGGATTGCGGCGACGTCATCCTGTCGCGTCTGATCACCAGAGATTTCATGCCGCCGCGGCTGCAGCAGCGGCTTAGGTTCCGCCGCACGCCGACGGACCTCGACCCCTATCTCGATACCTGGGACGACAGCTTCCGCAAACTTGGCGAGGGTGCCAGCCCACTTCCGGGCGGCTTTTTGCTGCGGCCTTCAAGCGATGATGCCCTGCGGATCGTTCCCGCAGCCAAGCGCGTCCATTGTCCGGTGCGCGTTCTCACATCGCCCGTTAACAGCTCGGCGACCTTTCAATTCGCCAGCAACATGCGACGGATCGGTGGGGGCAAGCTGGTTGGGCGCGAGACCGGCGGGAACCGACGCGGGATCAACGGCGGCTGCTTCTTCTTCGTTCGCCTTCCGCATTCGAAGATCGAATTCGATCTGCCGCTTGTCGGCTACTTTCCGGTCGACAGACAGCCCGATGCCGGATTGGCCCCCGATATCCCGGTTTCCGACACTGCGGCCAGCATCGCTCGGCAACGAGACGTTGTGCTCAGCACGGCGATGGCGTCATTGTGACCGCGCGGCCACCCAGCGCGGCGAGCGTCCGACCCACGCCAAGGCTGATGCAGCGCGAGTCTGCACGCCCGGTCCGACGAGCCGGGCGGCGGTCCTTATGTGGAAGGGGTGCGCACGCCTCAAAGATGCTCAACCAGATACTCGACAAAGGCTCGTACCCGCGCGGGTGTATTGGTGCCGCCGACGAACACCGCGTGCAGCGGCTCGACATCGCCTGGATTGTAATCCTCGAGGATCGCGACGAGCCGCCCATCGGCGAGTTCGTCGGTTACGCTGAAACGGCCTACGCGCGCGATCCCGACGCCGAGCGCTGCAAGCTGCCCGAGCGTCTCTCCGTTGTTTGCCTCGATCGCCCCGCTGGTCGTCAGGCTGAAGGCCGTGCCGTCGCGCACGAATGGCCAGACCGGTTCGGCGCGGCGGAAATTGAAGTTAAGACAATTGTGCACGAGAAGGTCCTCGGGCGTAGCGGGTGTACCATGGCGCGCGAGATAGGCGGGTGAGGCGACGATGACGCGGCGATTCTCGCCGATCTTGCGTGCCGTCAGGCGGCTGTCGGCGAGCGGGCCGAACCGGATCGCGACATCGGCCTGTCCGGCGGCGATATCGACGACCGTGTCGGTGAGCGCGATGTCGACCAGGATCTGCGGATAGCGCTTCACGAACCCCGCGAGCAGGGGAACGATGCACAGGCGTCCATGCGCCAGCGCCGCGCTGACTCGAAGCCGCCCGCGCGGCGCCCCCTGATCGGCGATCTGCTGTTCGGCGTCGTTGAGATCGGCGAGGATGCGGCGTGCTGCCTGAAGATAGGCCTGGCCCTCGGCGGTCAGCGTCAGCACCCGGGTCGAACGCAACAACAGGCGCACGCCAAGTCGGGCCTCGATCCGGTCGATTGTGCGGCTGACCGCCGAAGGGGTCAGGCCGAGGCGTCGGCCGGCTGCCGAGAAACTGCCCAGTTCGATCGTGGCGGCGAAGATTTCGAGGGATCGCGCGCGATCGGCGCCATTGTCCATCTTTGCGTTCAAATCAAAAATCATTTGCGCTTTTGGCCTCTAATCCGGGGGCGGACCGTCAGCCATCTATGCGCGCATAGCAAATAGAGAAAGTTCTTGCGATGAAGCTCAATCCCGGACTGCTGGCGCTCGCGGTCGGTGCCTTTGGCATCGGTGTTACCGAATTCGCGCCGATGGGCCTTCTGCCGGTAATCGCCGACGATCTGGGGGTCTCGATCCCGGTCGCAGGGCTGTTGATCAGTGCCTATGCGATCGGTGTGATGCTGGGTGCGCCGCTGATGACGCTGACCACGGGGCGCGTACCGCGCCGCACGCTGCTGATTGCGCTCGCCGCCATCTTCACGCTCGGCAACGTCGTCGCCGCGCTGTCCGACAGCTATGGGATGCTACTCGCCGCGCGGATCGTCACCTCGCTCAACCATGGCGCGTTTTTCGGGGTCGGGTCGATCGTCGCGGCGAGCCTGGTTCCACCCCGCCAGCAGGCTGGCGCAGTTGCGGCAATGTTCATGGGCCTGACGATCGCCAATGTGGTCGGCGTTCCCCTCGCGACGTGGGCGGGCGACGTTCTGGGCTGGCGTGCGGTATTCTGGGGAATTGCGGCGCTAGGGGGTGCCACCATGGCTGCGCTGCGCCTGACCCTGCCGACGTTGCCCGCGCCGGCCCGCGGCAATGCCATGGCCGAGCTGCGCGTCCTTGGACGCGCCCCGGTGCTCGGCGCGCTCGCGCTTACCGTTGTGGGGTCGAGCGCGATGTTCACCGTCTTCACCTATATCGCGCCGATCCTGCGCGAGGTTACGCAGGCATCGCTGAGCTTCGTCACCGCGATGCTGGTGACCTATGGGGTCGGATTGACGCTCGGTAACTGGCTTGGGGGCAGATTTGCCGACCGTTCGGTCGACCGCACGCTGATCGTGACGCTCGCTGTGCTGACGCTCGTGCTGATCGCCTATGCGACGCTCATGCCATCGGCGATCGCCAGCGCTGTCCTGATCTTCCTGTGGGGCGTTGCGAGCTTCGCACTGGTCCCGCCGCTGCAGGTTCGGGTGATGAGCGCGGCCGCCGATGCACCCAGTCTCGCTTCGGCAATGAACATCGGCGCCTTCAATCTCGGCAACGCGCTCGGTGCAGCGCTGGGGGGCGGAGTGATCGCGCTCGGCCTTGGCTATCCGGCGGTCGCGCTGGCGGGAGCCGGCACCTCCGCGATTGGCCTCGCCGCGCTGCTGCTGTTGCGCGCGTCGGCGCGCGCGCAGACGTGCGCGGCGTGATGCCGGGCGGGGGGGGGGGTAGAGCTACCGCCTGAAAAGCAGGAGCTGAGCCAAATGGTCTCGAGGCATTGGCGAGCGGCGCTCGAGCAAGCCCTGTGACGTCAGAACGCGAAAAGCAGATCGCCTGTCAAACCGTCGACTTGTGAGAATAAAGGATGGTGGACGCACTAGGGCTCGAACCTAGGACCCGCTGATTAAGAGTTTTGTGGCCCTCTTTTCAGCGCTTTTCATCGGCTTTCAATAGCCCGCACAAATCTGCCAGCCTTCCTGATATGTTCTCGCATCGCTTTGCATTGCATTGGACCCGCTTTGACGTGTAGTGATTACGCGGCGATTAAGCGAGGTGCGGCGATGGCCCGGATGAAGATCACAAAGCGCAGCGTGGACGACGCGAAGCCTGCCGAGAAGGACGCCTATTTTTGGGATACCGAACTGCGCGGCTTCGGGCTGCGCGTCACTCCTAAGGGGGTGCGGTCGTATGTCGTCCAGTATCGCAAGCACAAGCAGCCAGCAAAGCGCATGACTATCGGAATTCACGGGTCGCCATGGACGCCGGAGAAGGCCCGCAATCGCGCGGAAGAGATATTGATGGACGTGGCGCGGGGTGATGACCCGATCCATGCGGCGAAAAAGCGCGCCCGCGCGGCGATCGATCTGGAGTTTGCCCGCTACATCGACACCTTCACCGATGGCTATCTGAAGCATGAATGGAAGGATTCTTGGGCGGACGCCAAACGCCAGCTTGAGAACCATGCGCTGCCGGTGCTCAAAGGTCGCCCGCTGCCGGAGATCGAAAAGCATGAGATCGCCAAGATAATCCAGAAGCTCAAGGATCGACCGGCGCTCGCGCGCAACACTCATGCAGTCCTGCGCAAGCTGTTCGCGTGGGCGGTGGATCAGGGGGACTTGCTCTCCAGCCCCATGCCGAGCGCCCCGCCGTCTGTGAAGGCCCGCAAGCGCGTCCTGACACCCGACGAAATGGTTGCCGCATGGCAGGCGAGCTACAAGCTCGACCGCCCGATGGGCCAGTTCGTGCGGCTGCTGTTCGCCACGCTCCAGCGCCGAAGCGAGGTTGCGGAAATGCCGTGGGCCGAGTTGACCGAGATGCAAGCTATGTGGCGGCTTGAGGGGGAGCGGGTGAAGAACGAGAATGACCATCTCGTTCCGTTGAACGCGCTTGCTCTGGAGGTGCTGGCCGATATGGCCGCTGGTCCCGTGCCGGTTGAGGGCAAGGCGAAGGCATGGCCCCGCAAAGGGCTGTTGTTCACCACCACCGGGGAAACCCCTATCTCTGGCTTCTCAAAGGTCAAAGCCAAGCTCGACCGCGAGATGCTGCCGATCCTGCAGAAGTTGGCGGACAAGCGGGCGGACGCGCTGGGCGAGGCGCGGGAATTGGTGTTCCTGCCGCCCTGGCGCTTCCATGACATTCGCCGCACCGGCACGACGCAGATGCAAGCGCTGGGCGTGCCGATTGAGGTGACGGAGAAGGTCATCAATCACACCAGCGGCGAAACCGCAGGGATTCGCGGGGTTTATAACCTCCACGCCTACACCGACGAGAAGCGCAAGGCGCTGGATGCGTGGAGCGCATACCTCTCGCGGTTGCTCAAGGACGCGGAATCGCCGTCCAACGTGATCGCGCTGGCCGAACGGGCGGCGTGATAGGGGCGCGGCTAGGTTAGCTCCCGAACGCCGGTTCCGCACCGGCCCGCCGCGCCTCATTCTTCAACTGCGGATCGCCAGCGGAGGCGAGCGTGACTGAATGGGTGAGCGCTAAAGAATTGATGGCGGCTTTTGGGGTGGACATGGTGTTCGTCCCCCACACCACTGCCTGCGCTGTTGCAAAGCGGGCGCATGTCGGCCTTCTCCGGTCTCGCGCAAAGCTGCTCAAGGTGGGCAACGATGTGCGCCGTGACGCGGATATTCCCAAAGCCTTCTGGTGGGCGGAAGGGTTCGAGGCGCTGGATCAGGACTGGCAGCGCGGCGACTTTTCGACGTGGATCGACAACAAGCTAGAGATGCAGGCATTCGGCGTAACGTTCTCGCGCGATGATGCCGAGGAAATGGGCGCGGAGTTCGAGCCGGTGCCGATGGTGCCGCTTTCCGCGTTCGAGCCTATCGATCGCGAAGCTGCGGAGCAATGGCACCGCGAAACATGGTGGTCGTGGATTGACGCCGTGGCATGGGTTGCAACCCGAAGCACTGAGGCGATGCAGATCCTTACGGCCTACCGAGCTTTTCATCTGCGCTCCCCGGGGCAGCCGCTTATCAACGAGCGCGCGCGATGGTCGATCGCGCAAAGCTTGATGAAGCCAAGCGAAGCGCGGGCCGCTGAAAGCCTGTTGATGACGGCACTTCGCCAAGGCGCGCTTGCGGCGCGCGGTGCGGTGAGCTCGGACGCACCACTTACGCTAATCGACGCTAGCGAGTGGACGCGCCTCGCCCGCCCAACACTGGCAAGCGTTGCCCTTGAAGGTGATCCCGCATCGGCGGTGTTCCATAATGTGCGTCTGTCGGTCCCTCAGGTTTTGGCGCGCTGGCCGATAACTGAGCCAATCGCGGCACCCGGGCCCAGCCAGCCGCATGACAAGGCGGCATGGGAAGCCGAGTGCAAGCGGGTGGCAGCGCTACTCGATGAGGAAGTGGTGGCAGTTCGTGATGTGCGGGCCAGCCATGTTGCTGCCCGTTGGAATCCCTCAATCGGAAAGCCTCCCAAGGTGCCTGCCATCACAAATCATATGGCCGGGAAGCCGAAGGAGGGGAGGCCGGTTAAGTGTCGCGATAAATAAGTGTCGTGACACACCGCCCCAGCTAGGCGCGACATTTCTTCTGTCCTCAATGGGGAACCACAACGCTGCATAGGGCAGCGTCAACGTGGAGCCTCAGGATGGCATACGACGACGATAGGTTGCTGACTTCGGATCAACTGGCCGAGCTTCGCCAATGCTCGCGCAGCAAGGTCGAGAAAGAACGACTGGCAGGGGAGGGGCCTCCCTTTATCAAAGATGGCTTTTCCGTGCGCTACCGCCTGGGCGATTATCGCCAGTGGGTGGCGAGCCAGCGTCGGTTTACCTCCACCTCCGAACTGGCGGCGGCATGAGCCATGCGGATCGAAGGAACGCTGACGGTTCGCGGGAGATTGCAGCCCGTGAAAAAGGGGGCGCGCTTTTGCGGAGCGGCCCCCTCGGAACTGATCGCTGACATCGCTGATCGGCATAACCTGACTAGCACCGAAGCGAATGCGCTTCAAACATTCTGCAACGGTGCAAACGCCGCCGTCCGTAGCTGGCGGGAGAAGCCGAAGCCACACGAGAAAAACGCGCTCGCTGCTGAGGTCGATCGGTGGGCGTGGCTGAACGCTCGTCCCAACCCTTTGCGCGGAGGCTGAACCATGCACGGATATACCAACTACGCAGACGCGGCCTTTGCCCTGATCGTGGCGCATCGCGAGGGCCGCACCCGCCTCTCGGAGAAAGGCGGCAGTTTCACCGGCCAACTGGTCGCGGGCATGTCGAACCTGACTGACCGGCAGCGCGACTGGCTGGACTCGCTGCTATCCAAGGCCGGGCTTCCGGCCCTCGATCTGAGGGAGGCGGCATAGTGGCAAATGCACTCCAGCAATTCGCCAATGGCCCTTGGTCCTATCCAGTCGACACCTCTCTGGAAGCGGCGGTGAAGGTCGAGCCGGTCGCAAGCGTCCTTCGCGAGAAGGTGCTGCGCACCGTCGCGGCTGCGGGGCCAGATGGCTCCACGGTCCTTGAGATGGCGGCGCAGGGCTATGATCGCCACGGCATCCAGCCCAGGTTCAGTGAGCTTCGGGCGGCGGGCAAGATCGCCGACAGCGGGCTTCGGCGTCGCAACCCTTCCGGCGTCCGCGCCATCGTTTGGGTGCTGCCCGAATATGCCCGCAAGGGCGAGGGGGTGGCCGATGGCTGATCCTGATCTTGTATCGCTCAAAGATCGTGGCTGGTCGGTCGTCGGTAAGTGCGTTGCGGTGACCCGCCTCGGCGATCAACCCGGCTTCGCTGTCGGCGTCCAGGCGCATTTGCGCAGCGGGGGCGTGGGCCGGGTCTGGCGCTCGCTGAAGCCTGCTCGGCGGCGTGCGGCCTATCTATCCCGGCTTCACAGCCTCCCAGTGATCGAGTCGCTGTGATGGAGGCCGTGGCGGATATGATCGCTGCGATGGAGGCGGCGGGCGTGCGACCTGTCGAACCGATCGCGCAACGGCTTGCTGGCGGGGAGTTGATCCGTTTCCGGTGTGAGGGGGATAAACCCTCGCGCCGGAACGGGTGGGCCGTCCTGCATCTCGACGGCATCCCTGCCGGGGCGTTCGGCAACTACCGCATGGGGCTTCACGACAAATGGCGTTCGGGGACAGGTTCCGCCCTGTCCCCCGCTGAACGGCGGGCCATGCGTGCGGAGATTGCCAAGGCAACCGCGCGCCGGGAAGCGGAACGACTGGCGGGCTGGGAACAGGTCGCGTTCACGGCTGAACGGCTATGGGATGAAGCTGGGCCCGTCGATCCGGCACATGCCTATGTCGCTGCCAAAGGGATGACCGGGGAAGGTCTGCGCCTGCGTCGCGCGGAAATACTCGTCCCCATGCGTGACGCGACGGGGAGGCTCTGGAACGTCCAGCGCATCCGGCCTGGCGGGGTTAAGCTCTTCCTCAAGGGCGGGCGCACCGATGGCCTGATGTGGCTGTGCGGCGATCCTGATGCGGTGATCTGCATTGGCGAGGGCGTCTCGACTATGGCGGCGGTGCGGCGTGCATCGGGCCATGCGGTCGTTGCGTCCTTCTCCGAAAAGAATCTGATGGTGGTGGCTCGCGCGGTTCATGCGCGCTGGCCGATGCTCGATAAGGTGGTTTGCGCCGATGATGACGCGCATCTGGTCGATCATCCTCACGTCCGCCGCAACCTTGGGTTGGAAACCGCGCGTGCCGCCGCACTCGCCATCGGCGGACGCCTTGCCGTTCCGCCTCGGGAGAGCTGAGCAATGGCAACGGCAATAGATTTTGACGACGCGCGCCGCGCGCAAGGCGATGGGGCGGTGCTGGTCGCAATCGAGGGCGCAAAGCGCCCCGGTGGGGTCAGCGCCACTCCCTACCGCTGGCGTGATCCGCGCGCGATCCCGCAACGGCCTTGGGTTTATGGTCGGCAGCTCCTGCGCGGCACCGTGTCGGTTGTCATCGCGCCAGGTGCTGCGGGGAAGACGGCGCTGTTAACCGGCGTGGCGATGTCGCTCGTCACCGCTCGCCCCCTGCTCGGCAAGATGGTGTGGGGAGGTCCGCAACGGGTCTGGATTTGGAATTTGGAGGACAGCCGCGACGATCTCGACCGGCTTATTCAGGCGGCGGCGCTGCACTGGAAAATTTCGGCCGACGACTTGGGCGACCGGCTGTTCGTCGATAGCGCGATTGACGGTGCAGAACTGAAGATGGCTGTCGAGGATCGCGACGGGTTCCGCATCATCGACCCGATCATGGACGCGCTGACTGCGGAACTGATCGCGCGCAAGATCGACGTGCTGATTGTTGACCCGTTCGTTTCGTCGCACAGCGTCAATGAGAACGACAACGGAGCTATTGATGCCATCGCCAAGAAGTGGGCGCGGGTGGCTGTGGCTGCGCGCTGCTCAATCGTGCTGGCGCACCACTCCAAAAAGCTCGCCGGGGCTGAGGTCGGCGCGGAATCGGCGCGTGGTGCGTCCGCGTTGGTCGCGGCGGCTCGCTCTGTCCTCACGCTCAACCGTATGTCGGAGGATGAGGCGACGCGGTTCGGCATCGAGCGCGACGAACGCCGCCGCTATTTCCGCACCTACGACGACAAGAACAACCGAGCGCCGCCAGCCGATCAATCCGACTGGTTCCAGCTCGCGTCGGTCAACCTGTGGAACGGGGCAAACGGAAGCGAGGGGGACAGCATCCAAGTTGTCCTTCCGTGGACGCCGCCCGAGGCGTTCGACGGGGTGACGCTGGATCACCTGCGCGCCGTCCAGAAGTCGGTCGCTGCTGGCGAATGGCGCAAGGACGTTCAATCCCCCGCATGGGTGGGGGTCGCCGTCGCGGAGGTGCTGGACCTCAACGTCAAAAAGGACAGCGACCGCGCCCGCATCCGCAAGCTGCTTTCGACCTGGCTTGAGAATGGCGCACTGGTCGAGGAAATGCGGAACGATGAGCGAAGCAAGCCCCGCCCGTTTATCGTCGTGGGTCGGCTCGCCGATGACAGTTCTCCACCTCCGCAAGGTGGGGTGGAGAAAGGTGGAGAAGTGGAGAACGCCGTCTCCACCACCACCTCCCATAAAAGGGAGGTGGGTGGTGGTGGCGAAGCGGCTCACCGCCCCGGCGCTGACAAGGTAAGAAGGTTTGGCGCGCCGGTGTTCCCGGCTGAACCGGCGACGAACGCGCTTCACGATCATGCGCGCGGCAGCGGCAGGATGATCCTCGCCCCCGGCGAAACCGGCGACGATGTTGATTTGGGGTTCGGCGCATGATGCGCGGTCCTGTCCTTACGGCGGAGCATCCCACGCGCGGGCATCTGTTCGCCGCCGTCGATCCGGCTGCGCGATTTGTGACGCCCGCTGTCGAAGCGACCCGGTTCGCGGCTCGGCTGAAGCCATTCGCGAGCGAGGGCGACGCACGGGCGGCGCTCGATGCTCTGTGTTCAACTCAAGGGGGTGATGGTGGCTCGAAAGCCTGAAACTACAAGGCGGCAACAGGGAGGGCGGTTCGCGCCGGGGCAGAGTGGCAACCCCGATGGTCGGCCTGTCGGCGCTCGTCATCGGACAACGCTCGCAATCGAAGCGCTGCTTGAGGGTGAGGCCGAAGGGCTGACCCGCAAGGCCGTCGAGATGGCGTTGGGCGGCGACACCACGGCGCTGCGTCTGTGCCTGGAACGGCTCGCACCTGCCCGGAAGGATAGCCCTGTCCGCGTCGATCTGCCCGCTGTGAACAATGCTGATGATCTGGCCGGCGCATCGTCCGCGCTGCTCGCGGCGGTGGCGTCGGGAGAAGTGACGCCGGATGAAGCGGGGCGGGTGATGACGCTGCTGACGGCGCACCGGGCCATCATCGAAACCGGCGAACTCGAAAGCCGGATCGCGGCGCTGGAAGCGAAAGGGGGCTGACATGCGCAGCATCGAACGACGGGTGGTGACGCTGGAAGGCCGGGGGCGCTCGGGTGACGCGCACCTCACAGATGAGGAAGTTCACGCGCGGGTCGTGGACCTGATTGGGCGTTTTGCTGAGGGCGGTGTCGTCCTGCCCGACGACTGGCGGGATCGCTGCGCGGCTGACGCCATCGGGTTTCTGGATTGGGTTGAGGAACAAGCGGAGGCGTTGCTGTGACAATACGGAAGCGAGTGGCTGCCCTGGAGGGGCGCGATGCTGGCAATGGCCAGCCGCTGACAGTGAGGGCATGGCTCGGGCAACCGCTGAGCGATGTGGAGCGCGCGCGGGTCGAGGTCGAGGCTTCGCGCCCTGTCACGGTCGATTTGTCGAAGGCGTCAAAGGAGGTGCAAGCATGGTTGGCATAACACGGGAGCGGCGTGTGGCCGCATTGGAAGCGCGGGAGCCGGAGGAATCTGCACCGCGATATACATTGTTCCGCACAGCGCTGCAGGACCGCGCGGAAGCGATGCGGGTCGCGGGCATCCCAGCGGATACGTCGGATGATGAGATCCTCGAAATTGTCCTGCAGGGCGTGAAGCCGGGGGCTATCCAATGAAGCGGCGTGTCGATCGCGTCGCCGCGTTGGAGGGCAAGGCGTCACCTATGGGCGGGCGCTGGCTGCGCGTGATCCAGATGCCGGGGCAGACGCTCGCGGAAGCGTTGGCGGCGGGTGGGGTCCGGGTGGAGGTGTCGGATCGCCTGATTGCCCGCGTCGTGATCTGACACACGAATTTTCCCGCACCGTAAAAAAGAGGCCCCGCCAGACAAAGCCAGCGGGGGGCGAGTGTTCGGCGATATTCGATCTTGCCCGAAGGAATTGCCATGATGGCAACACCTTTCAGCCGCTCTTTATCGCGTGGGCTTCGGGTCGCGCATCATAAAGAGAACGAACACGGCGAGGCCGCAGAGGTACGCTTCCGCGATCATAGCGGCGGCTCCATGTTGTAGTCGGGTTCGTCGTGGCCCTCGTCCTCGCCGGGGTCGCTGACAGGGCATCCGGGGCCGGTCCATGGCGTGGTGCCGTGGCCGTGGAAGTCGTCCTCCCCTAGCGAGCCGTCCAGCTCGTCGCCGTTGGCCTCAACGTCCGTGTCTCCGTCCATCGTGTCGAGCGCCTCGATCATCCGGGCTGTCAGCCGTTCCAGCGCGGGGCGTGGCAGCGAAGGGATGGCCGATAGCAGGAGGTCGAGCGGGAGCGCAGCGGGGTTGCCGGTGCGGATCAGGACCGCGGTCATGCCACAATCTCCCCGGCCTTGGCCCGCAGATGCCCCGCAAGGGCCTGTGCGGCGTCGGGGTGCATGATCTGCCCCCGGAGCGTGTCTAGGCGCTGTGCGGCGCGGCAATCGAGCGCGGCGATGCGCGACACATACAGGCGTTCGCCCGTCACGATGACAACGCCTCCGTTATCGCTCCAGTCTGCGAACCAGCGCGCGGCGTCGAAGGTGGGAGCCGCTTGCGCGGCCCCCTGCGTGATGATCTGCGCCATTGGTCACGCCTCCGCTTTGGGGGCGGGGTTGCGCAACCAACGCACCCGCGCGACCTCGGCGGCGAAAGCCTCGCCAAGCGCCTCGGGCTGTTCGATCTGCTGTGCAACGATGAACGCGAACAGGCTGTTGAGGCCATAACGCAGCGCCTCGCCCTCGGCCTTGTTCCAATCCTCGCCCTCTGCGTCCGCAATCAGGTCGTAGGAATTAGCCGCGTGGAAGGCGAGCGCGGCGGCGTCCTCCCATGTGCCGGGGGTCTGTCGCAGGATCGCCAGCCGGAGCGCATCCTGTTCCTTCAACAAGGCGAGGATCGCAGTGTGGATGATCGCCTTTGTGTCGCTGTCCTTGCCAGAGCTTGCATAGTCGAGGCGGGAGTATTCCGCCCCCGCTGCCTCATAGCGATCATGGATGGACAGGATGGCAGAGCGGCCACGCGGTTCGGCAATGACCAGCACGTCAAAGCCCTGCGCGGTCGGCGTCACGTCTGCGACATAGCCAAGCGGGGCGGCGAGCGCCTCGGCCTCAACGCCGCACGGGCCTTCGATGCTGACGCGCCAGCCGGAGAAGGTGCCGCCGTTGAAAGCGGTCTGTTCGATGATGCGGGCCATGTTCACGCCTCCCCACCGATGAAACGTCGAAGATCGGCAACGATGGGGGCGACGAAGCGCTTGCACCAAGACGGGGTATCCGTGCTGCGTTCGTGCGCCCCGACCAGATAATCGAGTTTCCAGAGCGCGGCCTTTGCGTCTGGCGCGGGGGTCTGGATCAGCCGGGTTTCCAGCCGAGCGAAAATCTCACAGAGGCGCTCGGATCGGTCCTCCACTACTGGCAGGCCCAATTCGGCGTGAATGGCGATGCGCTCCGGCGTGTCGCGGAACGGGACACCGCCCGTCGCCTCCACATAACGGGCATGTAGCGGGCTATAGACCTCCCGGTCATAGTTCTGCGTCGCTGCGTGGGCGCGCTCCATTCGGGCGTAAAGTCGCCACCAGCGCCCGCCGTCTGGCGAGCTTCGGGCATTGGCGGCGTGTCCCGCAATGAGTCCGACGCTCGGTGCGATGGCGATTGCGCCGAGCAGCGCCCGGCGAGTAACAATGCTCATAGTCGTTCCCTCACTAACAGGGTTGCGATCAGCGCCGGGGTCGAGGGGCCTAATCCTCTGCCTCGGCGCGCCTCGGGCGTCCGCCCTTGGTGTGTGTAACTTACACCCGTTAACCATACTGTCAACACAACTTGTGTAAGTTGCGTTCGTCGTGTATAACCGGCGCATGGAAAACGAGAAAAAGGACCAGCGCCTTCAGCTGGTGATGGCCCCCAGCGATGTCGCGGCGGTCGATGCGTGGCGACGTGCGCAAGCCGATTTGCCGGGACGCAGCGAAGCGATCCGCCGACTGATCCACGCTGGCATCGCGGCGACAACGAAATGACGGGCAGGGTCTCGATCTACACCGACCTGTCACCCGACGCTCAGACAACGGCACAGGAGGCGGTGAAGCGGATTGACGCAATCCGGGGCCGGATGGTCGAGGACGTTATCCAAATCGGACGGGAGCTGTCGGCGGTCAAGGCGAAGCTCGGGCATGGTCACTTCGGGCCGTGGCTCAAAGAGTCATTCGACTGGACCGAACGCACCGCACAGAACTTCATGGCTGTGGCAGAGCGGTTCGGGTCAAATGCGAAAGCCGTTTCGCATTTGCCGCTGACCACGGTGTATGCGCTGGCGTCGCCGTCAACTCCCGACCTAGTGCGCGATGATGTAGTGAAGGGCATCCAGACCGGAAAGCTGGCTGGCGTCCAAGAAGTGAAGGACCGGATTGCGGAGGGTCGCAAGGCATTCCAGCGCGAGCAAGAAGAGGAAAGGCGGATCGCCCGCCGCAACCCTAAGGCGTCACCTGCGGAGGTCAAAGAAAAGCTGCGCAAAAGCCGGGAAGCGGCCAAGGCCCGGTTTGAACAAGATCGGCTTGGCCGACAGGCCCAGTTTGAGGCGAGACAGAACGCGGTTACCGCGTTTGTCGATGGCCTCACCGAAGAGCAGCGCGTGCAATTGTACGAGATGACCGAAGCCCATTACATCAGCGGCGGCGATATTCGCGCGGCGCTCGGGAGTATCGGCTGGCATCATCCGAAGCTGCGGATTGCTGCGTTGGAGGCAGGTCAATGACGGTTCGGGTCTTAGTGGTATCCGAGAATGCGGCACAGCTTCCAACGGGCGACACAGTGTTTGATGTAGCACCGCGCGTTGGGGAGACAGTCGTCCTTACAGGTGCTGACGGAAAGCGCCGGTTCTATAGGGTGGTTGATGCTGTGCATTTCACCCGGCAGGATGGCTCAATCGGCTATTCGGTCTTGGTAGAGCCGGATCGAGACAACCCACCCCGGAAGTGGGTGGCCCCCACGGATTACACCCCTCTCGTTTCGGCATAACCTCTGCGTGTTCCAATTCTTAACTGGCGCGGTTGCCTCATTCTTGAGCCTAGTAGCCCTCGCGGCCCTGGTCGCTTCGATCTCGGGCGCTCGACGGCGAGAGTGGCGCTTGGCTGGTTGGGCGCTGCTGGCGACAATGTTCTTCGGCCTCAATGCGCTCATGTTCTGGGATAGTGCTGTCACGGGCAAGCGGGTGACGCCGGATTACGACGCGCCACGGTCCCGATAGGCCTCAGCCTCGCACAGCATGGATCGCGGTTACCAAACCGTTGCCCCCATCTCCTCCAGCCAGTTGCTCCAGCTGTCGTCGCGTAGGCTTTCACCCCATGCGCCCCCGAATGGAGCTGGGGCGTCCAGTGAAACGTCGGCCACCGACACTATCCGAACGGTACTGCTCGCGGGACGGACCCGATTCCCTTCAGTTCTCCGGGCGAACAAGGGCTCGTAGTTCCTCGGGAGGCCCATTTTGATCCGCCAATAGCGCCCAAATCCTTTGCCCTTGCCCATGATGCAAGTGATCCGCCGATCGCTAAGTCCCTGCAAATAGAGCTGACGGACGGGTTCACACCAACGACTGGTCGACGTGGCACCGGTCGCCGGAACATAGTTCGATGGCAGCGATTTGTTTCGCCGCCATTCCCCTACGCTGGTGTAATGCACCCCCTGCGCCGTCGCGATCTGGGAATCATTCAACCCTTCGCTATAAAGCTGAAGCCTGTCGCGCATCCGGACAAGGGCGGGATGGCTCCTGTTCGTTGGTAAGCGATGGTACCGCCGCCAACAGGAGATAGTCTCGCGAGAGACACCCGTTCGCTCGGCAATCTCTCGATCCGTTAGCCCTTCACCGTGTAGCTGGATACGCAGCGCGCGGGCTTGGGGAGTGAGCATAGCCGATCCTACGAAAGTGGAGCGTCTGCGACTCGACTCCCGGGCGAACCTGACGCAGCATCCTAACCGGAGGGGCGATGCTGACAATTGCAATCCTGCCGCTCGCGAGCGCACCGCATTCTGGCGGCACTGATGCCAACGGCTGCCACCGCGACCGCAAGACCGGGACGCGGCATTGCCACGGCAAGAGAGGTGCTGCTCCGGCACCAGCTCGGCGGCTTGCGGGCGGGTCCGTATATTACCCGAACTGCGCTGCTGCTCGGGCTGCTGGTGCTGCCCCGGTTCGTGCTGGTGATCCGGGCTATAGTCGCAAGCTTGACCGGGATGGGGACGGGGTGGGGTGCGAATGAGCGACAGTCTCGGAGGCCCGATTTAGCCCCTTCCGAACATTCCTTGGCCAAGCTCGACAACTTGCTTGATATGCTCAGGCATCGGCAAGCCTTCGTTGCGCTCCTTCAGCGGGGCGAAAGCGCCCCTAAGCGCAGCTATCGTAACCACGACAATACCTCCAACGCAGGCGACGATAAGTGCGGTCAGTGCATTGCCCGGATTATCGCCGAAAATGCGATCTGAGAGACACAGAACGGTTACCAAAAGCGCGGCAAGGCCGACCACTACTACCCCGCAAGCAATGGCAACCCACACGCGGATCACGCGGTGCCAAGCAAGCTCCTTTGAGAACTGCCGGACGTAGTCAACGGACGCTGCCTTGTACTCAGTCCATTGGCCAAAATCCGCCACGAGCAGGTCGAGACGTTCCGCGAGCTTTCGAACCTCCGCGTCGGCCGGCTCAGCGGGGGCCTGCTGCTCTTGCTTGGCAGCAACCCCCTCGATGATACCAGCGATGTCAGGCTGGTTGCTGCTGCGCCTGCCGAGCATGGGCCAGTTCGCGGTAATGCGCCTGAATAAGTTCATCCGGGATCTCATTCGACTGGCCGGGCGTGTACGTCTGCGACCATGGCGTGTCGGGTTTATGCGTAATGCTCGACAGCGTGAACGCGTGCATATCCCCATAGCCCCGGACGACGGACTTGATAATGTCAGATTGACTCTTGGAAAGGTCCGCATCGGCAAGGGGGCCGAACGGCGTGGACGCACGCTCGGTAATTTTGCCGGAACCGAACTTACGGAATGCGCGGTACACTGCTGGGAATACCGGGCCGTGCTGCCAAGCCTCAGGCCTCTCATTCACCAATGCCTTACCCAAGAGGGCGAGGGACCAGCCGTGAGCAATATAGACCAGCTTGAGCAGCTGCATAATGGTCAAAGCCTTGCCTTGACGGGCTGCTTCATCCAGCACGGCATTTGCGATTGCTAAAGGCGAGTGCGCCGTCATTGCGAAGCCCTCCTAGCCGTTCGCGGGTGACATACCTCTGCCTGTAAGATTAGGCAGGTCTCAAATATACGCCGAGCGCGTCAAACTTACAATGGAAGGTTACCCGGCACTGGCTGCTTTGATGGCGAGCCGAACCCTCTCCGCACTCGCATCATGGCCGATCGCGCGCAGCCCCTCCCAGTTCATGCCTACGCGCAAATCCTCTCGCTCAAACGCTGGGAGCCAGTCGTCCAAGAACGTCTCAAGCGGTATCCGGCGCGGGTGGTAGTCGCGGTATTCGTCGGCGCCCTCGATCAGCGCCCAGGCACGGCGCTCGGTTGACCAGAATGGGATAGCAGTGTGATCCGTGGCGGTGGTCGCGGTGGGGAAGCCGTCGCCGTCCCAAATGGTCCAGACCTCCCCGGATGCGCAAACCTCGCGGACAAAAGCAACGGCGGGCGCGGTCGGGTCAGTCATCGGACCAAATTTCACCGACTTCGGACTGTGCGAAACGGTAGTCCGTCAGCCACACAGCCTCATCCGCCTCATCGCGATATTGAAGGCAGATGTTGAGTTGCTTGCTTGCGTTCCGTCCGATGCCCAGCCCTTTCGCGGAAAGCTCATAGGGTAGTAGCTTGAGCGTGGACCCGCCAACTCTGGCCCAAACGGTGAGTTTCCGCAGCGACATTTGGTCGCCCACCTCTCGGCCTATCTCTCGAATTTTTTGCAGCGTTTCCAGCGACCCGTCGTCGTGAATGCCGCGCGACTTCATAATCCGAGCGATCAAGTCATCCGCCGTGATGTCGGGTTGAGGGGCCGGTTTCGGAGACCTTCGATCCAGAGCTGCCAAGAATGCGTCCAACCACATGCCCGCCGCTAAGCCAGCGAGTCCTGAAAGCACGGCGACCGATGCTGTCTGGCCGATAATCTTGCCCAGCCATCCCGCCACCGCGTCTGCCCGGTTAACTGGGTCGCTGAACAGTCCGCGCTCGGTGGCGTAGGCAATAATCCACTCTCCGGCTAACGTACTGACGATGAATAGCAGGAGGGTGGTCACGCCCCACTGGACTCGCCGCCTGATCGACAGGCTGAGAAACCACCTCACCGCGAAGTCACCATACCGCTGTGCCCACTCCTGGCCGGTTGATCGGGTGCCCCGAATCGCCGGTGCGACAATCTGGAGCATCAGGCTAATTCGACGGGCGAACTGGGCAAATATCCGCTCGCGTCGCGCGAATTTTTTCGGCCCGATGATCTTTGGTGAACTCAGAGCGAAGCGGGCATAGGACAACCACCCCTGCTGGGTAGCAAGGGCAGTCCCGCCCGCTTCCGACTGTATGACCTTTGGAGCCACCCGTCGCTTCGCGTGCGCGTCCGTGCCAAGGTGAGCTGGACGCTCGGCAGTTGCTTTCGAGGCCATCCCTGCCCCGCCGATCCCCGCTCTGCCTTTCGGACTCGGGCCGCGCTTCGATCAGACCCCTTCTGGTAGCGCACGCTGCTCATTCGCCAGAGTTTCAAGCCAACCCGAATGAGGCGACCACGGCTAGGCCGGGTTCGCATCTTGTATTCCATGCGTTCCACAATCGCAAGCCATCTCGATCAAACACAGTCCATCGTGAGAACATCTGGACTTTGTGGCGCATTTGTGGTATCAGGATACCCGTCTGATTGGAGGTCCTATGCGTTCGTTCGTGCATGACGCTGCTGTGCGGTTCCGCGTGAATGGGGAGCTTCTGGCGCAGGCTGAGGCGAAGGCTCGCCGGGAGGGCATGGGCCTGTCGGAGTTCATGCGCGCAGCGATCCGCGACAAGGTGCGGGAAGCGGCATGATCGGGCTGATTGAACGCATCCGCGCCGCCCTGCCTTGGGCCAAGCCCGCGCCGGTCGATCACGATAGCCTTGGCGCAATCCTCGGGGAGGCGCTGGAAGCTGCGAAGGCTGAGCGCGCATCTCGACCGCACCCGCTCGACCTTCCCCTGAGCGACTGGCCGATCGATAACGCTGGCGGGTTGGCGCTGGTCTGCCTCGCAAAGCAGTTCTGTACCGAAATGGCGACGCGCGGCTTTGATCCGGTGAAGGCGTGGGACAGCCTTGCGGCGCTACCCTCGGCGTCACTCGATGATCTGCGCTCGGCTGAGGGATGGTCCACACTCTCAGCGCTGGTGTCCGGTGGAACCGTGGTGCTGCGCCTGAAAGCAGATAATCCCCACCAAGAGATTACACGCGTGGCGCTGCAATTCGCCCACTCTGTCGCAGCGCAAGGGGTGATGACGCCGGGGCAGGTCTATGACGCACTGATTGCGCTGCCCGATAGCGTCCTCCAGCTCGTACACCGGCGCGGGTCGTGGCCGGAGCTGGAGCGCGTCGTGGCAGGGGGAGGCGCACCGTTGGGCGCGCGGACGCATTGAGCGCTGTGGCGGGTCTTGAGCGGTCCTTTGATGCTGCCCGCGTGAACGCACTGGTCAACCATCCCGCTATTCGCCCGCACCTTGGCGGTGATCCTGCTGCGCCTCTCGATCTTGGCGACGCTGTGACCGACGCGGCCAACGTGTTCCTGCTCGGTGAGCATGGCGGCTTTGCCTTCTGCTGGAGCGCGCCGGGCAGCTACGAGGTCCACACGTTCATCACCCCGGAAGGGCGCGGCGAGTGGGCGGCGCTTGCGGCGGCTGAGGGGCTGGCTTCGATCAAAGCACACGGGGCAAGCCATCTTTGGACGCGGGTCGATCCCAAGGCGGCGAACGTGCGCGCCTACACGCTTCGGGCGGGCTTCGGTGCTGCTGGGACGAAGGTCTGTGACCTGGGCGCTGGCCCGGTCGAATATGAACTCTATGAGCGGAGACTGTAGATGCCAGCGGGGGCAATCATCGGCGGCGTCATCGCCGGGGCCGGAGCGATCGGTTCAGCCGTAATCGGATCGAATGCGCAGCGTAGCGCAAGCCGTGACGCGACACAGGCGGCGCAGGATTCGACGGCACAGAATGCCGCCCTGTTCCGCGAAGCGCGTGCGGAGAACATGGCTCTGCTCAGCCCGTTTGTGGGCCGTGGCAATGCAGCCGGAGCGCAGATCAATGCGCTGCTCGGTTTGGGCGGCACCACCGGGAACAACGCCGCGACGCTACCAGCGCCCGCGAACGATGTGGCCATGGGAACGGTCAACGCGCTCGCTCCGTATGGTGGAGGCGTCCCGAGCTATCAGCAGTTCACGCGCGGGGGCAATCCACCCGGCGCTTACCCGGCCCTGCTCCAGCGCGACGCGGAAGGTAACTTCGGTCGCGATGTGATGGGCATTGGCCATGATGTCGTGATGCCGGGGCTGGTCACCGGCTATGGCAGCGGGACGTTCGACACGAACGGCAACCCCGTCACGGTCGGCACGCAAGGCCAACCCGCGCCGCAGTCGGCACAGCAGGCAGCGAACGACGCCTTCAACATTTTCAAAAATTCGACCGGCTATCAGTTCCGGGTCAACGAAGGCATGAACGCGCTCAACAGCGGCTATGCCGGGTCGGGCCTGTTGCAGTCCGGCGCGGCGCTCAAGGCGCTCGACGACTACCGCCAGAACATGGCGAGCAACGAGTTCGGGAATTACATGGCGTACCTGGGCAATCAGCAGGGCGTCGGGCTGTCTGCTGGCTCTGCGGTCGCCGGGGTTAGTCAGAACTACGCGAACAACATGGCGTCTCAGAACAACGCGCTCGCCTCCACCATCGCAAACAGCGCCTTGGCGCGGGGTCAGTCCGCCGCGCAGCTTTGGGGCGGCGTCGGCGGCGCGCTGGGTCAGGTCGGCGGCATCATCGCAGGGCGGGGGTAATCATGGCATTCGACATCAACTGGGGGTTGGCGCAGTCCCCGAACTACGTCGGCAACGCGCTGGGCGCATTCCAGTCGGGAATGGAAATGGGGCGGCAAATGAAGTTGCGCAACGCCCTGACCGACCTTGCGACCAATCCCGACAACCCCGACGCAATGCGCGTGGTAGCGGCGGACAATCCCGACCTTGCCTATCGCATGGGACAGCGCCAGCGCGAAACCAAGCGCAATGCCCTTATTGGTCAAGTGTTCACCCCTGACGCGGCACCGCCGCAACCGGGTGCACCCGTTGCCCCTGTCGCTCCTTCGCCGGATGCTGGCGCGCCCACCACGCTCATTGATCCCGCCAAGCTGCCGCAGCGGACGGACGGCCTGCGGATCAATCAAGCGGCCCTGCGTGACCTCTACAAGTTCGATTCTGAAGCCGCGTTCAACGTGCAGACGATGATTTACAAGGCCGATGAAGCGACGTTCAAGAACACCCAGCGCTCGGGCGAACTGATGGCGCGCGCGGCGACCCACCTGCAGGGTCTGAAGCTGCCAGACGGCTCGCCGGATATGCAGGGTCGTGCGCGGGAACTTCAGGCAATGGCCCCGCAACTGGTCGCCCTGGGCATGACGCCGGAGATGATCGCGCAAGCGGACCTGACCGACCAAGGCCTAGCCCGCTATACGGTCGTTGGGCAGACGCTCGCCTCGCTGCTCGACAACGAACGGGCCGACCGCCGCCTCGATTGGATGATTGAGGATGACGAACGTGACAACGCTCGCGCTGACCGCAACACCGATAGCCTCATTTCGGATCGCGCCGCGCGTCGTGACCTGACGGCACGCGGGCAGGACATTTCCAGCCGCGACCGGCGCTATTCGACCGACCGCGCAAGCTCTGATCGACGGCGCGGGCAGGATTTGACCGACACCCGGGGACGCCGGGGTCAGGACATGACCGATCGCCGCGTTCGCGAGGGCTTCGGATCGTCGGGCGGTAAGCGTGCGGGCAAGACTCCGACCACGCTGCCCCGCATCGCGTCGAAGGCCGAGTACGACCGGCTGCCGAAGGGCGCTGAGTACATCAATCCCAACGGCGAGCGGATGAGAAAGAAGTAGGATGGCTCAGGAATGGTGGGCGGGTGACGAGGTTGTTGAGCCGTCGAACAAGCCTGCCGACTGGTGGGCCGGGGACGAAATGGTGGAGCCGCGCAAGCGTCGCCCCCGCGATCAGCGCCGTGACAGCCGCGCCCCGCGCCGACCCGCTGCCCCGGCGAACCTGACCCCTACCGGGCAGAACTATGACGGCGACACCTACCGGACGCAGGGTGGCGCCAACGCTCGGCTAGGCGGTGTCGATGCGTTCGAGCTGCAACAGAATGCGCTCATCGGCGTCCCCGGTTCGCCCGTGCCAGTGGGCGTCATGGGCCGCAACGCTCTCGCTCAATTCGCGACTCCCGACGCGACCGCCAAGTCTCAAGGGCAAGCCGCATGGGGGCGTCCGCAAGTGGCGCTGTCACGTGACGGGCAGGACGCGGGCGAGGCGATCATTCGGCAGGGCTTGGGCGTGCCAGTGCCGAGCTACCTCCAACGGGACAGACCGGAGGGGCTGACCAACGATCTACCGACTGATGTGCGCGCGAACTACATCGGTGCGCAGCGCGACGCGATTGCCTCCGAACAAGGCGCTTATGCTGGCCGCTACCAGACGCCGGCCGATTTTCGCGCCCACGGCAAGGATGCTCCGTGGCAGGGCAAGATTCTGATGACGCCGGAACAGGCGGCTGCGTGGGAACAGCTCGTCCGCAATCCGACAACGACGCCGGAGCAGGTTGGTGCGTGGCTCGAATCGCAGGGTCACAAGGCTGAGAACGTCCGCAATGTGGTGCGCTTCCTGTCGCGCAATCCGCAAGCCGAGGCGAACCCGGCGTTTCAGCAGCGGGACGCAGAGGGCAACCCGGTTCAGCCTGAGCCGCGTGGCCTTATCCTCCGCTCGCTCGATGCGCTCAACGAGGGCATCATCGACATTGTGGCCGCGCCGTTCGATCTGTCGCACGCAATCGCTACTCCGTTCGCTGAAGCCGCTGGCGTCGATATGTCTGCGGGGTCGCCTTTCTCGTCTGGCATCCGCGACGCATGGCATGGCCTTGGGCTAGGTCAACGTGATGAAGGATCGGCCCCGCGCTCGGACCTAGAGCGGTATGGCCAAGCGTTCTTGCGCGGCACTGGATCGGCGATCATCCCCATCGGCGGGACTGTCGGTGTCGGCTCGAAACTGGCAACCCGCATGCCCTCGCTCGCAACGCAGGCATCAGCGGCGCGCACGGCCTTTCGGGAGTCGCTGGTCGATGCGGCGAAGAACCCCGGCACCGCTGTAGCGCTTGAGGTCGGCGCGGGCGCTGGTTCCTATCTGGGCGAAGAAGTCGCGAACGATGTGGCCCCGGGCAATCCCTACGCGGCTATGGCTGGGCAGGTAATCGGCGGTCTCGGTGGCGGTTTCGCTGCTGGCACTGCTGGGCGTCGGATGGGTGCCAGGTCGTCGGGTGATACCGTGGCACCTGCTCGTGCTCCTGAAGCGCCAGAAGCGGCGATGTTCGATGATGCAGCGCCGATGGTCGAGCGCGACGGCGCACTGTTCGCCAAGTTGGCCGATGGGCGTGAGGTGCCTATCCCGATTGATCCGTCTGGCAAACCGGGTGTCACTTGGACGGTGAACGGCTGGGAGGCGCTGGTCGATGTCGCGCCCGATGGCTCGGGGCGATACGGGCCGCAGGGCGACCCCGGCAATTCGCTGCCCAGCCCCTACCGCGATCTGGCGAACCAGTTGAACGGCGCGACGCCTCGCCCGATGGGTGCGCCTGATGCTGCTCAGCCCGGTAACGCTGGTAACGTACCTGAGGCGTTACCGCCCGAACCTGCCCCGGCAGCACGCGCCGATGATCGCGCGGCGCTCGATGCCGATATGCTCGAGCTGATGGATTATGCGACGCGCGGGCCTGAGGCAGAGGCGGACATTCGCGCTACGCTCAACAGCGTCGGGCCGGATTACCCCTATGCCGAAGCGGTGAAGGACATTCGCGCACGCTATGCGCCGATGGAGAACGAGGGCGGTCGTCAAACGCTTATCGGCCCCGCTGTCGATCGCCAGCCTGACCGCATCGATCTGAACGCGCGGCCTCGCCCGCTGCTCGATCCCGCGACCGATGCCCAGCGCATGGCGGCGGCTGAGCGCCTTTCACCGGGTGATGTCCTGCCGGTGCCGTCCAGCCGGGTTGCGGATGCGGATGAAGCCGCCGCAATCGAGCGCGGGCGATACAAGCGCGAAGCCGCGGGCAATCCGCGTGCCGAGCTTGAGACGCGCGGCTATCGCGATCCTACGGACGGGCTGAAGGTCATTCGCCGGAAGGGACCGCCTGACCTTGTGACGTGGCTGCGCTCCGAAGGCGGGTTGAAGCTGTTGGATCAGGATGTCGGGGAGCTCCGCCACGCTGGCATCGACAACAAGCCCCGCAACGATCTGGAATTTGCCAAGGGCGAGGACAAGCTAGGCAACCTGCTGGATGACGAACGCGGGATGCCGTTGGACTATGCGGCGATGCGGGCATGGGAGGCGGGCTATTTCCCCGACCTTGCTGAGCGTCCGACGATTGCAGAATTTATGGACGCGCTCGTAGCGACGCATCGCGGCAGCTCTGGTCGCGTGTTCCATCCCGACGATCTGCCCGAGCTTGACCGCTACCGCGCTGCCGACGCGCAACATCAGGCGGTGAAGGCCGCGCAACAGGATGGCGCAACGCTGCTGCGTGATCGCAGTGAACCGGCATCACTCGATGACATGGACGCCAATGCCGCGCCGGTCGAAGCCTATACGGAGTGGGGCGAAAACGCGCCTGACTTCGCGGGCAATATCCGGCTGGATGGGCTGGACAGCCCGCAAGAGATCAAGCGCGCCTTGGTCCAGGTCGAGCGGGTGACGGGAGGATTCGACGCCGCGCGCCGGGGCCGGATCAGCCAAGCGGAAACCGAGCGCCTTGCAGGCGAACTTGGGATGACGCCGAAAGACCTGCTCGCCCGTCGCAAGGGGCAGGCGTTCAACGCAGAGCAAGCGCTGGCCGCACGCCAAATCCTCGCGAAGTCTGGCAATGAGTTGGTCAACATGGCGAAGCGCCTCCAACGCAAGGCGGCGGATGCTGAGGCGTCGCCAGCCGATTATGTCGCGTTCCGTCAAGCGATCGTGCGACATGCGGCCATCCAAGAACAGGTTGCGGGCCTCACCGCCGAGATTGGACGAGCGCTATCGGCGTTCCGAGTCACGGCGGACAGTCGCAGCGTGAAAGGTGATGTGCTGCGCGAATTGATCGACAAGGGCGGCGGGGAAGGGAGCATTCTCGACGCGGCCCGCGCGATCCTTGAGCATTCGGACACACCTCAGCGCCTGAACACAAAGGCGAAAGCGCTGGCATCGCCACAGTTCCGCGATAAGGCGCTGGCGCTGCTGTATTTCTCGCAGTTGTCGGGTGTCACTACGCACGCGGTCAATATCGTGTCGAACACCATGACTTCGCTCGCGCAGATCCCGGAGCATTTCGTCGGCGCTGGCGTCGGCGCGATCAGGAAGGCGCTGCCGGGGCAGGCCGACACTGATCGCATCCTGTTCAGCGAAACCGGCGCGCGTGTTGTCGGGTGGCTGGCTGGTGCCAAGGAAGGCTTTGGACAATTCGCCCGCACTCTCCGCACAGGAGACACCTCGGACGGTATTACCAAGGTAGAAACGAGGCAACGCGCGTTCACTGGAAAGACCGGGGCGGTGATCGACTTTCCCACGCTCATGCTTGCAGCTGAGGACGAGTTGTTCAAGGCGATGGCTCGCCACATGGACATCGCCGGGATGGCAGTCAGGCAGGCACGCAAGGAGGGTTTGCGCGGGCAAGCTGCTCGCGACCGCGCTGCGGAGTTGAAGGCCAGCCCTACGCCGGAAATGCTGGAACAGGCTTTCGATTACGCTCGATATGTCACGTTCCAGCGCCCGCTAGGCGACATCGGCAATACGGGGATGGCATTCCTCAACAAAGCATGGGGCCTGCGGGTCTTCGTCCCCTATGTCAGGACGCCAACCAATCTTTTGAAATTCGCAGCGGAACGGTCGCCAATCGCGCCTCTGCTGTGGAAGTGGAGCCGCGACTTTAAGGCGGGCGGCACCCGGCGGGATATGGCTATTGCGCGCTGGGTCGTCGGGACTGGCGCAACGATGCTGGCCGTGGAGGCCGCGCGCCAAGGTCTGATTACCGGCGGCGGACCCGCGAACGATAGCGCCAAGCGGCTGCTAGAGGCCGATGGCTGGCAGCCCTATTCGGTTAAGGTCGGTGACAAATACTATTCCTATCGCCGCCTTGATCCATTCTCGACCACGCTGGGAATGGCGGCTGATTATGTCGATCTACAATCGCACATGAGCGACCGCGAGAAAGAAAAGACAGCTGCGATCCTCGTGGGTAGCGCGATGCAGAATCTGTCCTCAAAGACCTGGCTCTCCGGCGTGTCGAACCTTGGGGAAGCGCTGGGCGACTGGGGGCGATACGGCGAATCCTTCTTGGGGTCGCTGGCGGGCAATGCAGTCCCGGGCGCGGTCAACTCTGTTGCCAAGATGAACGATCCTATCGAGCGCGAGGCGAGCGATTGGTATGGGCGTATCCGGTCGAGGGTGCCGGTTTGGTCAGAAGGTCTCCCCGCGCGGCGCGACGTGCTTGGCCGGGAGAGAGTGGGCTTTAACGGCGGCGGTCTCGCCGCGCTTTCCCCGCTGTTGGTCACGGAGCGGAAGCACGATTTGGTAGCCAACGCGCTGCTGGAAATGGGCGTCACGATCAGCAAACCGAACGATAAGCTACAGGTAGGGGGCAAGACGGTTCAGCTGACGCCCCAGCAATACACCGACTATCAGACCTTGGCTGGGGACATTCTCCGGCAAGGGGTGACGGACTTTGTTGGATCGGCAGACTATGCGTCAATGACGCTGGAAGAGAGGAAGGACGCGGCGGAAAAGATCATTCGCGATGCCCGCAAACAGGCTCGGAAGACTTTGATGTTGGGCGAGGCCCCGCGCCCCCGTCCGAAGGCTCCACCTCCCGGCCTAGCGGGCGCTCCCTGGTGGGTTGGTGACGAACTGGTAGAGCCGTAGTAACGTCACCCGGCAACAAGGGAGGCGACGATGGCGAACGGTTCGTTGAGTCGAGTGGCCGAGAACTGGCGGCGGGGTTTTCCGGCCTTCTTCATTCTCGCAATTTGCGGCCCCACGATATTCGCATTTAGCTACGTCATCCTCGGTGAAGTGGCGGGGTTGGTCGGGATGAACAAGGGCGTCGGCGGGGCGCTCGCGATCTTCGCGGTCGCCCTTTGGGGGCCGGTCTTGCTGGGCATATTCTTTGACGCCGACTACGCCCGCCGATTCAGCACCCGCAATCTGCCAGCCGACGACGCCTGACCTATCGGCGCTAATGGCGCTATTGGCAGAGCGAGGGTAGCACCCATGCGAGAGGGGTGACTTTCATCCTGCGGATTACGTGGCGATTAAGTGAACTCGAAAGGCCCGCTTAATCACGTGCCGCAACACCGGCCTAAGTCGTTGATTTTACGGTGGTGGACGCACTAGGGCTCGAACCTAGGACCCGCTGATTAAGAGTCAGCTGCTCTACCAACTGAGCTATGCGTCCATTCCGGGCGGA
>FWWL01002092.1_pt1 | contig 43432 bp, 36 predicted proteins | sample 2228331 | NCBI WGS metagenome assembly FWWL01 (sample SAMEA103939775, study PRJEB20133) | metagenome | reverse complement strand
TGCCGGCGATCTTGATGTCCATCTGCAGCGAGGTGATGCCCTCGGCGGTGCCGGCGACCTTGAAGTCCATGTCGCCGAGATGGTCCTCGTCGCCGAGGATGTCGGACAGCACCGCGAAGCGCTTTCCTTCCAGGATCAGGCCCATGGCGATGCCCGCGACCGGAGCCTTCAGCGGCACGCCGGCGTCCATCAGGGCGAGCGAGGTGCCGCAGACCGTGGCCATCGAGGAGGAGCCGTTCGACTCGGTGATCTCCGAGACGACGCGGATCGTGTAGGGGAACTCGGACTTCGCCGGCAGCATCGGCCGGATGGCGCGCCAGGCGAGCTTGCCATGGCCGATCTCGCGGCGGCCGGGCGAGCCCATGCGGCCGGCTTCACCCACCGAATAGGGGGGGAAGTTGTAGTGCAGCAGGAAGGTCTCCTTGTAGGTGCCTTCCAGCGAATCGATGAACTGCTCGTCGTCGCCGGTGCCTAGCGTGGTCACGACCAGCGCCTGGGTCTCGCCGCGGGTGAACAGAGCCGAGCCATGGGTGCGCGGCAGGATGCCGGCCTCCGAGACGATCTTGCGGACGGTCTTCAGGTCGCGGCCGTCGATGCGCACGCCGTCATCGAGGATGGTCCAGCGCACGACCTTGGCCTGCGCCTCCTTGAACTGGCCTGCGACCTGCTCCTTGGAGAAGGTGGTGACGCCGTCCGGCGTGTCCGAGACCAGCGCCTGCACCTTGGCCTTGGCCGCGTCCAGCGCCTTGTAGCGCTCGGCCTTGGTGGTGATCTTGTAGGCGGCGCGCAGATCGGCGTCGACCAGCTTGAGCACGGCGTCGAGCACGACCGAGTTGTCGGCCGGCACATAGTCGCGCGGCTCCTTGGCCGCCTTCTCGGCGAGGCGGATGATCGCGTCGATCACCGGCTGGAAGTGCTTGTGGCCGAACATCACCGCGCCGAGCATGACCTCCTCGGAGAGCTGCTTGGCTTCCGACTCGACCATCAGCACGGCGTCGGGCGTGCCGGCGACGACGAGATCGAGCTGCGATTCCTTGATCTCATCGACCAGCGGGTTGAGCTTGTAGGCGCCGTCGAAATAGCCGACGCGGGCCGCGCCGACCGGGCCGGTGAACGGCACGCCAGACAGCGTCAGGGCGGCGGAGGCGGCGACCATGGCGACGATGTCGGGGTCGTTCTCGAGGTCATGCTGCAGCACCGTGCAGACGACCTGCGTCTCGTTCCGGTAGCCCTCGACGAAGAGCGGGCGGATCGGCCGGTCGATCAGGCGCGAGACCAGCGTCTCCTTCTCGGTTGGACGGCCTTCGCGCTTAAAATAGCCGCCGGGAATGCGGCCGGCGGCGAAGGTCTTCTCCTGATAGTTCACCGTGAGCGGGAAGAAGTCGATCCCGGGCTTGGGCGACTTGGCGGAGACGACGGTCGCGAGCACGACGGTCTCGCCATAGGTCGCGAGCACCGCGGCGTCGGCCTGGCGGGCGATCTTGCCGGTTTCGAGCACGAGCTTGCGCCCGCCCCACATCAGTTCTTCGGTCTGGACATCGAACATGGATTTTTCTTTCGGATCGGATTTCGACCCGTCCGGGGTCTTCTGGCCCATAGGCAAGACGACGAAGCGCTCGGTGTGCTGGTGGTGTCCGCGCCCGAGCGCTCGGCAATCCTGCCATGGGCGCAAAGGACGCCCGGCGGGTCATGCGGGGAGGCCGCCCCATGCGGGCCCCGCGCTGACATCGGGAGACGCCGCCCCATTGCGGCGCGCTTCCGAACTTGGTCTTGGCTTGGTTCTTGTGCTTGCTTCTTGCAGAACCGCCCGGAGCGGGGTCGCACCGGGCGTGAAAGTCGCGTCGATCAGCGGCGGATGCCGAGCTTCTCGATCAGGGTCCTGTAGCGCGGCTCGCTCTTGCTCTTCAGGTAGTCGAGCAACGAACGGCGCTGCGAGACCATCTTGAGCAGGCCGCGACGCGAGTGGTTGTCCTTGACATGGGACTTGAAGTGGCCGGTCAGGTTGTTGATGCGCTCCGTCAGGATCGCGACCTGGACTTCCGGCGAGCCGGTGTCGTTCGGCTTCGTGGCATGCTCTTTCAGGAGCGCGGTCTTGCGCTCGGCCGTAATCGACATCGTGTGATCCTTCGGTTGGATGTTGATCTGGCGGGCCGCGGCCGGGATGTCGTCCAGCAGGGTCCGGGGTCCACGGGCGCCCTCATCGCGGAGAGGCCGTGCAGCCGGCTGTCTAAGGCCGGTTGGTTGGGGCTATACACGAAATCAGGGGAAAGGCCAGCCTTTCGCCATGACTGTCGCGCCTGCGGGAACATCGTCGCCGAGCGGGTGTTGAGTCGGCAGTTCGCGTTCGGGAGCGCCTTATGCCGCAGTCGTCAAAGGACAGGCTCATCATTGCCTTGTCGGCCCAGCTTCAGGCCGAGCGCGAGACGCGCGCGGCGCTCGGGGCCGCGATCGCCAATGGCCCGATCGACCGCGAGGTCATACTCGCCATCCTGGGCGACCCGGTTCCGGTCGTGACCGCCGACGAACTTGCTCGTGCCGATCGGCTCGCCGTTGGCCGGCATCTGCGCGAGGTCGCCTGATGGCCCCGCGTCCCGCCTGGAAGGGCTATCTCAAACTCTCGCTCGTTTCCTGCGCCGTGGAGCTAACGAACACGACAGACCACAGCGAAAAGGTGTCGTTCCGCGTCATCAATCGCAAGACCGGCAACACGGTGAAGCGGCAGTATGTCGATAGCGTCACGGGCAAGCCGGTCGCCGACGCGGACGAGGTCAAGGGATACGAAATAGGCGACGACGAGTATCTTCTGGTCGAGGAAGACGAGATCGACGCGGTCCAGATCGAATCCTCGCACACGCTGTCGATCGAGCACTTCGTCGACCGGGCCGACATCCCGCAAATCTATTTCGACACGCCCTATTACGTGACGCCCTCCGACGATGTCTCGGAGGAGGCCTTCGCCGTGATCCGGGAAGCGATGGCGCGGCAGAAGAAGGCCGGCATTGCTCGCATCGTTCTGTACCGCCGCGAGCGGCCGGTGATGATCGAGCCCTTCGACAAGGGCCTGCTGCTGACGACGCTGCGTTACGACAAGACCGTGCGCAAGCCCGAGGAGATTTTCGACGGCCTCGGGCGGCCTAAACTCGACACAGAGCTTATCGAGCTGGCGACTCATATCATCGGCAAAAAGCAGGCGGCGTTCGATCCGTCGGGCTTCGAGGACCGCTACGAGCAGGCGCTGCTCGACCTCATCCAGGCCAAGCAGAGGGGCAGGAAGCCGCCCGTCGTGCAGGCGGCCGAGCGCCCGGCCAATGTGGTCAACCTGTTCGAAGCGCTGAAGAAAAGTCTTGCCGAGGATGGCGGCGACCAGCCGAAGGCGAAAAAGGCCTCCGCCCGCAAGCCGGCGGCCAAATCGCGCAAGAGCGCCTGACCCCGCTTCGCCATGGCCGCCCTCGACCTCTACCGGGCCAAGCGGGATTTCTCCCTCACGAAGGAGCCTCAAGGCGGCAGAGCGCAAAAGGCCGGTAAGGACGCCGCGATAGGCGGCGCTTTCGTCGTTCACAAGCACGCCGCGCGCCGCCTGCATTACGATCTACGCCTGGAGCATGACGGCGTGCTCTGGTCCTGGGCGGTGACGCGCGGCCCGAGCCTCGACCCCGATGAGAAGCGCCTCGCCGTCCATGTCGAGGACCATCCGCTCGAATACGGGGCCTTCGAGGGCACGATTCCGGAAGGGCAGTACGGCGCGGGATCGGTGATCATCTGGGACGAGGGAATCTGGGCGCCCGAAGGAGACCCCGCTTTTGGCATGGCCAAGGGCCACCTCTCCTTCATGCTCAAGGGCCACAAGCTCGCGGGCCAGTGGCATCTCGTCCGGCTGAAGCCGCGGAAGGGCGAGAAGCGCGACAACTGGCTGCTGATCAAGGTCGACGACGCTGCAGCGCAAAGCGACGAGGACATCCTCGAAACCGCGCCCGATTCGGTGAAGTCCGGCCTGAGCGTCGAAGCAGTGGGGCGGGGCGAGGCCCCTGCGGCAAAAGTCTGGGCGAGGACCAAACGGCCGGGAACGGACAAGACGTCGTCGGCCGCGCCCGGCGACAAAAATGCGGGAAAAAAGCCCGCCAAAACGGGCAGGGCCAAGCGCACCGTAGCTGACCCGCTCCCGACCTTTGTCGAACCTTGCCTGGCGACGCTGCAGGACAAGCCGCCAGCCGGAGAAAGCTGGTTGCACGAGGTCAAGTTCGATGGATACAGGCTCCAGGCGCGGATCGAGGACGGCAAGGCCACGTTTTTGACGCGTTCGGGCCTGGATTGGACCGACCGGTTTGGGGCGACGCTGGCCAAGGCGCTGCGCGCGCTGCCTTGCGACACGGCTCTGATCGATGGCGAGGTCGTGGCCATGGGCGAGAACGGCGTGTCGTCGTTCTCGGCGTTGCAGGCGGCGCTGTCGGACGGCAAGACCGGCCAGCTCGTCTTCTTCGGCTTCGATCTGCTGTATCTCGATGGGGAAGATCTGCGGCCCGAGCCGCTGCTCGCCCGCAAGGAGCGGCTTGAGCATCTCTTCCAGGCCGCCGGGACGGAGAGTGCGCTTCGCTACAGCGAGCACTTCGTCGAGCCGGGCCAGACCATGCTGCGCCATGCCTGCCGCATGGGGCTCGAGGGCGTCATCTCGAAGCGCGCGGACGTGCCCTATCGCAGCGGCCGCGGGCGCGACTGGATCAAGTCGAAATGCACCCTGCGCCAGGAATTCGTCATCGCCGGCTATGTCCCCTCGAAGGGGTCGGGGCGCGAACTGGGCTCCGTCGTCGCCGCCTATCACGAGCACGACCGGCTCAGGCCCGCCGGCCGGGTCGGCACCGGCTTCACCCGCAAGAGCGCGGCCGCGCTGAAGGACAGGCTCGATCGGATCAAGGCGGCGAGCTCGGCTTTGGAAGGCGCGGCGGGGCGCGAGCGCGGCGTCGTCTGGGTCAGGCCGGAGCTGGTCGCCGAAATCGAGTTCCGTGCCTGGACGGCGTCGAAGACGCTGCGCCACGCGTCTTATCTCGGCCTGCGTGAGGACAAGCCGGCCGATGAAGTCGTGGCGGAAACGCCAGCCGAGGCTGAAAAGGCGCAAAGCAAGGCGAAGCCCGCTGACGCCGCCGATGCGGCTGCGGCAAAACCGGCCAACAAGGCCAAGGCCAAAGCCAAAGCCAAAGGGAAGACCAGCGACCTGCCGTCTACCACGGTCAAGCTCAGCAACCCGACAAAGCCGCTCTGGCCCGATGTCGGGCTGACCAAGCAAGGCCTGCTCGAGTACTATGCAACCGTCTGGCCGCTCATGCAGCCCTTCATCGTCGATCGGCCGCTCAGCCTCCTTCGGGCGCCCAACGGCGTCGAGGGCCACACTTTCTTCCAAAAACATGCCGGGCCGGGCATGAACGAAGCGGTGCATCTCAAGAAGGACGTCGACGGCGAGGAACTGCTGTTCATCCGCGATTTCGACGGGCTGGCGGCTCTGGTCCAGCTCGGCACGGTCGAGATTCATCTCTGGGGCGCGACGGTCGACGCCGTCGAAACGCCCGACCAGATGATCTTTGATCTCGATCCCGATGCGGGCGTCTCGATCGAGGCTGTCCGCGAAGGAGCCCGCATCGTCCGAGACAGGCTTGCCGGGATCGGCTTCGACAGCGTCGTCAAGACCTCTGGCGGCAAGGGATTTCATGTCGTCGTGCCGCTAAAGCCAATGGCCGACTGGGCACGCGTCAAGACGTTCGCGCGTGATTTCGCCAAGGCGCTGGAACAGAGCGAGCCAAAGCGTTACACCGCGACGTTGTCGAAAAACGCTCGAAAAGGCCGCATATTCATCGACTATCTCCGCAACGGCCGGGGCGCAACTGCGATTGCACCCTATTCGACCCGCTCGCGGCCAGCGGCGTCGATCGCGATGCCGATCGAATGGACCGATCTGGACGAGGCCATGCCCAATGCCATGACCGCCAAGGCCGTCATCGCGGACGGGCAGCCCGATGCGGTCTGGCGGGATTTCTGGAAGGGAGCGCGCGCGCTGACCGGCAAATAGTGCTCCCGTCAGTGCAGCACCTTCTTCACATAGGGCGAATCGAGCGGGAACAGCGGCACCGCCACGTCGAACACCGTGCCGTCCTCGGCCATCATCGCATAGAAGCCGCGCATGGAGCCGTCCGGCGTCATCAGCGGGCAGCCCGAGGTGTAGCTGAAGCTCTCGCCCGGCCGCAGCACCGGCTGCTGGCCGATGACGCCCTCGCCGCGCACCTCATGGACCTCGCCGCGGCCGTCGGTAATGAACCAGTGCCGCGTCTTCAATTGCACCGTGCGGTCCGACAGGTTCACGATCTCGATGGTGTAGGCCCAGAAATAGCGGCCCTGCGCATGCGAGGATTCGCCGTCCATGAAGCGCGGAGAGGCGGTCACGCGCACCCCATGCGTCTCCTCCTGATACATGCGAAGGCCTCCTCGTCGCCGCGCCGTGCCGGGCGATCTGTTATGGTCGCCCGCAACGCGCGGTTCAATCCTGCCGCGCCGCATCCGGGACAAGCACGCATGTTCGACGGCCGCCTGCGCGCCATCATCGACCCGCCGCTCGACGCCGCCGGCCGGGCGCTCGCACGGCGCGGGCTGTCGGCCGACCATGTCACGCTGGCGGGCCTCGCGCTCGGCCTGGGCTGCGCGCTTGCCGTCTGCCTCGGGCACGATCTCGCCGCGCTTGTGCTGCTCGCCGCCTCGCGCCTGTTCGACGGGCTCGACGGAGCCGTGGCGCGCGCCACGAAGCCGAGCGATCGCGGCGGCTTTCTCGACATCGCCTGCGATTTCCTCTTCTACGGCGCGGTGCCGCTGGCGTTTGCCCTGCGCGAGCCCGCCGCCAACGCCCTGCCGGCGGCCGCCCTGCTCTTCGCTTTCTACGTCAACGGCGCGACCTTCCTCGCCTTCGCCGTGATGGCGGCCAAGCGCGGGCTCGAGACAACGCAGCGCGGCGTCAAGTCGCTCTACTTCACAGCCGGCCTCGCGGAGGGAGCCGAGACGATCGCCTGCTTTGCAGCGATGATGCTGTGGCCAAGCTCGTTTCCGGTGCTGGCGCTCGCCTTTGCCGCATTGACGCTGGTGACGGCGCTTGGCCGGGTGATTCTCGCGTGGACAACTTTTCGCTGACGCCGCGCGCTGCGGCGCTTCCGGCCGCAACGCGATAAACTGTCCGATCACGATGATGGGACAAACGACATGGTGGCGATGCCGGATCTCCGGTCGGACAAGACGGATGCGGGGGTCTCTCTAAGCGGCCCCTCGGGCGTTCTGCCGCGTCAGGACATCAGCAAGCTAGTCCAGCGCAACATGGTGCGCTCGGCCTCGGGCCAGTTCGTCGAGAGCCAGTTCCAGCCGGCAAGCCTCGATCTGCGGCTGGGTGAACGCGCCTACCGCGTTCGCGCGAGTTTTCTGCCGGGCCCCGAACGTACCGTCGAGCAGGTCCTGGCCGAACTGACGCAGGACGAGATGTCGCTGGCCGAGGGCGCGATTCTCGAGCGCAACTGCGTCTATGTGGTCGAGTTGATGGAATCGCTTTCGGGCCTGCCTTCGACCATCTCGGCCTTCGCCAACCCCAAGAGTTCGACGGGCCGCATCGACGTCTTCACGCGGCTGATCGCCGACAGGGCGGACGCCTTCGATACGGTCGCGGGCGGTTACACCGGCAAGCTCTATGCCGAAATCTCGCCCTCGAGTTTTTCGATCAGGGTGCGGCAGGGCAGTCGGCTCAACCAGCTCCGCTTCCGGCGGCGCGCCGGGGGACAGGACGAGGCCGCGGGCTTTCGCCTCAGCGACAGGGAGCTGCGCGAGGTTCACGAGCGCACTCCGCTCGTCGACGGCCAGGTCGCGATCCGCAACGGGCTGCTTTTCAGCATTCTGCTGGCCGGGGATAGGGAAGGCGAGGTCATCGGCTATCAGGCCCAGCGCTTTACCGACGTGATCGACGTCGATCGCGTTGGCGGCTACGCCATCGACGATTTCTGGACGCCGATCCGGGCGAGGCGCGATCGACGTCTGATCCTCGATCCACACCAGTTCTACATCCTGGCCTCTAAAGAAAAGCTGCATATTCCGCCGGGCTTTGCGGCAGAAATGGCCCCGATCGACCCGACCATGGGCGAGTTCCGCGTCCATTATGCAGGTTTCTTCGACCCCGGCTTCGGCGTCGGCGCGAACGGCGCGCCGGGCTCGCGCGGCGTGCTCGAGGTCCGGAGTCACGAAGTGCCGTTCCTGCTCGAGGACGGCCAGATCGTCGGCCGCCTCGCCTTCGAGAAGATGGCGGCCGAACCCGACGCGCTCTACGGCCAGATCGGCACTTCGAATTATCAAGGCCAGGCGCTCAAGCTGTCGAAGCATTTCCGGGATTGAACGGTCACGCGCTCTCGCGCAGCACGGCCTTTATTGCACTGCAATCAAGGCGCATGATCGGGCTTATGACGATCTATCACTATGCCGGCCTCGTTGCCGTTCCCGCGATGGTCGCGGTCTATTTCGCCGCCATCCGCTGGGCGACGCGCACCCACGAATTTGCGCCGCGACGTCGCTGACGATCGAGGCGCTCAGCGCACGTCGATGACGTCGCCGTCGCGCGAAATGATCACGCGAATCTCGTCGCCATTGCGATCGAGGCCGCTGATGCGCCAGCCGCGCGGCGTCTCGCGCACGCGTTCGACCTCTTCCACGCCCTGTCTGCGCGCGATCCGCACCGCCTCGCGCTCCGAAATCCCGTCAAAACGAGGGCGGGGCGCGTAGCGTTCGGGGCCGGGATCGATGCGCAGACCGCCCGGCCCGAACTCGATGCCCTGGGCCTGCGCCGCGCCGGACATCATGAGGATGGCGAGGCCGGCGCAGGCGATGCGGTTGAAGGGCGGCTTGGACATCGCGGGCCTCGTCGATTCGGGGTGTCGTATCATGATTTCAGCGCGTCTCGAAATCATGGCGGCCTGATGGCCTGTCGCGCATTCTCGGCCTGGTGCGCATGAAAATGTTTGGTGGATGACAGGTCGCGGCGAAGCCGTTATGCATGGGCCCGCATCGGCGCGACAGTCTTCGAGGCTGGGCATTGGCGTTGGGCCGGATGCGGGCGTAGTTCAGTGGTAGAACGTCAGCTTCCCAAGCTGAATGTCGTCGGTTCGATCCCGATCGCCCGCTCCAAATCCCCTCGATCACAAGTGGCTGGCGCGTTGTATCTCGCGCCGCACGAGACTCTCAGCCGGTGCGTTCGGCGATCGCGGTTCCCGCCGCCCAGCCCGACGACCACGCCCATTGAAAATTATAGCCGCCGAGCCAGCCCGTAACATCGACCACTTCGCCGATGAAATACAGGCCATCGACGGCCCTGGCCTCCATCGTCCGCGAGTTCAGGCAAGATGTGTCGACGCCACCTAGCGTCACCTCGGCGGTCCGGTATCCTTCCGATCCGATCGGCGTGACCTCCCAACCCTGAATGGCGGCGGCGATCGCCGCCAGCGCCCTGTCGCCGGCGTCGCCGATTGGTCCGGCCCAGCCATGGGCATCCGCGAGATAGGTCGCCAATCGCTTTGGCAGGATATCGCCAAGCGTATTGGAGATGCTTCTGCGGCCGTTCGCCTGCCTCGAGGCGCGCAATTCGGCGAACAGGTCGCGCGCGGGCAGAAACGCGATCCTGATCGACGCCTTCTCGCGCCAGTAGGATGAAATCTGCAGGATCGCGGGTCCAGACAACCCGCGATGCGTGAACAGCAGCGCCTCGTCGAACCGGGCCTTGCCGCACGAGACGCTGGCGTCCGCAGCGACGCCGGCCAGCTCGCGAAACCCGGCAAGGACATCTTCGCCGAAGGTCAGCGGCACCAGCGCCGGGCGCGTATCCGTCACCGCCAGACCGAACTGGCCGGCAATCTGATAGCCGAGGCCGGACGCTCCCATCTTCGGAATGGATTTTCCACCGGACGCGACGACAAAATGCCGGCAGCGAAGCTGCGCGGCCCCATCGCCGCCAAGCGTGACCGCAAAGCCGTCATCGCTGCGCTCGAGCCCGTCCATGGTGGTTGCGAGGCGCAATTCGCAGCCCGCCTGCGCCATCTCGTCGGTCAGCATGGCGATGATGTCTTTGGCGGAGCTGTCGCAGAAGAGCTGCCCCAGCGTCTTCTCGTGATAGGCGATGCCGTGCTTCTCGACCAAGGCCACGAAATCATGCTGCGTGTATCGGCCCAGCGCCGATTTGGCGAAATGCGGGTTGCCGGAGAGAAAGTTGGCAGCGCTCGTGCCGAGATTGGTGAAGTTGCAGCGGCCCCCGCCGGAGATGCGGATCTTCTCGCCCGGCGCGCGGGCATGATCGAAAATCAGGACACGCCCGCCGCGCGATGCGGCATGGATCGCGCACATCATGCCGGCGGCACCGGCGCCCAGGATCACAGTGTCGAACCATACCGACATCGCTTGCGGCTAGCCCCGGAACGGCCCTGACGACGATTGCGCTGCGTCGCGGACGGCATCGCACGACGCGTTCGCCCCGGTAGATGATCCGCGATCGTCCAGCAACCGGCGTTCCTGCGGTGGAGCCTTGCGCCTCTTTCGCGCCCTGACGCCAAAGCCTATCTAACTGCGATGATCTCGCCCTCCTTCGACAACTCCTATGCCCGCTTGCCCGCGCGGTTTTTCGCCAGCGTCGAGCCCGGCCCGGTCCGGGCTCCGCGCCTGATCAAGGTCAACGAGGCGCTCGCCCGCGAACTCGGCCTCGATCAGGACTGGCTGTCCTCTCCGCAGGGCGTCGCCATGCTGGCGGGCAACCAGATCGTCGAGGGGGCCGAGCCGATCGCGGCGGCCTATGCCGGGCATCAGTTCGGCGGGTTCAGCCCACAGCTCGGCGATGGCCGCGCGCTGCTGCTCGGCGAGGTGATCGACCGCAGCGGCCGCCGCCGCGATATCCAGCTCAAGGGCTCCGGGCCGACGCCCTTTTCGCGTCGCGGCGATGGCCGCGCGGCGCTGGGGCCTGTCCTGCGCGAATACATCGTCAGTGAAGCGATGGCCGCGCTCGGCGTGCCCAGCACCCGCGCGCTCGCCGCGGTCGCGACCGGCGAGCCCGTCCGGCGCGAGACGCTGCTGCCGGGCGCGGTGCTGACCCGCGTGGCGGCAAGCCATATCCGGATCGGCACCTTCCAGTATTTCGCGGCGCGCGGCGATGTCGCGGCCCTGCGTCTGCTCGCCGACCATGTGATCGCCCGCCACTATCCCCAAGCCGCCGAAAGCGACGCGCCCTGTCTGGCCTTGCTCGATGCCGTGATCGCGGCGCAAGCCGCTCTCGTCGCGCGCTGGATGCAGATCGGCTTCATCCACGGCGTCATGAACACCGACAACATGTCGATCGCCGGCGAGACGCTCGACTACGGCCCTTGCGCCTTCATGGATGCCTATGATCCGGCGACCGTGTTCAGCGCCATCGACGAGCATGGCCGCTACGCCTACGGCAACCAGCCGCCGATCGCGCGCTGGAACCTGACGCGTTTCGCCGAGGCCCTGCTGCCGCTGCTGGCCGACGATGTCGACAGGGCGGTTGCGCTGGCGCAGCAGGCGCTGGACGGGTTTGACGGGCTGTTCCAGCCGGCCCTGCTCGGCGGCTTTCGCCGCAAGCTTGGGCTGCTGGACGAAGAGGATGCGGACGCGCCGCTGATCAACGGCCTGCTCGACATCATGAAGCGCGGCCGGGCCGATTTCACGCTGGTGTTCCGGCGGCTGGGCGAGGGCGACATCTCCGCCTGCCGCGCCCTGTTCGACAATCCGGCCGAGTTCGATGGCTGGGAGAGCCAATGGCGCGCCCGCCTCGCTCGCGAGGCAACCTCGCCGGCCGCGCGCCAGGCGGCCATGATGCGCGTGAACCCGCTCTACATCCCGCGCAACCATCGCGTCGAGGCCGTGATCGAGGCCGCCGTGGAACGCCAGGATTTTGCTCCTTTCGAGGATTTGCTCGCGGTTCTCGCTCGACCCTATGACGAGCAGCCCGGGCGTGAAGACTATGCGCTGCCGCCTGCCCCGCATGAACGCGTGCTGGCGACGTTCTGCGGAACGTGAAGATGTCCTGCGGCAAGACCGGCGCTTCCGGTGCGCGGGCTTGCCCGCTATGCTGGCGATCATGACGCGGCCCGATGATCTGACGCATCCAGACGATCCGCCGGCTTCGCGGCTCGGCCTGACGCTGCTCGCCGGCGGTGCTTTCGCGCTGCTGCTGGCCGGGCTGCTGCTCTGGTGGCGCGAGGGCGACAGGCTTTTCACGGATGGCCTCATCGCCGCCATCGTCGCCTGCTTCTGAGCGCGCATCCACCTCCCACCCTGCCGGAAAAATCTCCGTGAACCGCCGTCTCGTCCTGCCTCTCGTCGTGTTTCTGGTCGGCGCCGTCGCGCTGGCGGCTGCGGCCTTCATCACCTTCGCGCCGCAGCGGTCCGGCCAGAGCGGCGCGGCCAGCGTCGGCGGGCCGTTCTCGCTGACGACGCAGGCGGGCGCGAAGCTGACCGACGCCGATCTGCGCGGCGCGCCTTTCCTTGTCTTCTTCGGGTTCACCCACTGTCCCGACATCTGCCCGACGAAGCTGTTCGAGATTTCGGAGGCGCTGCGCGCCGCCGGCCCGAAGGGCGAGAAGCTGAAGGCGCTGTTCGTCAGCGTCGATCCGTCGCGCGATACGCCGGAGGTTCTGAAGAGCTATCTCGGCTCCTTCGATCCGCGCATCATCGGCCTGACCGGCGACCAGGCGGCCGTCGATGCAACAGTCAGAGCCTACCGCGCCTACGCCAAGAAAGTGCCGCTCAAGGATGGCGACTACACCATGGACCATACGGCGCTCGTCTATCTGATGGACAAGCGCGGCGGGTTCGTCGGCGCCTTCAATATCGAGCGGCCGCCGGCGGAAGCGGCCGCCGAATGGCTGCGGCATCTGTGAGGCCTATCCGCGTCGACGAGCGCGCCAAACCATGCGCCGTCTTGTTCCAGCTGTGGCGACGCGTGGTGTATTCGAGCAGCGCCATCCAGGCCGCGACCGAGACGAGCCCATAATACAGCGGTAGCAACGGCAAAAAGGCGAGCACGCGATACTCGCGGCGCCGCCAGACGCCGAGCGCCGGCGGAACCAGAATGGCGACGGCGCCGGCGAGCATCACCATCAGCGCGATCGCCGACGCCCATCCGTCGATCGGCCCGTCCGGCACCAGCAGAGCGCCGCTCCTCCAGGCGATGATCGCCGCGACGGCGAAGACCGGATAGCCGAGCGCGGTGACGACGCTGCCCAGCGCCAGCGCCAGAAATGTGGCGCTGGCCGCGAGCCCCGCTTCGCGCAGCAGCGCCAAGGGATCGCGCAGATGGCAGATCAGGGTCTGGACATGGCCCTTGATCCAGCGCGAGCGCTGCTTCAGCCAGGCCGGCAGGGTGAGCGGGGCCTCCTCCCAGGTCAGCGAGGGCAGGTCGGCGATGCGATGCCCGGCACGCACCAGCCTGACGCCGATATCGGCATCCTCGGTGACGTTCCAGGCGTCCCAGCCGCCGACCGCGCGCAGGGCCTCGGTGCGGAAATGGTTCGAGGTGCCGCCGAGCAGGATCGGCAGATGGAAGCGCAGCAGCCCCGGATTCAGGACCTCGAACAGCCCGGCATATTCGAGCGCGAACAGGGCGGGCAGCAGCCCGTCCCGGGCATTGTCGATCGTCAGCCGCGCCTGCAGGCAGGCGATGGTAGCAGGCGCGCACAGGAAGCGCGCCGCGGCCTGCCTGAGCTGCTGCGGATCGGGCTGGTCTTCGGCGTCGTAGACGGCGAACAGGGCTCCGCGCGCCTCCGCCAGAGCGAGGTTCAGCGCGCGCGGCTTGGTGCGCGGGCCGCCGGGCGGCACCACGAGCACGCTGAAAGACGGCGGCAGGTCGCAGGCGGCGAGCGCACGGCGCGTGCCGTGATCGCCAGCCTCGACCAGAAGCAGAATCTCCAGCTTGGCGGCCGGGTAGTCCAGCGCCGACAGCGCTGAGATGAGTTGCGGCAGCACGGCCTCCTCGCGCAGCAGCGGCACCGCGACCGTATAGATCGGCAGCCGCGCCTCATCGATGCGCCAGCCGAAGCGCTGCCAGAGATCGGCTGCAGGCGGTTCGAGCGCGGCTGCCAGCCGCAGGCCAGCGACCGCCAGGAAGACCGGGCCCGCCAGCAGCGCCAGCAGAGAGAAGGTCTCGAAGGGCGCCAGCGTCGCCGCATAGGCGCCGGGCCCAATGCAGAGGGCGGCCGCCAGCTTCTGCCCCCGGCTCGAGCCGGTGCGCGCGGTTTGCCGGGCAAGGCCGGCCTTGTCCAGGCCCGCCAGCCGCCGGGCGAGGCTGGCCGCATTGGCCTCGCGCAGGCTCGCGGCGAAATGGCGCGGCGTCGTGACGGTGATGGTGTCGCGCCGGCTTGGGCCGGCCTCCAGCAGGCTGCGCAGCGCTGCTCCGGTCGGTGCGAGCGCGAAACGCAAAGGGCTGCCGGGTATGGCGACCACGGGCGCGACGCCGGCGCGGAGAATCGCGCCATGCTCGCCGCCGGGCAGGAGCGGAAGCTGCGCGTCGTGAAAGGGAAGGCCGAGTTCGGTGGCGAGCGCGCTGTAGAAGGCGGTTTCGGTGATGACTCCCGACGCGACAAGCTCGCGGGCAGGTTCGACGCCGAGTCGCCTGGCGCGTTCAGCCGTGGCGGCCAGAGCGTCGGCCGCGACGCCATGGCGCGTCAGGAAGGCGATCTCGGTCGGCAGAGGGAATGTGGCGTCGGACAGTCGCTCGGCCTCGTCCGCCCCTGCCATGCGAACCATCGCAACCGCCCCCGCATCTCACGAGATCGCCTCCCGATGTAGGCGGCAACTTATGGTTGCCGATTTTCCGGCCCGAGTCGAATCGCACGCAGTCGCAATCCGAGAGCCGGATCCGCCGATGCTCTCGTTGGGTGCGTAAGGAGGAGCGCATTGCCGGAACGCGGGAACGGCGTCCGGGCTTGAGAACCCGTTCAGGCCAGGGGCATGTCGATCTGGCGGGAAGGAGATGGTGGAGCCAGGCGGAATCGAACCGCCGACCTCTTGAATGCCATTCAAGCGCTCTCCCAACTGAGCTATGGCCCCACTGATGGACTGATTTGGGGATCAGTCCGGGTCTTATCTGTCAAGCGAACCCGGCGCGCATCGAGCGGCGGGGTTCGGCTACGGCCACCGAAGCAGCGGCGCAGCGCTCTATAGGCGGGCAGGCGCGAAGACTCAAGCGCCTAATGTCGTCTCGCCGTCATTCATTTCGGCAACACCTGCATTCCGGCAAAACCTGCATTTCGGCGAGCGGCAATGCGCGGCGCGGTCAGACGTCCTCGTCGCCCTCGATGTCGCCATCGATCAGGTCGGCCACGTCGTCGTCGCCTTCCTCGTCCTCTTCCAGGAAGGTGTCGTCATCGGGCGCGACGTCGTCCTCGACCTCGATGTCGTCCTCGCTGGTGACGACGGCTTCCTTCTCGGTCGCTTCGGCATCGGCCTCGTCGAGCGAGACGAGTTCGACGGGGCTGTCGGCGGCCTCGGCCTCCTCATCGTCCTCGGGCTCGGGCTTGGCCGCCGGAGCGGCCTTCGCCTGCGGCTCGAAGACCGAGCGCGGATAGGATTGTCCCGTGTAAGGCGAGACGATCGGATCCTTGCCGAGGTCGTAGAATTTGCGCCCGGTCGTGGGGCAGACACGCTTGGTGCCAAGTTCCGGTTTCGCCACTGCGTCGGACCTTCAATCATCATGTTCTGAAAAGCAGGCGCGTCCGTTAGTCGGGGCAGGGCGTGGTGTCAAATGCTGATTTCGCAGCGGGCGCGGGTGACGACCGGCGGAACCGCGTGCTAGGCAGCCCGGTCCCTCATCGCAGCAGCCGGCAGAGACGAAAAGTGGCCCACGCTCAGCATCCCGTTCCCGTCAGCGCCCATGCGGCGGGTCCTCTCAGGGGCCGCGTGCGCGTTCCCGGTGACAAGTCGATCTCGCATCGCGCCATGATTTTTGGTCTCCTCGCCATCGGCGAGACGCAAGTCAGCGGCCTGCTCGAGGGCGAGGACGTGCTGCGCACGGCGGACGCCGCGCGCGCGCTCGGCGCGCAGGTGCATCATGACGGCCCGGGCCTCTGGCGGGTCCGTGGCGTCGGCGTCGGAGGCCTGCGCGAGCCTGCGGGACTGCTCGATTTCGGGAATGCCGGCACCGGCTCGCGGCTGATGATGGGCGTCTGTGGCGCGCATCCGATCACCACGACCTTCGACGGCGATGCCTCGCTGCGCAAGCGCCCGATGCGCCGCATCCTCGATCCGCTCGCGCTGATGGGCACGGTGATCGTCTCCCAAGAAGAGGGCGGGCGCGTGCCGCTGACGCTGCGCGGGCCGCGCGAGGCCGTCCCGATCGTCTACCGCACGCCCGTCGCCTCGGCGCAGATCAAGTCGGCCGTGCTGCTGGCTGGGCTCGCAGCGCCCGGCGAGACCACCGTGATCGAGACCGAAGCGACCCGCGACCACACCGAGAAGATGCTCAGTCACTTCGGCGCGCAGGTCTCCGTGACGCCCGAGGGCGAGCATGGCCGCCGCATCGTGCTGAAGGGCCAGCCCGAGCTGATCGCCGCGCCGATCGTGGTGCCGGCTGATCCGTCCTCGGCCGCCTTTCCGCTGGTGGCGGCGCTGATCGTGCCCGGTTCCGACATCCTGATCGAGAGCGTGATGACGAACCCGTTGCGCTCCGGTTTGCTCACGACGCTGCGCGAGATGGGCGCGGACATCGCGGTCGAGAGCGAGGCCAACGAGGGCGGCGAGGCGGTGGCGACGTTGCGCGTGCGTGCGTCAGCCCTGCGCGGCATCACCGTGCCGCCCGAGCGCGCGCCGGCGATGATCGACGAGTATCCGGTGCTGGCGGTCGCGGCCTCCTTCGCCACGGGCACAACGCGGATGCGCGGCCTGCAGGAGCTGCGGGTCAAGGAATCCGACCGGCTCGCCGCCGTCGAGGCCGGGCTGAAGGCAGCCGGCGTGACCTGCGCCATCGAGGGCGACGACCTCGTCGTCGAAGGCTCCGGCGGCGGCCCCGTGATGGGGGGAGGCGTCGTGGCGACCCATCTCGACCACCGCATCGCGATGAGCTTTCTGGTCATGGGGCTGGCGACGCAGAAGCCGATGCAGGTCGACGACGGCGCGATGATCGCGACCAGCTTCCCGAGCTTCATCGCCCTGATGACCGGTCTGGGCGCAGAGATCGGATGAGCTCGTCCGGCCTTTCCAAGCCGCTGGTCATCGCCGTCGACGGGCCTGCCGCCTCGGGGAAGGGCACGCTGGCGCGACGGCTCTCGCAGCATTACGGCCTGCCGGCGCTCGACACCGGCCTGCTCTACCGCATGGTGGCGCGCGCCATGCTCGACGCCGGGCATGACCTGCGCGATGTCTCGGCGGCGCAGGCGGTCGTGGCGGGCTTCGATCAGGCGGCCTACCCCGAGGAGGCGCTGCGCGGCCGCGAGATCGGTGAGGCGGCCTCCGTCGTGGCCGCGATCCCCGCCGTGCGCAGCGGGCTGATCGACCGGCAGCGCAGCTTCGCCGGCCAGCCCGGCGGCGCGGTGCTCGACGGGCGCGACATCGGCACGGTGATCTGTCCCGACGCGCCGGCCAAGCTGTTCGTCACCGCGACGCCGGAGGTCCGCGCCGCCCGCCGCCACAGGGAACTCGTGGGTCGCGGAGAAACTGCCTCTTTCGAAGGCATCCTCGCCGATATCCGCCGGCGCGACGCGCGCGATTCGGGCCGGAGCGATGCGCCGCTCAGGGCGGCCGAGGACGCCGTCATCCTCGACACATCGGCGCTGACCGTCGAGGACGCGCTGACTGCGGCGATCGCGATCGTGGAGGCGCGCCGCGCGCGCTGAGCGAAGAGCGGCTCAAGCGACGGCGGCGAAACAAAAGGCCGTGTCTGCCCAGCTTTCGGCCTTGGCGCGAATCGAAAGCCGGCGCACACTCCCGTGACATTCGCTTGAAGCCCGATGCCCGTCCGCGGCGTTCCGCGCTCTTTTGCATCCCGCTTCCTGGCGACGATGATGGAGGGTGCGATGCGGCGTCGGCTGTTCGGTCTCTTGAGTCTCCTCGCTGCTGGCCTCTGGACGCAAGCCGTGTCCAACGCGCAGCAAGCGGCCGCACCGATGGAAGAGGTCGATGTCGCGCTCGTGCTGGCGGTTGACGTCTCCTATTCTATGGACCTCGACGAACTTGCCCTGCAACGCAACGGCTATATCGAGGCCTTCCGCTCGAAGCAGCTTCACGACGCGATCGCCAAGGGCGCGGTCGGCAAGATCGCGGTGACCTATGTCGAATGGGCCGGCGGCCATTTTCAGCATGTCGTCAGGCCCTGGAAGGTCATCGACTCGCCCCAGTCGGCGATCGCCTTCGCCGAGGAACTGGGCGAGGCCCCGACGCGGCGCGGCCGGCGCACCTCGATCTCCGGTGCGATCGATCTGAGCATGGCCCTGCTGGAGCAGGCCAATGTCCTGCCGCTGCGCAAGGTCATCGATATCTCCGGCGACGGCGCCAATAATGACGGCAGGCCCGTCACCGCCGCGCGCGACGAGGCCCGCGCCAAGGGCATCAGCATCAACGGCCTGCCGGTCATGCTCAAACAGGCGAGTTATTTCGACATCGACAATCTCGACGCCTATTACGAGGATTGCGTCATCACCGGCGTCGGCGCCTTCGTGATCCCGATTCGCGAGCGCAGCCAGTTCGTCGATGCGACCCGCACGAAACTCGTCCGGGAGATCGCCGAAATGCCTGCTGGTCCCGAGTCGCTGATTCAGAGGGCGCAGGCGCGGACGCCGCGCACCTCCTGCCTGTCGGGCGAGCAGCAATGGCGCGAGCGGATGGGGAATTGAGGCGCAGCCCTCACGTCCCACGCGGCTTGGCCCGCATCGTAGGCGGGGCTTGTGCCGGGTCGTCGGGCCAGGGGTGGCGCGGATAGCGGCCTTTCATCTCGGATCTCACGGCGGCCCATGAGCCGCGCCAGAAGCCCGGCAGGTCGCGGGTGATCTGGACCGGCTTGTACCCAGGCGAGAGCAGCTCCAGCACCAGCGGCACGCGCCCGCCCGCCAGCGCCGGATGGGTGGACAGCCCGAACAGCTCTTGCACCCTCACCGAGATCGTTGGGCCGGCCTCGGCGGCGTAGTCGACAGCGAGATTCGAGCCGGTCGGCGCGGTGAAGTGCGTCGGAGCCTCCGCGTCGAGCCGGCGCTTCAGATCCCAGGGCAGCAGGGTGTCGAGCGCCGCGTCGAGATCGGAGGGCTGGATCGCGGCCAGCGAAGTGCGTCCGACGACATGCGGGGCAAGCCATGCGCCGGCGTCGCGAGCCACCGCCTCGTCGGACAGGTCGGGCCAAGGATTATCGCCGCCCTCGCCATGGGCGCGGCGCAGGAAGCCGGCGCGCTCGCGAAGCCGCGCCTGTTCCTTCGTCCAGGGCAGCAGCCCGATACCGAGCGCTGCGATGCCCTCGGCCAGGATCGTCGCGTTGTCCGATGTCGCCGCGCCCGGCAGCGGCCGCTCGGCTAGGACGAGTGCGCCATACCGCCTGACCGCGCGGCTGCGCAGGGCGCGGGCCGGCCGGTCAAACGTGGTCTCCTGCCGTTCGTCGAGAGCGAACGGCGCAAGGCCCGCACCAGCGAGCCGGCTGATCTCGTCCTCCGTGATCGCCGCGCCAGCCAGGATCCGCGCCTGCTGCGCCGCGCCGGTCATGTCCGCAACGACGATGAAGGGTTCGCGCGCCAGACGCTGTCCCGGCTCCAGGCCGGCCCCGCGCCCATTGGCGAGGCGGAACTGCCCCGCTCCGCCGCGCGCCTGCGCGACACGGTCGGGATAGGCCAGCGCCAGCAGAAAGCCGGGCGACAGAACCTCGGTCGCCGCAGGCGTCCCGGTCGCGCGCCCGGCGCTGCGCGCCCAGCCCTCGGCCAGCCGCCGCATGTCGCCCGCCCGGCCGCCGCGCTCCCGCAGAAAGCGCTCCAGCCGCTCGGCGAGGTCGACCGCATCGCCGCCGAGCCCGCGCTCGACCAGGAGCGCCGCAAGCTCGGCTGCGGCCTGCGCCTGCCCGAAGCGCACGGCGGCGATCACCATGCGCGCCAGCCGCGGCGGCAAGGGCAGATTCTGCAGCGCCTTGCCCTCAGTGGTGAGGCGGCCATCGCCGTCGAGCGCGTGGAGGCTCGTCAGCAGCGTTCGCGCCTCCTTCAGCGCCGGCGCCGGCGGTGGGTCGAGAAATGCCAGCGTGGTCGGATCGTTCACCCCCCAGGCGGCGCAATCGAGCAGAAGGGGGCTGAGATCGGCCGACAGGATTTCGGGTCGCGCAAAGGCTTCGAGCGCGCCCGTGCCGGCCTCGTCCCAGAGCCGGTAGCAGATGCCGGGCTCGGTGCGTCCGGCGCGGCCCCGGCGCTGATCGGCGGCCGCACGGCTGACGCGCCGCGTTTCCAGCCGGGTAACGCCGATATCGGGCTCATAGACCGGCACGCGGGCGAGCCCTGAATCGATCACGACGCGCACGCCCTCGATCGTCAGCGAGGTCTCGGCGATGGAGGTGGCGAGCACCACCTTGCGTCGGCCGGCCGGAGCCGGCAGTACTGCGCGGTCCTGCTCGGACTGGTCGAGCGCGCCATAGAGGGGCGCGATCTCCACGGTCTTGTCGCGCATGCGCTCGCGCAGCCGCTCCTCCACGCGCCTGATCTCGCCTTGCCCCGGCAGGAAGACGAGGATCGAGCCGCGCTGCTCGTTCAACGCCAGCAGCACGGCGTCGGCGACCTGGTCTTCGATGCGCTTCAGCGGATCGCGCGGCAGGTGACGCGTCTCGACGGGAAAGGCGCGGCCCTGGCTCTCGATGACGGGCGCGTCCGCGAGCAGCTTCGCGACCCGCGCCCCATCGAGCGTCGCCGACATCACCAGAATGCGGAGGTCTTCGCGCAGGCCCGCTTGAGCGTCGAGCGCCAGAGCCAGCCCGAAATCGGCGTCGAGCGAGCGCTCATGAAACTCGTCGAACAGCACGGCCGCGACGCCCTCCAGCGCCGGATCGTCGAGAATCATCCGGGCGAAGACGCCCTCCGTCACCACCTCGATGCGCGTTGTCGGACCGATCTTCGAGCCGAGCCGGACGCGCAGGCCCACCGTCTCCCCCACGCGCTCGCCCAATGTCTGCGCCATCCGGTTGGCCGCGCCCCACGCCGCGAGCCGGCGCGGCTCCAGCACAATCAGTTTGCCGCCTTGCGTCCAGCGCTCGTCGAGCAAAGCGAGCGGAACCCGCGTGGTCTTGCCGGCGCCGGGCGGGGCGACGAGCACGGCATTGGGCCCGGCGCGCAAGGCCGCCGCGAGGGCGGGCAGGACGTCGTCGATCGGAAGGCTTGTCTCGAAAGCGCGCATCACCCGCGCGATGTGCCGCGTCGCATGCCGGGGCGCAAGCGGCGTGTCAGGCCGCGACCCGCTGCGCCGCGACCTCGAAGCGGGTGGTCGAGACCGTGCCGCCCGCGATCGTCACCAGCGTGTTGCAGGGCAGGGCCTGCCAGCAGTCGCGCGCCGCATCGACCGGTTCCGAGGCGACGACGATGCTGTCGCCGCGATCGCACAGGTAAAGCGATGGCGGTTTCGGGTCGGACGACCAGCGCAGGGCATGGATCGTTTCGCCATCGGCGATCGCCGCCGCGCAGCGCAGCGGCTCGCGGATGCCGGCAGCCTGCATCAGCGAAAGCGCCTCGCCCAGCGCCCAGGCAAGCGCATCGCCGGGCGAAATGCCGTCGGCGATCCGGGCCAGCGCCAGCAGGAACAGCGCCTCGGAATCGGTCGTGCCGACGCGCGCGCCATAGAGCGCGTCGGGGATCAGGCTTTCGAGCTTGCGCCGGATCAGCCCATAGCCGCCGATCTGGCCGTTATGCATGAAGAGATGCCGGCCATGGGAGAAGGGGTGGCAGTTGGCCCGCGTCGTCGCGGTGCCGGTCGCGGCGCGGACATGGGCGAAGAACAGGCTCGATCGCACCTGCCTTGCGATCGAAAGCAGGTTCTCGTCCGACCACGCCGGCCTGACCTCGCGATAGAGCCCGGGCTCCGCCCGCTCGCCATACCAGCCGAGCCCGAAACCGTCGCCATTGGTGCCGGTCTTGGTCTCCTCGGCATGGAGCGACTGGTGGATCAGCGAATGGCAGGGCGCGGCGACGAGGTCCTCCAGGAAGACCGGAACGCCGGAATAGACGAGGAAACGGCACATGCTCAGGCCCCGAATCGGCCGCGGCCGGGACGCCGCTGACAGAAGATTATTCTATCGCGATGAATGGCAGGCTAATGATTCAGCCTCCGCCCCGTGGCTCATCACTGGCCGCAGGCGAAGTCGATCCTGGCCGCCTTCGCGGATTTCCCGACCTTGACCTCGATGTCCAGCGGAGCGCAGGTCGCGTTGTCGAGCAGGAAGGCCTTGTGGATGCGGCCGCTCTCGCCGAACAGGAAGCCGCCATAGACGCGGCTGAGCGCGATCTTCTCGCCCGCCTTCGTCTTCTGCCTGACCGTCACGGAAGCGAGGTCGCGGGCGATCCTGTCGGAGGATTTCGAGTTCTTCGCGCCGGTGAAGACGAGCGTCACCAGCACGGCGTCGGCCGGCTCGCCGGCCTCGCCCTCTCCGGTCGCCGTATTGCGCAGCGTCTTGCCGGCGCCGACCAGATTCTCCGACAGCCTGCCCGAGCGCTCGAGAAAAAGCTGCGCGCGGATCTCGGCGACCGCGACCTGCGCGACCGCGTCCGACGTCGAGAACGCGGCCGTCAGGATGGTCGAGGCCAGCAGGAGTATGGCGCGCATCGAATGTCTGTCCTTCGCATCATGCCGGGTGCGTCGCGGCAGTAGCCCGATCCGCCGGGTGCTGGCTAGCCCGGCCTGCCACGCGCCCGATCATGGCCGCGCCATGGCGACATGCGCGCGACAGCCACGGCCGATCGCGGTCCCGCGGCGGCAAAACCTGCCCAATCTGCGATCTTGTGCAGGCTTGCCGCTTCCGATAACGACAGGCTCAAGGGGAGCGGCATAGCCGCCGCGTATCGTCGTCGGGAGAGAATGCTTTGCAGGGGCTTCTTGGTATCAGCCGCGCCATCGACGCGATCAACAGTCAGATCGGCAAAAAGGTCGCCTGGCTCATCCTGCTGGCCGTGATCGTCGCGACAGTCAACGCGATCATCCGCAAGCTCTTCAACGTCTCCTCGAACGCCTGGCTCGAACTGCAATGGATGCTGTTCGGCGCGGTCTTTCTGCTCTGCGCCTCGTGGACGCTGCAGGTGAAGGAGCATATCCGCATCGACATCGTGAACAGCCTGCTGCCCAAATCCGTGCAGCGCTGGATCGACTTGATCGGCCACACGCTGTTCCTGATGCCGTTCTGCCTGCTGATGGTCTACCATTCCTGGCCGTTCTTCACGCGCTCCTACGCCATCAACGAGCAGTCGCTTTCGGCCGGCGGTCTAGCGCAGTGGCCGGCCAAGGGGCTGGTGGTGATCGGCTTCGTCATGTTGACCGTTCAGGGCGTCTCCGAGATCATCAAGCAGGTCGCGATCATGCGCGGCGATCTCGAGGACGACGAGACGCTGAAGGGCCACGCCGCGGCGGCGGAGGCCGAGGCGCAGCGCCTGCTCGACCAGGCCAAGGCCGACGGCCTCGCCTGACGCCGCCCCGATTTCGCATGATTTCCGCACTCGTCCGGATTTGATCCCATGACCGCATTCCGCCTCCCGCGCGTCGCCGGCCTGTTGCTCGCGCTGACCGTCGTCGCCTTTTTCGGCCTGCATACGGGCGATGCTCAGGCCGCCGGTTTCGGCGACTTCATGCGGGCCAACATGGCCCCGGTCATGTTCGCGGCGCTCGTCGTCTTCCTGCTGCTCGGCTATCCGGTCGCCTTCGCGCTCGCCGCCAACGGTTTGTTCTTCGCCATCGTCGGCATCGAGCTCGGTCTGTTTCAGGAAAACTTCCTGCAGGCGATGCCGGAGCGCATCTACGGCACGATGAACAACGACGTGCTGCTGGCGATCCCGTTCTTCACCTTCATGGGGCTGGTGCTGGAGCGCTCGGGCATGGCCGAGGATCTGCTCGACACCATCGGCCAGCTCTTCGGGCCGATCCGCGGCGGCCTCGCCTACGCCGTCATCTTCGTCGGTGCGCTTCTGGCCGCCACGACCGGCGTGGTCGCGGCCTCCGTGATCTCGATGGGCCTGATCTCGCTGCCCATCATGCTACGCTACGGCTATGACCGACGCCTTGCGTCGGGCGTCATCGCGGCCTCGGGCACTCTGGCGCAGATCATCCCGCCCTCGCTCGTCCTGATCGTGCTCGCCGACCAGCTCGGCCGCTCGGTCGGCGACATGTATGAGGGCGCCTTCATCCCCGGCCTCGTTCTGTCGGCGATGTATGCCGGCTACGTCTTCCTCGTCACCGTCGTCTATCCCAAGCGCGCGCCGGGCCTGCCGCCCGAAGCCCAGACGCTGCGCGACGCCGACGGCGTCACCCGCCGCTTTTCTCTGCTCGTGGTGACGGTGCTGTCCTTCGCGCTCGGCTACGCCTATATGAAGCTGTTCACCACGGTGAAGGCCGGCGCCGATTTCGTCGTGCTGCTGATGTCGATCGCGGTCGGCGTCTCCTTCGTCATCGCGCTGATGAACAAATATCTGCGGCTGAACCTGCTCTCGCGCATGGCCGAGCAGGTCATCTTCGTGATGGTGCCGCCGCTGGCGCTGATCTTCCTCGTGCTCGGAACCATCTTCATCGGTCTCGCCACCCCGACCGAAGGCGGCGCGATGGGCGCGGCCGGCGCGATCCTGCTCGCGATCGGCAAGCGCCGGCTCTCCTTCGATCTGCTCAAGCAGGCGACGGAATCGACCGCCAAGCTCTCGGCCTTCGTGCTGTTCATCCTGGTCGGCGCGCGCGTCTTCTCGCTGACCTTCTACGGCGTCAACGGCCATGTCTGGGTCGAGCATCTGCTGATCGGCCTGCCGGGCGGCGCGACTGGCTTCCTGATTGTCGTCAACGTGATGGTGTTCCTGCTCGCCTTCTTCCTTGATTTCTTCGAGTTGGCCTTCATCATCGTGCCGCTGCTCGGGCCGGCTGCGGAGAAACTCGGCATCGACCTGATCTGGTTCGGCGTCATCCTCGGCGTCAACATGCAGACCTCGTTCATGCACCCGCCCTTCGGCTTCGCCTTGTTCTACCTGCGCTCGGTCGCTCCAAAGGACCGCTATCGCGACAAGGTGACGGGAACGATGATGGAGCCCGTCACCACCGGGCAGATCTACTGGGGCGCGGTGCCCTTCGTGGTGATCCAGTGCATCATGGTCGCGCTGGTGATCGCGGTCCCGCAGATGGTGATGCATTACAAGGCGTCCGCCGTTCAGCTCGACCAGAAGGCGATCGACAAGCAGTTCGACTCCATCCAGATCCCCGGCTTCGGCGCGCCGGGCGGCGGTCTGCCGGGGCTCGATCTCAATGCCCCGCCGCAGCTCAACCTGAACTGATGGCGATGAGCGCGCCCCGTCGTCGCCGGGCCGGCTGGCCCCGTTCGCTTACAGCCGGTCTGGTGGCCGTCTGTATAAGCGCCACCGGCGCATCGGCCGCCGGCGACATTGGCGGCGCGACCATGGGTTTCGCCTGGGCGTTGCCTTTTGCGGGCATGCTGTTGTCGATCGCGCTCGGGCCGATCCTGTTTCCGCATTTTTGGGAGCACAACTACGGCAAGTTCGCCGCCTTCTGGGCGGTGCTTGTGCTCGTTCCGCTGGTGCTGTTGCGCGGCTTCGACCCGGCGCTGGGCGCGCTGATTCATACGGCCGCGCTCGAATACATCCCCTTCATCATCCTGCTCTTCGCGCTGTTCACCATCGCGGGCGGCATTCTGATCATGGGCAATCTCGACGGCACGCCGGCGACGAACACAATCCTGCTCGCCATCGGCACGCTGATGGCGAGTTTTGTGGGCACCACCGGCGCGTCCATCATCATGATCCGCCCCGTCCTGCGCGCCAATGACGACCGGCGCTTCAACGTCCATGTCGTTATCTTCTTCATCTTTCTCGTCTCGAATATCGGCGGTTCGCTGACGCCGCTCGGCGACCCGCCGCTGTTCCTCGGCTTTCTGCGAGGGGTCGATTTCTTCTGGACGACGACGCATCTGCTGCCCGAGACCGCGCTCGCGGTCGCGATCCTGCTCGCGCTGTTTTACGCGCTGGATACGTATTTCTTCCGCAAGGAAGAGAATTATCCGCCGCTCAGGGACCCGACTCCGGATCGCGCCATCAAGCTCTACGGCAAGGTCAACTTCGTCCTGCTCGGCGGCGTCATAGCCGCGATCCTGATGTCGGCGAGCTGGAAGCCGGGCGTCGTCTTCGACATCCATGGCGTCAAGGTCGAGCTCCAGAACGTGGTGCGCGACGTCGTTCTGCTCGGGCTGGCGGGGCTGTCTTTGGTGCTGACGCCGAAGCAGGTCCGCGCCGGCAACGAGTTCACCTGGGGGCCGATCAAGGAGGTTGCAAAACTCTTCGCCGGCATCTTCGTCTGCATCATTCCGGTGCTGGCGATGCTGCAGGCGGGGCGCAACGGCGCGTTCTCCGGGCTCGTGGCGCTGGTGTCCAACCCGGATGGCAGCAACAACACGGTCGCCTATTTCTGGCTGACCGGCATCCTGTCGTCTTTCCTCGACAACGCGCCGACCTATCTCGTCTTCTTCGAGCTTGCCGGCGGCGATCCGCGCACGCTGATGACGACGGGCGCACTGACGCTGGCCGCGATCTCGGCGGGCGCGGTCTTCATGGGCGCCAACACCTATATCGGCAACGCGCCCAACTTCATGGTCTACGCCATCGCCAAGGACCGGAAGGTCAAGATGCCGAGCTTCTTCGGCTACATGCTCTGGTCGGGCGCGATCCTGATCCCGCTCTTCCTGCTGCAGACGGTGGTGTTTTTCAGGTAGGCACTGGCATCGCCGTCATGCTCGGCCTTGTGCCGAGCATCCACGCCTTGCCATGCTGATGCGCGCACGACCGAAGACGTGGATGGTCGGGACAAGCCCGACCATGGCGTGGAACTGAGCTCATGATCAATGTGCTGGAATTCATCCTCGTCGTCGTGATCAGCGTCGCGATGATGTTCTATGTTTTCGCGCAATTCTTTAGCACCGTCTCGAAAGCCCCGCCGCTCGGGCTGCCCTTCTATGCTTACGCCTTGTTGCCGTTTCTCTATCTGGCCGTCCGTCTGCTGATTAGGCGCGTATCGGCGCGGCAGAGGCAGCGCTGACGGAGTTCAGTTTCGCCCCGGCGGCACGCTCTCGCGAATCCTCGCCGAAAACGCCGGATCATCGAGCGCCACCGCGCGCGCCTTCTCGCCGATGCGGGCCTGCGCCACCAGCGCCTCGAGCGTGATGTCCGCCCTGACCGCGCCGATGCGTTGGAGATAGCCCGGCAGATAGCCGGACAGCAGCACGCGCGGGTCGAGCGGCAGCGAGAAGCGCCAGCCGGGCGCGACAGAACCGACGATATTGTAGACCACCGTCGTGCAGTTCGTCGTCAGCGTGTTGTACCAGCGTGGCGTGGCGCTCAGCCGGTTGACGTCGGCTGCATAGGCCAGCAGCACGTCGCGCGCCTGCTGCGGGCTCGCTGCAAGCCGGAACAGCCGGACATCCTCCTTCCGCGCATGGCTGCGCAGCCCGATGAGATCGCGCTCGGTCGCCGCCACATAAGCCATCTCATAGGTCCGGAAGAAGCCGGCCAGCGCCGAATACTCCTCGCCTTGCTCGCGCCGGATCTCGATCGAGAAGGTCAGAGGCGGCTGATCGGAGAAGGTGAAGGAGACGAGCAGATGCGCGATCGCCTCGCCCGACCAGTAGGACAGGAACAGATCCGCGCCTTCGACTTTGGTCAGATCGTAGCGCCTCGTCTCCCAGCGCTGGTCGTAGTCCTGCTCCGTGCGCCAGGCGAAATCGCGCAGGTTGGTGACGGTCAGGATGTCGCCCTCGCGCGCGATCGCCGGCAGGCGGACGAGTTCGGGGATCCAGTTGCGGTCATGGCTGGGTTTGAGCCCGGCCCACCAGCCGAGCAGCCCGACGAAGATCACCGCGAAGGAGAGCGGCAGCCGCGCCGCGCCGGTCCACAGGCCGGTCGCGCCGGCAAGACCCGCGATGCCGAAGCCGATCGCGCCGAGGATGGCCGTCGCGCCGGTCAGGCGAAACAGCAGCAGGCCGCTGCCCCAGGCTGTCGCGCCGAGGATGATGAGGGTGGCGATGAGGCGGAGCGCGAGGATCAGGAGCGACATGCCACGTCATGCTCGGCCCTGTGCCGAGCATCTCCGGCAGGAGATTCTCGGGTGTTCGCTCCGCTCCGCCCGAGAATGACGGCCATCGCTTACGCCGCCAGCGAATTCGCCGGCGCGGCCGCCTTCACCGCGTCGTCGACATGGCTCTCGAAACGCTTGAAGTTGTCGCGGAACATTCCGACCAGGTTCTTCGCCGTCTCGGCGAAGGCCGCCTTGTCCTGCCAGGTCTTCACCGGATAGAGGATGTGCGGCTCGACGCCGGGCACCGAGGTCGGCACCGCGAAGCCGAAATACGGGTCGCGGCGGAAATCGGCGCGGTTGAGCGAGCCGTCGAGCGCCGCCGCCAGCAGGCGGCGGGTCACGCGGATCGGCATGCGCCGGCCGGTGCCGTATTTGCCGCCGGTCCAGCCGGTGTTGACCAGCCAGCAATCGACATGGTGCTTGGCGATGAAGTCGCGCAGCAGGTTTGCGTATTCCGACGGGTGCCGCGGCAGGAAGGGCGAGCCGAAGCAGGTCGAGAATTCGGGCTCGACGCCGGTCAGGCCGCGTTCGGTGCCGGCGACCTTGGCGGTGTAGCCGGAGAGGAAGTGGTACATCGCCTCGGCCGGCGTCAGCTTGGCGATCGGCGGCATCACGCCGAAGGCGTCGGCCGTCAGCATGACGATGTTCTTCGGAACCCCTGCGCGGCCGGTGCGCGAGGCGTTGGGAATGAAGTCGAGCGGATAGGCCGAACGCGTGTTCTCGGTCTTGGATTCGTCGTCGAAATCGACAGCGCGCGTGATCGGGTCGAGCACGACGTTCTCCAGCACCGTGCCGAAACGCTGCGAGGCGGCAAAAATCTGCGGCTCGGCCTCGGCCGAGAGCCTGATCGTCTTGGCGTAGCAGCCGCCCTCGAAGTTGAAGATGCCCTCCTTCGACCAGCCATGCTCGTCGTCGCCGAGCAAAGTGCGGTCCGGATCGGCCGAGAGCGTCGTCTTGCCGGTGCCCGACAGGCCGAAGAAGATCGCCGAGTCGTCTTTCGGCCCGACATTGGCCGAGCAGTGCATCGGCACGACGCCCTTGGTCGGCAGCACGTAGTTCAGATAGGTGAAGACCGACTTCTTCATCTCGCCGGCATAGGCCGAGCCGCCGATCAGCACGATTTTCCGCGAGAAATCGATCGCCACGACCGTCTCGGAGCGGCAGCCATGGCGCTTCGGGTCGGCCTTGAAGCTCGGCAGGTCGACGATCGTCATCTCGGGAACGTAGCCCGCGATTTCCTCCTGCGGCGGCCGGATCAGCAGGTTGCGGATGAAGAGCGAGTGCCAAGCCATCTCGGTGAAGACGCGCGCCTTGACCCGGTGCGCCGGATCGGCCCCGCCATAGAGGTCCTGCGCGAAGAGGTGCTTGCCCTCTGCATGGGTGATGAAATCGGCCAGCAGCGTCTCGAACTGCGCCGGGCTCATCGCATTATTGTTGTCCCACCAGATCGTGTTCTCGGTCAGCGCGTCACGCACCGTGAACTTGTCCTTTGGCGAACGGCCGGTATGCGTGCCGGTATCGGCGCAAAGCGCGCCGCCGCGCGCCAGCTCGCCCTCGCCGGCCTGAAGCGCGCGCTCGTAGAGCTGCGGCGCTTCGAGGTTCCAGGACACCGAGGCCAGCTTGCGGAAGCCGAAGACCTCAGGCCCATGGGCGGCGTTGTAGTGACCGATGATGTCCACTGATATCCTCCCGGGACGCGGCCGCCTGACGCAACCGCTCTGGTTCTGCAGCGAAGAAGCCAGGGCCGATACTGGGGCCGGCATGGCAAGAAGGGCGAAGGGTGGCAGGCTCTTAAGCCCATGATGACGCCGGCTCAAGTCATCGGAAAGTCTCGGATCGGGAGAAACTGATATTAATCGATTGAATAAGATCAGCGTGGTGAATCAGGCGCTTGGGCTGCCGCGCGAGCCTGCGCAGCCAGATCTGCCAGAACCTTGCGCAGCGGCCCAGGGCCATCGACCGGCACGGGAAAGGGCAGTCGCAGCACGGCGTCGCCGAGCGCGAGATCGAGCCCGTCCGGATCGAGCCCCGTGGCGCGCCAGTTGCCGTCGCGCGCGCCGAGCAGGGCGGTGGCGTAGAGTTGCAGCGCGTCGGCATGGTCCTCGTTCATATGGGCGACCGCGCCGGCCTCGATATCGGCCAGCGCCTCTGCAGCGGCTGCATCGCTGAGGAGGTCGGATGCCGCAAGTTCATAGGCCCGGCCGAAACCGCCATTCAGGCTCGCCCCGAGGATGTCCAACGAGAAGAACGAGAAATCGCCGAAATCGGCATAAAGCGCGGCCTTGGGCTGCCGCGCCAGGAAGCGCTGCCGCACGCGCTCGGCCTCCGATGTTTCACGGGAAACGCGCCGCGCAGCGAGTTTGAGCGTGATGCGCGCATGGGCCAGCGGGTCGCCCTTGCCGGTGTTTGCGATCAGCAGGGAGGCGCGAGGCTCCGCGATCAGGTTGCCGGTATGGGCGGACAGGGCGGAAACCAAGATCAGCGGCGTCCCGTCGACGTCCGTTGCGAGACTGACGAGGCTGGAGGCGGGGTGCCCATCGCGTCCAAGGCTCGCCAATGCCCCGGAACGGGCGGAGCGCAGCAGGCCTCGCGCGAGCGTCCGCGCGGCTTCATCGGTCGGCCTGATCGGGTCCGTCTTCGGTCGTCCAGGATCGTCAGCGGACTTTGTGGCGTCGTCGGTCATGGAACCCCATTGGAACCTCGCGGGAGGAAAAAGGTTTTTTGTCTTATGGCGTAGCGAGATCGCCGCGCCATCGCTAGATTGCAGCCATGGTTTGGCCGCTCTCTCGCGTGAGTGGACCTTGAATTGCAACGAGCCGAAGAGGCCCCGAGATTATGCCAACCATTGCGCTGGTCGACGATGACCGCAACATCCTGACGTCCGTGTCGATCGCTCTCGAGGCGGAGGGCTACCGGATCATGACCTATACCGACGGCGCGTCGGCGCTGGACGGGTTGAAGCAGAACCCGCCCGATCTGGCCATCTTCGACATCAAGATGCCGCGCATGGACGGTATGGAACTGCTGCGCCGTCTGCGCCAGAAGTCGGATCTGCCGGTGATCTTCCTGACCTCGAAGGATGAGGAGATCGACGAGCTTTTCGGCCTCAAGATGGGCGCCGACGATTTCATCAGAAAGCCGTTCTCGCAGCGCCTGCTGGTCGAGCGCGTCAAGGCGATCCTGCGCCGTGCCGGGGCCAAGGACGCAGCCGCCCCCGCCCGGCCCGAGGACGCCAAGGCGCTCGAGCGCGGCCTGCTGCGGATGGACCCCGAGCGTCACACCTGCACCTGGAAGGGCGAGCCGGTGACGCTGACCGTGACCGAATTCCTGATCCTGCAATCGCTGGCCCAGCGGCCGGGCGTGGTGAAAAGCCGCAACGCCCTGATGGACGCCGCCTATGACGACGAGGTCTATGTCGACGACCGGACCATTGACAGCCACATCAAGCGGCTGCGCAAGAAGTTCAATCAGGTCGATGTCGATTTCGACATGATCGAGACCCTTTACGGCGTCGGCTACCGCTTCAAGGAAGGCTGAGCCCGGCCGCGGGGCGGGAGGGCGCGCAGAGGCCATGGCCACGATCGAACGCGAGCGCAGAGCCGAGATCCGCCCGCAGCCTGCCGTTCCGGCCTGGCGCCGGCGGCTGGCCGTGTTCGGCAGGCGGACGCTGCGGGCGATCTCGGCGCGCGCCGCCTCAAGCCTGACCCGGCGCATCGTCGTTCTCAACCTCGCCGGCCTCGTCGCGCTACTGCTCGGCTTCCTCTATCTGAACCAGTTCCGCGAGGGGCTGATCGAATCCCGCGTGCAGAGCCTGCTGACTCAAGGCGAAATCATCGCCGGCGCGATCTCGGCCTCGGCGACGGTCGAGACCGATACGATCACCATCGACCCCGACAAGCTGCTCCAGCTCCAGGCCGGTGAGAGCGCGGGACTGACCGAGGACCCGCTCGATTTCTCGATCAACCCGGAAAAGGTCGCCCCGCTGCTGCGCCGTCTGGTCACGCCGACCAAGACGCGCGCCCGGATTTACGACCGCGAGGGGCTGCTGACGCTCGATTCACGCAACCTCTATTCGCGTGGCGACGTGTTGCGTCTCGATCTGCCGCGCCCCGGCGCGACCGACGAGCCGCCTCTGCTGGAGCGGACCTGGAACGTGCTGCGCAGCCGGCTGGGCCGCGCCGACCTGCCGATCTATGACGACTTCGCCAACGCCAATGGCCGCGCCTATACCGAGGTGGCGCGCGCTCTGAACGGCATTCCCGCCAGCGTGGTGCGCGTCAACACGCGCGGCCAGACCATCGTCTCGGTCGCCGTGCCGGTGCAGCGCTTCCGCACCGTCAAGGGCGCACTGCTGCTCTCGACGCAAGGCGGCGACATCGACGCGATCATCGCCTCCGAGCGCTACGCCATCTTCCAGGTTTTCGCGGTCGCCGCCGGCGTCATGATCGTGCTCTCGGTGCTGCTGGCGGGGACCATCGCCGAGCCGATCCGCAAGCTGGCGGATGCGGCCCAGCGCGTTCGCAAGGGCGTCAAATCGCGCGAGATGATCCCCGATTTCGCCAGCCGGCATGACGAGATCGGCCATCTCTCGGGCTCGTTGCGCGATATGACAAAGGCGCTCTACAGCCGCATCGAGGCGATCGAGAGCTTTGCCGCCGACGTGGCTCATGAGCTCAAGAATCCGCTGACCTCGCTGCGCAGCGCGGTCGAGACGTTGCCACTGGCGAAATCCGACGATTCTCGCGCGCGCCTTCTCGCCGTGATTCAGCACGATGTGCGCCGGCTCGACCGGCTGATCTCGGACATCTCCGACGCCTCGCGGCTGGACGCCGAACTCGCCCGAGACGACTCCGCCCCTGTGGACATGGCGCAGGTGCTCGACACCGTCGTCTCGGTCCAGAACGAGACGCGGCGCGAGAACCAGCCGTGTATCGATCTCCGGGTCGAGCGGCGCGGCCAGCGCGCCGCAGGCGCCGCCAGCTTCCTCGTGATCGGGCATGATTCCCGGCTGGGCCAGGTCGTCGTCAACCTGATCGACAATGCCCGCTCCTTCTCGGCTCCGGACAAACCCGTTCGCGTCTTCCTCGCCCGCGAGGGCGACGAGGTCGTCGTCACGGTCGAGGATGACGGGCCGGGCATCGAGGCGCATGCGCTGGAGCGCGTCTTCGAGCGCTTCTACACCGACCGCCCCAATGAGGGTTTCGGGCAGAATTCGGGCCTAGGCCTGTCGATCTCGCGCCAGATTGTCGAGGCGCATCGCGGCTCGATCCGCGCCGAGAACCGCGAGGGACCGCGCGATGAGAACGGCGAGCCGACACGACTGGGCGCGCGCTTCGTCGTGCGCCTGCCAGCCGTGCCGCTGGCGAGCTGAGCCGCATGGATACAGATAGACCGGCGGGGAGATTGTCGCCGCAGGGCGCGACGGGCCATGCCACGACGATCGCGATTGGCGAGGCCGGTGTCCTGATCAGAGGCGCATCCGGCGCGGGCAAAACATCGCTGGCGCTTGCGTTGATCGCGCTTGCCCGTCAGGCCGGGCGCTTTGCAAGGCTCGTCGCCGACGACCGCACCGCTCTTGTCGCGGCGGGCGGCCGCCTGCTGGCCCAGCCGGTCGCGCCGCTGGAAGGGATCGTCGAGCGGCGTGGGCTCGGCCTCACGCCAGAACCTTATCTACCGGCCGTCGTCATCCGGCTCGTCATCGATCTCGCCGCGGCCGAGCCGGCGCGAATGCCGGAGCCAGACCATCTGGTCGTCTCGGTCGAAGGCATCGACCTGCCGCGCCTCTCCCTGATGGGGCGGCCGGGCGAGGAGCGGCTGGCGCTGGCGGCGCTCGATCTCTTCCTCGATCACGCGACGCTGGATTTCGACAAGTTTTAGGCTCCGCGTCCTGCGCAAGTCTTGCGCGCGGCGCGCACCTGCCCCATAAACCGCGACCTTGTCCGGGCGCCCGCGCGCGCTCTCAGGCGCTGGATTGTATGATCGGACTCGTCCTGGTGACGCATGGCCATCTCGCGACGGAGTTCCGCGCCGCGCTGGAGCACGTCGTCGGCCCGCAAAAGAACCTCGCTACCATCGCCATCGCGCCCGATGACGACATGGAGGGCCGCCGCCGCGACATCATCGCCGCCGTCGAGACCGTCGAGACCGGAAAGGGCGTCATTGTGCTGACCGACATGTTCGGCGGCACGCCGTCGAACCTCGCCATCTCGGTGATGGAGCCCGGCCGCATCGACGTCGTCGCCGGCGTCAACCTGCCGATGCTGATCAAGCTCGCCAGCGTGCGCGAGGACAAGACCCTCGACGAGGCTGTAACCAGCGCGCAGGATGCCGGCCGCAAATACATCACCGTCGCCAGCCGCGTGCTGGCGGGCAAATGAGCAGTTTGGTGGACGAGAGTTACGACAGCGACGACTGCCCGCAGGTCGAGGTGCCGGCAGGCGCGATCTATGGCGAGTTCCAAATCGTCAACAAGAAGGGTCTGCACGCCCGCGCCACGGCGAAATTCGTGCAGTGCGCCTCGAATTTCGACGCCGACATTACTGTCACCCGCTGCGGCGAGACCGTCGGCGCGACCTCGATCATGGGCATCCTGACGCTTGGCGCCGGCATCGGCTCGACGATCACGGTGGTGGCGAGGGGCCGCGAGGCGAAAGAGGCGCTGAAGGCGCTGGAGATGCTGGTCGCGGACAAGTTCGGCGAGGGGGAATAGGGCGCTCTCTCGTCTCAGTTTGTTTGGTTTTCCGTCATGGTCGGGCTTGTTACGACCATCCACGTCTTCCATCGTCGAGCGCTGTGCCCAAGGCGTGGCCGCTCGGTACAAGCCCGCGCATGACGGACGGGGCAGGATGGTGGATATAAAGACATCTTTATATCTTTGATTGCGCGCCGCCGCGCACCCTGCTATGGACCCGCCGTCATTCAAGCGACCAAGCAGGAGCACGCCCCGTGTCGAAGACCGATTACATCGTCAAGGACATCAGCCTCGCGGATTACGGCCGCAAGGAAATCAATATGGCCCAGGACGAGATGCCGGGCCTGATGGCCATCCGCGAGGAGCACAAGGGCAAGTTCCCGCTCAAGGGCGCGCGTATCGCCGGCTGACCGCCGTGCTGATCGAGACGCTGAAGGATCTCGGAGCGGATGTGCGCTGGTCGTCGTGCAACATTTTCTCGACGCAGGATCATGCGGCGGCCGCGATCGCGGCTTCGGGCACCCCCGTCTTCGCCATCAAGGGCGAGACGCTCGAGGAGTACTGGGAATACGTCCTCAAGACCGCGACCTGGGGCGACGGCGGCACGCCCAACATGATCCTCGACGATGGCGGCGACCTGACCATGCTGATCATCCTCGGCGCCGAGGCCGAGGCCGGCAAGGCCGAGTTCCTCGACAAGCCGGGCAATGACGAGGAGACCATCTTCTTCGCGCTGATCAAGCGCGAGCTGAAGGCCAATCCCGGCTGGTTCACGAAAACCCGTGACGCGATCAAGGGCGTCTCGGAAGAAACCACCACCGGCGTCCATCGCCTCTATGAACTGGCCAAGGCCGGCCGCATGCCGTTCCCGGCAATCAACGTCAACGACTCGGTCACCAAGTCGAAATTCGACAACCTCTATGGCTGCCGCGAGTCGCTGGTCGACGCAGTGCGCCGCGGTACCGACGTCATGATGTCGGGCAAGGTCGCGGTCGTCGCCGGCTATGGCGACGTCGGCAAGGGCTCGGCCGCCTCGCTGCGCCAGGCCGGCTGCCGCGTGCTCGTCACCGAGATCGACCCGATCTGCGCGCTGCAGGCGGCGATGGAGGGCTACGAGGTCGTCACCATGGAGGACGCCGCTCCGCGCGCCGACATCTTCGTCACCGCCACCGGCAACCTCGACGTCATCACCGTCGACCATATGCGCGCTATGAAGCACCGCGCCATCGTCTGCAACATCGGCCACTTCGATTCGGAGATCCAGGTTGCCGGCCTGAAGAACTTCAAATGGGACAACGTCAAGCCGCAGGTCGACGAGATCGAGTTCCCCGATGGAAAGCGCATCATCCTGCTCTCGGAAGGCCGCCTGGTGAATCTCGGCAACGCCACCGGGCACCCGTCCTTCGTGATGTCCTGCTCGTTCTCGAACCAGACGCTGGCTCAGATCGAGCTCTGGAACCACCACGCCAAATACGAGAACAAGGTCTACACCCTGCCCAAACATCTCGACGAGAAGGTCGCGGCGCTGCACCTCGCCAAGGTCGGCGCCAAGCTGACCGTGCTCAACGACGCGCAGGCCAAATATCTCGGCCTGGCCCCGACCGGCCCGTTCAAGCCGGAACTCTACCGCTACTGACATCGCGCACGCCTTGCGCAAGTCGACAGGGGCCCGGCGTCAAGCCGGGCCCCTTTTCGTTTGGGCGAAGCAATACCACTAATAGATGCCCGACTCGTGCCTGCGTCTATCTGTTGAGGCGCGCCTGATTGCGCTGCAACAGCGCTCGAAATCCTCCGCTTTACGACCGATTAAGCACTTCCTGACGGACTCGCGCGACGATTACAGTGGCGGTGATTCGGGTTGGGTCCGGCGCGGCGACGCGCGAGGCGACCTGGGATTGGCGGCTCCTGAGCGTTGGCGTTGTGGCGGGCGTTTCAAGTCGGCTGGCCTTCCTGCCTCACCAGATGATGACGGACCTTTGGGAATGATGCGCGCGCGGCGACAGGACACAGGCGTGAGGCGCGGCCTGCTCGCGGGGCTGGCCACGTCGCAGGTCCCGGCGGCCGCTTTCGCCCAGAGCGAGGCCGTGTCGACGCCGCTGCGCACCGACCTGATCGGCGCCGGCAGCCTCTCGCTCATGCTGGCGGGGCTGGCCGTCTTCGCCGCGACCACCTCGATCTTCTATGTCCGTGAGCGCTCGCGCTGGCACCGGCGCGAGACGGAACTCGCGACCGAACTCGAGGCCGCGCGCGGTCATCAGGACCGGCTCTCGGCCCTGCTCGCCTCCGATCCGCAGGTCGTGGTGAGCTGGAAAGGGCGTGACGCCTCCCCCGTCTTCGAGGGCGATAGCGGCTTTCTCGGCGCGCCGGGCGCGACGCTGGCGCTGGCCTATGGTGCCTGGGCCCCACCGGCCGAGGCCAAGAAGCTCGAACTCGCGACCGATGCTCTGAAGGAGCGCGGCGAGGCCTTCGGCTTCACCTTGCGCGCCAAGTGGGGCGCGTTCATCGACGCCGAGGGCCGCCCGGTCGCCGGCCGCGCCGTCATCCGCCTGCGCGAGGTCACCGGCGAGCGCGCCAGGGCTCTGACGCTCCAGGGTGAACTGGAGGCGCTCGCCTCCGACCATGAGGCGCTTGCGGCGCTGCTGGCCGGCCTGCCGCATCCGGCCTGGACGCGCCGCCCCGATGGCCGACTGAGCTGGGTAAACGCCGCCTATGCGCGCGCGGTCGAAGCCTCCGACGCCGAGGCCGTGGTCAAGAACGGACTCGAACTCTTCGACCGCGACGAGCGCGAGGCGGCCGCCGCTGCTCGCCGGGACCGCGCCATCTTCAATGCGCGCGCTCCGGCCGTGGTCGCCGGCCAGCGCCGCACGCTCGATATGCTGGAACTGCCCACGCCGTCTGGCTTCGCCGGCCTCGCCACCGATATGAGCGAGCTGGAGGCGGTGCGCATCGACCTGCAGCGCCAGATGGACGCCCATGTCCGCACGCTCGACCGGCTGAAGACGGCGGTGGCGGTGTTCGACGCCTCGCAGCGGCTGGTCTACGCCAATACCGGCTTCGAGAGCCTGTGGGCCCTCGATCCGGCCTTTCTTGCCGGAAAGCCGAGCGACAGCGAAATCCTCGACCGGCTGCGCGCCGAACGCCGGCTGCCGGAACTGGGCGACTACCGGAGCTGGAAGGCCGGCGTGCAGGCGGCCTATACCAGCCCGCGCGCCCATGAGGACTGGTGGTACCTGCCCGATGGCCGCACCGTCCATGTCGTCGCCAGCCCCAATCCCCAGGGCGGCGTCACCTATCTGTTCGACGACGTCACCGAGCGCTTCACGCTGGAATCGCGCTTCAACGCGCTGTCGCGCACGCAGCGCGAGACGCTGGACTCGCTGCGTGAGGGCGTCGCCGTGTTCGGCTCGGACGGCAAGCTCAAGCTCTCCAACCCGGCCTTCGCCCAGGCCTGGCGGCTGCAGCCCGATATCGCCACGGCCGCACCTCACATCGACCAGGTCGTGAAGCTCTGTCGGCCGCTCTTCCCGCAGGACGAGGTCTGGAGCGAACTGCTGAGCACGGTGACCGGGGTGCGCGACGCGCGCGAGGATTACCGCTGCCGCATGGAGCGCCGCGACGGTTCTGTGCTGGACTGCGCCGCTGCTCCCCTGCCGGACGGGGCGACGCTGATCTCGTTTGCCGACGTCACGGCCTCGGTGAATGTCGAGCGCGCATTGACCGAGAAGAACGAGGCGCTGGAGAAGGTCTCGCGGCTGCGCGAGGATTTCGTTCACCACGTCTCCTACGAACTGCGCTCGCCGCTGACCAACATCATCGGCTTCGCGCAGTTGCTTGGCACCGAGACGGTCGGCGCGCTGAACGAGAAGCAGCGCGACTACGCCTCGCATATCCTGAGTTCGTCCGGCGCGCTGCTCGCCATCATCAACGACATTCTCGACCTTGCCACCATCGACAATGGCGCGCTGGCGCTCGACCTCGCCGAGGTCGACGTCGCCGCGACGATCGCGGAAGCCGCCGCGGGCTTGGGCGACCGGCTGACCGAGAGCCGGCTGACGCTGCAGGTCGACATCGCGCCGCAGACCGGGCCCTTGCGCGCCGACGGCAAACGGCTGCGGCAGGTGCTGTTCAACCTGCTGTCCAACGCGATCGGCTTCTCGCAGCCGGGCCAGACGATCACCGTCAGCGCCGGGCGGATCGGCCGCGATGTCCGCATCACCGTGGCCGATCAGGGGCGCGGCATTCCGCCCGAGGTCAAGGACAAGGTCTTCGACCGCTTTGAGAGCCATCCGCTCGGTTCGCGCCATCGCGGCGTCGGTCTCGGCCTCTCCATCGTGCGCTCGATCGTCGAGCTGCATGGCGGCCGGGTCGAGCTCGACTCCGAGCCGGGTCAGGGCACGCGCGTCACCGCCGTCTTCCCGGCGCAGGGCGTGTCGATGCCGGATGCGGCCGAATGAGCGATTCTGGCGGCAAGCCGGGCGAGCATCGGCTCCTCTGGGATGACGAGGCCGCGACCGGGCGCTTCGCCGCCGATCTCGCGGCGATTCTGAAGCCGGGCGACATTGTCGCGCTGTCGGGCCATCTCGGGGCCGGCAAATCGGCGCTGGCGCGCGCTATCCTGCGCGAGCTTGCAGGCGATCCGGCGCTGGAGGCGCCGAGCCCGACCTTCACTTTAGTCCAGAGCTACGACACGCCGCGTGGATCTGTGCTTCATGCCGACCTCTACCGCCTGCGCAGCCCCGACGAACTCGACGATATCGGCCTGGGCGAGGACCTCGACCGGCTGATCACGCTGGTCGAATGGCCCGACCGCGCCGGCACCCGCCTGCCAGCCGGTCGCCGGCTCGACATCGTGCTGGAGGTCGATCCGTCCAACCCCGAGACCGGGCGCATCGCTGCCGTCTCGGGCGGCGTGCTCTGGCGGCAGCGGCTCACGATTGCGATCGCGACACGCCGCCTGCTCGACGAGGCCGGCTGGAGCGCCGCAAGGCGTGATTTCATGCAGGGCGACGCCTCGAGCCGCGCCTATGAGCGCCTGACCCATCCCGACGGCGCAAGCGCGGTGCTGATGATCTCGCCGCCACGGCCGGACGGCCCGGCGATCAGGCAGGGCAAGCCCTATTCGGCCATCGCCCATCTTGCCGAGACGGTCGACGCTTTCGTTGCGATGGATCGTGGGCTTGCCTCGCTCGGCTATTCCGTGCCGGCGATCCTGGCCCAGGACCTCTCGACCGGGCTCTTGCTGATCGAGGATCTCGGCCATGACGGCGTCGTGCTCGACGGCGCGCCGATTCCGGAGCGTTACGAGGCGGCGGCGCGGCTGCTGGCCGATCTGCACCGCCATGTCCTCCCCACCATCCTGCCGGTGACGGAAGGGCGCGACCATGTCGTGCCCGATTACGACCGTGGCGCGCTGGCGATCGAGAGCGAGCTGATCCTCGAATGGTATGCGCCCCATATCGCGGGCGTCACGCTCCCGGCGGTCACGCAGGCCGAGTTCGGCCGCATCTGGAACCGCCTCTTCGACGAAATACTCGACGGCCCGGCGACCTGGACCCTGCGCGACGTGCATTCACCCAACCTGATCTGGCTGCCGGAGCGGCAGGGGCATGCGCAGGTCGGGTTGATCGACTTTCAGGACGCGGTGCTGGGCCACCCGGCCTATGACCTCGTCTCGCTCGGGCAGGATGCGCGCATCGACGTGCCGGCCGCGCTGGAACTGCGGCTGCTGGCGGCCTATGGCGCAGCGCGTCGGAACGACGATCCCGATTTCGATCTAGCTGCATTCGCCCGCGCCTATGCGATCCTGGGCGCGCAGCGCAACACCAAGATCGCCGGCATCTTCGCCCGCCTCGACAGGCGCGACGGCAAGCCGGCCTATCTCAAACACCTGCCGCGCATCGAGGCCTATCTGCGCCGCAACCTCGAGCATCCCGCGCTTGAGGAGCTGAAGGGCTGGTACCAGGCGCATTTGCCGAGGCTGTTCGAGGGCGTTTGAGGCACATTCCGCCATGGTCGGCCTTGTCCCGAGCATCCCCGTCTTCACCATCATGCCTGACGTGAGAAGACGTGGATGGTCGGGACAAGCCCGACCATGACGGGTTAAGCATGGCGCAGCTTCATTCGCCTTTGGAGATTCGCGTGACGCCAGCCGCCTCGACGCCGATCCGCCGCGCCATGGTTCTGGCGGCCGGGCTCGGCCAGCGCATGCGCCCGATCACCGACACGCTGCCAAAGCCGCTTGTCGCGATCGGCGGCAAGGCGATGCTCGACCACGCGCTCGACCGGCTTGCCGAGGCCGGCGTCGAGGACGCAGTGGTGAACGTCCATCATCTCGCGGGCCTGATCGAGGCGCATCTCGCCGGGCGCACTCAGCCGCGCGTCACGATCTCGGATGAGCGGGCGCAACTGTTGGAGACCGGCGGCGGCGTCAGGAAAGCCCTGCCGCTGCTAGGGTCCGAGCCCTTCTTCCATGTCAATTCGGATTCGCTCTGGAGCGAAACAGGCCCGTCCAACATCGCGGCGATGGCCGCAGCATGGAATCCGCAGAAAATGGACCTGCTGCTGCTCCTGGCGTCGCGTGAAACCAGCATCGGCTTCGACGGCGCAGGCGATTTCTTCCGTGACGGGGCGGGTCGGCTGGCGCGGCGGGGTCAGTCGCAGAGCGCGCCCTACATCTATGCCGGCGTCGCCATCCTGAAGCCCGAAATCTTCGCCGACACGCCCGAGGGGCCGTTCTCGCTCAATCTCCTGTTCGACCGTGCCATCGCGACCGGCCGGCTCCATGGCGTCGTGCTGGGGGGCCAATGGCTGCATGTCGGTACGCCCGAGGCGATCGCGCCGGCGGAAGCGGCCTTCGCTAAAGGCTTTCATGGCTGACCCGAACCTCTTCACGATCCCGCCCGGCGCGCCCTTCCTCGACGTGCTGGCTCGGGAAATGCTGGCGGGGCGCTTCGGCAGGCTCGTCGATCCCGACGACCCGATGGCGATGGCGCGGGCTACGATCTACCTGCCGACGCGGCGCGCGGCGCGCGCGCTCGGTGCCTGCCTGTCGGAACAGCTCGGCGGGCAGCCGCTGCTGCTGCCGCGCATCGTGCCGCTCGGCGACATCGACGAGGCCGAAACGGCGCTGATCGGCGCGGATGTCTGGACGCATGGCATGCTGTCGCCGGTCGACCCGCTTGCGCGGCGCATGCTGCTGACGCGGCTGGTCGACGCCTGGGGCCGTAGCGCTAACCGCAGCCATCTGAAGCTCGATGCGTCCGAGCCCTCGCTGGTGCCCGCCACGCTCGCCGAGGCCTATGGGCTGGCGGGCGATCTGGCCGCGCTGCTCGACCAGATGCAGACGGAAGGGATCGCCGCCGAGCGGCTCGCGACGCTCGACGCCAGGCGCTTCGACGCGGTATGGGAACTCAACGCCGAATTTCTGGCGATTCTCGGCAAAAACTGGCCTGCCGTGCTGAGCGAACGCGGCGAATGCGACCCCGCCTCGTTCCGCAACGCTACGCTGGCCGCCGAGCGCGAGCGCCTGCTGGCGAGCCCGCCAAAGGGTCCGATCATCGCGGCCGGTTCAACCGGCACGATCCCCGCCACCGCCGAACTGCTCGCCGTGATCGCGAGGCTGCCGCAGGGCGCGGTCGTGCTGCCGGGGCTCGATCTCGACTTAGGCGAGAAGGCCTGGCGCGCCATCGCCGACGAGCCGGCTCCCTCGCATCCGCAGGCGGCGCTGCATCACCTGCTCGGCACGCTGCAGGCGCAGCGCGACGATGTCGTCAGCCTCGCCGAGCCGGATCCTGCCCGTGCCGCCCGCACCCTGCTGCTGCGCGAGGCGATGCTGCCGGCCTCCGTCACCGAACTCTGGGCCGATCTGGCCGCGCGCCGAAGCGAGGCCGATGCAACGGCCGCCATGGCCGATATGTGCCTCGTCGAGGCCGCGGACGAGCGCGAGGAGGCGCTGACGGTCGCGCTCGCCTTGCGCGAGACGCTGGGAGAACCCGGCGCGCAGGCCGCGCTGGTGACGCCCGATCGCGGACTGGCCGAGCGCGTCGCGGTCGAACTGAAGCGCTGGGGCGTCGCGGTCGATGATTCGGCGGGGCTTCCGCTGGCGCGCTGGCCGACTGGCTCTTTGCTGCGGCTGGCACTGGAGGCGGCGTTGTCGGAACTCGCGCCCGCCAGCCTGATCGACGTCCTGGCGCACCCGCTCTGCCGGCTCGGCCTGCCGCCTGAGCAGGTCAGGCGCGGCGCATCCGCGCTGGAGATCGGCGCGTGGCGGGGGCGGGCGGTTCGTCCGGGCCTAGCGGGGCTGCGCGAGAGCCTGGCTGTGATGCGGCCCGGCCCCGATGAGCGCCATGTGCCGGGTCCGCGCCGCCGGCTGGACGCTGGCGATGAGGCCGCCGCGACCGCGCTGCTCGATGCGCTTGACCGCGC
>FWWL01001222.1_pt1 | contig 43433 bp, 37 predicted proteins | sample 2228331 | NCBI WGS metagenome assembly FWWL01 (sample SAMEA103939775, study PRJEB20133) | metagenome | reverse complement strand
AAAAAAAGAATAATTTTTGTTTTTATTATAAAAATCAATTGCTTTTTTTTTATTATTAAAAACAAAAACTTTACAATTTATTGAAATATTTTAATTTTTTCGCAATATTGTAAGATTTAAAAATATATTCAATGTAAAGTTTGTTATTTTTTTCAACAAAAATGCGATTTTTTTAACACAAAATTTGAAAACCTATCGCATTTGTGAAATATATATTATATAATAATAATGAATATTATTATATTAATATTTTTTTGTTCCTTAATTAATTTAATATATACAAGGGGGTAGTATCTTGTCAGACTTGAAAAAAATAGTCATACTCGGCGCAGGCTACGCTGGAGTAGAGGCAGCAAAGGTTCTGAGCAAGAAGTTTAAGAAGGATCACAGCGTTGAAATCACTTTGATTGATGCAAATCCTTACCATACACTTCTCACAGAACTGCATGAAATCGCAGGCCGCAGGACGGAAAAAGAAAGCGTAATGGTAGACCTTTACAATGTATTTAAGGCTACTAAGGTCAATGTTGTAAGAGATAAAATTGAAAGCATTGACTATGAAGCAAAAACTCTTACATCAGGCAAGGAAACATATAGGTATGATTACCTTGTTCTCGGTTGTGGAGCTGAACCAGCGTTCTTCGGGGTTGAAGGCGTTAAAGAATATGGTTTTACCATATGGTCGCTTAAAGATGCTTTAAAAATAAGAGAGCATATAGAAAACAGCTTCCAGCTTGCTAAAGAAGAAAAAGATGTTGCTAAGAGAAAAGAACTTCTCACATTTGTTGTTGCCGGCGCGGGCTTCACTGGAATTGAAGTTGTTGGCGAGCTCATGGAATGGAAAAACATTTTATGCGAAAAACATGAAATCGATCCAAAAGAAGTTAACATCATCAATGTAGAGGCACTTCCATCAATATTGCCTATATTGAAACCAAGCCTTCAGAATAAAGCGGAGAATTTCCTTGTAAAGAAGGGCGTAAAAGTAATGAAAAATGCGCCAATCGTAAAGGCAACTCCAAACAGCATCGTTCTTAAGGATGGACAAGTAATAAACACAGGTACTCTTATCTGGACTTGCGGTGTACAGGGCAACAGCTTCTGTATGTCAACAGGTCTTACAGAGGGTAAGAGATGCAGAGTACTGGTCAATGATTACATGCAGACAGTAGACAAAGAAGAGGTTTATGCTGTTGGAGACAACGCATACTACGAAATAGATGGAAAGCCGATACCTCAGATAGTTGAAACAGCTCTTCAGACAGGCGAATGTGCCGCTCATAACATTGCAGCTGCTATAACTAAGACTGAAAAGAAGAAATTCGTACTTAATACACACGGTTTCATGGTTTCACTTGGAAGTCACTACTGTGTAGCAGAGCTTATGGGCACACCACTGTCAGGCTTCATGGCTATGGCTTCGAAGCATCTGGTAAATCTCCACTATCTGTGGGGAGTTGGCGGCTTGAGACTTGTATGGAACTACATGCTTCATGAGTTCTTCCACATGAAGAATAACAGATCCTTTGTAGGCGGACATTTGGCACATAAAACACATACTTCCTGGGCATTACTTCTTCGTTTGTTCGTTGGCGTAATGTGGCTGATTGAAGGTTATAAGAAGATTCAGGAAGGCTGGCTAGACCCTGCTGTAATCAAGATAGTACAGGTTGCAGGAACTTCAGGAGCATCAGCAACTGAAGGAGCTGAAGCAGCTGAAGCGGCTGTTGCATATGCGACACCAATACTTGCAACTCCTCCGGGATTCTATCAGTGGTTTACAGATGCTGTAGTAGCACCTAATGCATATCTGTTCCAAATAGCTGTTACTTTCACAGAAATTGGAATAGGCTTGGCACTCATTGCAGGACTATTTGTGTTCCTTGCATCCTTTGCTTCATTGTTCATGGTTGCTAACTTTGTACTTTCAGCAATGGCGGGATATGATATACTCTGGTACTTCTTCTCAGCTATCGCTCTCATGGGTGGTTCTGGCGGAGCTTTCAGTCTTGACTACTATGTACAGCCATGGATCAAGAAGGTCTGGAAGAAAACAAACTTTGCACGCGGAAGCTATTTATACTTCGATTAATTAAAATAATATAAAAAAATTAAACACCAGAACTTCTGGTGTTTAATTTTTTTTGCATTATTTAAGCCTCTATATGTTTGTAAAGCTCTCCATCGATTTCTTTGATGATTGTAGAAAGTTCATTATGATAATATATGATTAGCCTATGCAATGCCCTGGTACAAAGTGTATACAAGAGTTTTCTGTCGCCCTCAGCATCATATTTCTCTAAATCAGCTCCATATACCAATACAGCATCAAATTCAAGACCCTTACACAGGTACGAGGGAAGAATATTGACACCCCTCTTATACATGTCATCATCCTTGGCAACCATGCTAATTTCTATTTCTCCCTTAAGCAGCTTATACAGTTGGCTGCATTCCTCTGAGGTCTTGCATAGGATTGCTATGGAATTCATGCCCTCCTCAAGCAGCTTCTTAATATCGGCTGTTATCAGCAGCTTAATATCACTGGCTTCGCTTAGCTTTACCACCACCGGAAGCTTCCCCGCCCTGTTCAGGCCTTCAATTTCCTTATCAGAAGGAAGCATTGCCTTTGTGAACTCTGTGATCTCTCTGGTGGAACGATAGGATTTACTGAGTCTTAGTATAGTCGAATCAGCTCTTCCGAAAACTTCTGCAATTGCATCGAAATTAACAGATTTTCTGTAAGGAGTCATCAGCTGATTTATATCCCCGAGTATTGTAAAGCTGCCGGCCGGAAACAACCTCTTAAGAATCTCATACTGTATTGGGCTGTAGTCCTGAGCTTCATCCACTACCACATGCTTTATGTCCGTTGTATCAGGCATTTCGTCTATTATACATTTCAGATATGCAAGCACGGCGGAATCCTCATAGTTCATATACCTATTATTAAAATTGTCAATTGTATATCGTTTTATATCCTTAAGCTCATTCTCTGTCAATCCGAAGATCTTTCCTGCATCAAGATAGTACCAGCTCTCAAAAAAACTGCGATAAGTATCATATAAATCGACTTTAGTCATTCTGAATACTTCATCTTTTACACCACTGAATTCCCGCTTAAGCTCCATCCTCACCAGCGCTGCCGCTTCCCTGGCGGTGCTATTGGTATTATCTGCCTTCTTTTTCAGCTCAAGCTTCTTAATCTCTTGGGTCTTTGCCAACAGATAGAATGCTCTCTCTCTAACAGCAGCCAATCGCTTATTTATTGGAAGAGCCTTATCATGTGCATTATAGACCTTCCTCAGTTCGATTCCTTTAATTACAGTCCTTCCGTCATAATTCACATTATGCAGATACTCCGCATTATCCGCAAGCTCGGCTGCAAACTGCCTTAGTGCCTCAAGGAATTCTCTAGAATTCTTGTATATGTATCCTTTCCTTCTTATCTCATCATAATGACTGCTCTTATGTGATAGAAGGTATTCCATATGGTCATTGAGGGTCTCAGTCCTGAAGCCTCTCCTTATAAGCTTGCTTGTATATTCTGCAAAAGTTGTTTGTACTACATTATTCTCGCCCAGCTCCGGCAGTACATTTGAGATATAATCATTAAAAATTTGGCTTGGAGAGAATATTATTATATTGCTGGAGCTAAGATTCCTGTCCTTATACAGCAGGTATGCTATTCTGTGCAATGCTATTGAGGTTTTTCCGCTCCCTGCCGCCCCTTGTACAATAAGCATGCTGCCTTCATCAAATCTAATGATTTTGTTCTGTTCCTTCTGTATGGTTGTCACAATGCTTTTCATTTTCTCACTTGCATTGCCGCTCAAAATCTCCTGCAGTATTTCATCATCAATCTTAACCGAGCTGTCGAACATGGAAAGCAGCTTTGAGTCCTTTATTTTAAACTGCCTGTTTAGAGATACATCTCCATGGACTGAGCCATCATGGGTCTTGTACTCTGCCGCTCCATTCTCATATTCATAGAAAACGCTTGATATTGGTGCTCTCCAGTCATGTATGACCACTTCCATTGTGTCAGTGTTAATAAATGAATATAAGCCAATATAAATATTCTCAGCAGAATTGGTGCCATCCTCCTTGAAATCAATTCTGGCAAAGTATGGTGAATACAGCAGCCTTCTATATTTATCAAGCAGGGCTTTCGTAAACCTGTAGCTGTTCTCTTCATTTTTTATTGAAGCTATGTATTGGGTCGCTTCTATCATGGCTTCGGTCTCATTGCTGCCAAACCCATGTCTTGCGTTCTCCCACATATTTTTTCTTATGGAGACTATCTCGCTTTTATAGTTCTTTACCTCATTGTCCTTCTTATTGATCTCTGCTTCCAGCAGACTGCAAACCTCATTGAGGTGGCTATACTCATATCCGTAATCAGGATGCCTTGTGTCCATTAATCTTCCCCCGTTATTTAAATCATATGACAATAGTATATTATACCTTTCTACAGAATAGTCAACCATATGTTTTGTATTAGGTATTTTAACCTGCAGTTACATTAATAACATTTTATAATTATTTGCATATAATATATTAATAATTCGGATAAACGAATTAGTGAATTGACAGGTACACCTGTTGTATCGGGTCCATCAACAGACAATGGATGCAATCCATGGGACAATTCTTTATAGAATGTTCTATGGATTTTTATGTGGAAAGGGATGGCAATATGAATGCAGATAATTATAAAAAGATAAAGAAGGTGCTTTGGCTTATACTGTTTGCAAACCTTGCTGTCGCAGTTATAAAAATAATTGCAGGCTACATGATAAACAGCAACAGTCTTTCAGCCGACGGCTTTCATTCACTCACAGACGGTTCTTCAAACTTAGTGGGGCTTATCGGTATTCACCTGGCCTCAAAACCAACAGATGAAGAACATCCCTATGGGCATAGGAAATTTGAAACTTTGGCGGGCTTCCTTATCTCTGTAATGCTCTTTATACTTGCTGTTAGAGTTATTTCAAATGCATTCCTAGGCTTTGTCAGACCAGCAGCAGCGCTTATTGTTACCTATGAAAGCATAATCGCAATCACTGCTACCTTGGCAGTAAACATCTTAGTATCCAAATACGAATACCGACAGGGGAAGAAATTCAATAGCTCAATATTGATTGCAGATTCTCTGCATACAAGAAGCGATGTATTTATATCCATTGGAGTACTATTTACTTTGCTATGCATAAAGCTCGGAGTCCCACCAATAATTGACTCAATTGCTTCTCTTGCAGTGTCTGGCTTTGTCATCCATGCGGCTTGTGAGATATTCAGGGATACCTGCGATGTTCTTCTCGACAAGGCTGCAGTAGATTCGGAGGAAGTCAAGGAAATAATAATGTGCTTTGACCAAGTAAAGGATGTGCATAAAATAAGAAGCCGAGGGAACACCAGCGAGATATTTGTAGACCTGCATATATTGGTTGACCCAGGTACAAGTATTGAGGAGTCTCATATTCTCATGCACGATATAGAAAAAAGAGTCTGCTCAGAGCTTAGTACTCCACTGCAAATGATCATTCATATCGAGCCTTTTTACGATATGAAAAAGCATCTCACTATATAATAAGATGCTTTTTCATATCAATCATAAATATCTGAAAACTCAATGCTGATTTTCTCTACATTCTGGTTATGGTTAAAAAATCCACACTCCTCACAGCTGCTCACATAACTTGCCCTCACTACAGGAATTTCGATTATAAACTCACTACCCTCACCCAGCTCGCTCTTGACAGATATTCTTCCCCCATGCATTTCTACAAATGCTTTCGTAAGAGCCAGGCCTATTCCGCTTCCTTCCCTGGACCTGGTGGAAGTTTGATCTACTTGCACAAACCTTTCAAAAATTGATTTTTCCATTCCGCTTGGAATCCCAATCCCGGTATCCTTAACACTTAGGGTGATTCTATCCTCACTGTTATATATATTAACAAAGACCTGTCCACCCACAGGAGTAAACTTCACTGCGTTGGATAGAAGGTTCAGCACTATCCTTTCAACTTTATCCGGATCACAGAGCATTACTTTCTCTTCCACTTCAGTATCAAAGGTTATATTTATGCTTTTTCCCTCGATATAATCCGCTACTGATAAGCTGATATCCTCCACCATCCTGATAATATCACAGCTCTTAGGATTAAAATGTAGATATCCCGCGTCAACCTTTGTAATATCAATTAAGTTTGCAATCAGTCTGATCAGCCTGTAGCAGTTCTGTTTCATTATACGCATGTATTGGTCTACTTCTCCCTGTTTCCCTTCCAGCTGTATACTCCTCAGTGTGCGGTCAAGCATTTGCTCTGCAGAATATATTATATTAAGTGGAGTCCTTAGCTCATGAGATATGTTAGTAAAAAAAGCAGTCCTCAGCTTTTCGAATTCTATCGTCTGATTTAGCTCTTCTGTACGTTTTGACAAATTCTCTTCAGTAATCCTATAAAGCCGGTCAAGCTCTTTACTGTTTTCTTCTATGGTTTTTCTATTCAAATAATTGCGCAAATATGCTGAATAGTTAATGCTCGATATAATTAATGATAATACCATAAGCAGTGTTACGAAAATAGAGTTCTGGATTATGGTCATCAGGTCGCTGACCAAGGCCAGTAGCCCCACAAGATAAATAATCCAGGAAATGATATAAATCAGCATCCTCTCAAGGGTGGACATTAGCACTAAAGAACCAACACAAAGCATTGCAGTAATATATGTGAATGGTCTTTGACCCGCTAATTCATTATTAACAGCAATAACTGAACATAGCACCAGCACAGAACTAACTAATAATAAATGTGCCAGTCTTAGACTGAAAATGCTCTTCTCTGTAATGCCTCTGAAACCTGCCATGAATAGAAGAAAAGCCATGGAAGCCAACAAAAGCAGCATATGAAGCTTATATGAAGCGACCGATACATACAGGGATTCCTTTTGAGCATCCAAGCTCAGCATCACAATAGTGAGAATCGTTGCCATCATAACAATTAATGCATATGACAAGATCATCTCCCGTCTTATATTCAGTTTTGTCAATTCCTTATCAAATTCCTCCCGGTACAGCTTGGGAATTAGCGATTCTCTCCCCGTTCTGATTTTTCTGGCTATTAGAGGAATACCACCCATATTGAGTTTACCACCCTTCTGACATATTACTTTTTAATAATCTCAATTTCGTACATTAAGCGCATACTGGGGAATATTTCTACATATGTTTGCAAATTCCTGCATTTATTTACTTAAATGTAAAAGTATGCATTATATTACATCTTTAATCGGCAATATTACCAAAGGAATAGAAAACACAGGTGATGAGAAACATCACCTGTGTAATATTGAACGCACTTAAGAATTTACCTAGGGTATTGAGCGAATTCAATAACAATCAAGGTAACCGTTTTTCGGAATTTGAATGAAAGTAAAGGTGTTTCCCGCAAAACGGCTAAATCGCAAATACTTAATATTAAAATATTACCTAGTTAAGAAAGTTAAGCTGTTCCTTTCTGTGCTCCTGCTTTTCTTTAGTATCCTGCAGAGTGCTATCATCCATGTGAGCGCCATGGTGTTGGAGATAATGTTCTGTAAACTCCAGCTTCCTTTTAAGGTTCTGGACTTCATCCACATGCTCATGTTTGCCGTATGCGATTATATTTTTAAGGTTTTCCATTCTAGCTTCTCTCTCACCTTGAATCTCGAAGGAATGCTTTATTTGATCCAGCCTTGCTATATCTGAGTTTTCTTCTAAGTGCCTCTGAGTTCGGACAAAGCGATTGTTGATCTTTAATAGTTCTTCAATTCGTCTATCGTTTGCATGCTTTAGTTCATCTATACTGTCCTTTGCTTTTACTTCCTTCTTGTTATGACTCATAGAATCCCTCCTTATTATATAATCTATTTTATTTTCTGTATTTTTCGCAGTAATTATCTTGGTATCTTTTTCATATTCATTTTTATAATTGTTTGTCAAAACAATAAATGAGATTTTTACTTTCATGCAATTAAAAGAGGAATCTCGATTTCGAGATTCCTCTTCTTTGCTTAAAGCTTTAATTATCTTCCTGCGTTTTCAAGTGCTGAGTTTATAGCCTCTACTACCTTAGCTGACAATGCTTTTTCAGCATCATTAGCTCCGAATACAGCAGGTTTATATCCGTATTTATGCAGAACTTCTGTACTTGGCGCTTCTATTTCAGCCTTTACAGCCTTCTCTTCAGCGCTCAGTGTATCCTCAGCCTTAACCTTGCCAAGTTCATTGAGATAGAATACCTGGAACTTCACAGGTACATTCTGCTCAACAGTAGCTATTATATATACTGATTTTGATGAATCTGTACCAGGATGTTCTCCATTAAGGTAAGCGGCCTTGTAACCCTCAACTATTTCAGCCTTTTTGTATGCAGAATCAATTGCGAATTTGAAGCCGTCACCGCTAGCTGTAGCTCCTGATACAACATCTATCTTCTGTACGTTTTCTTTTGTAGCAGCTGCCCAAAACTTGCTTATAAATCCTGGAAGGTTCTTTACAACCTCAGCATATGCTGTTTCCCCTCTGTCTACAAGGTTCTGTCCAACTCTGGAGAGCTTAAGGTCTACGATCTTTCCATTTCTGAGTGTAACATCAGCCCTGTTGCTTCCCTTATCATACGTATGCCCATAGGAGGTGAATACTCCATCCTTATATTTACCCTGTACCTTGGATGCGTTTAACATTGCATCTTCAAAGGCCGCCTTTGCAGCTTTAGAAAGCACTTCATCTCCTGTTATATCCACCATTGCTGTGCCATCTTTTGCTAGTCCTGCATTTAACTTGGCAACAAGCTCCTTCTGTCCAGCAGTAAGGGTTTCTTCTTTCATGAGCTTCTTGTCTGAGCCAAATAGGAATGCAGTTACTTTATTTACCTTGCCAGCACTGATATCTACTAATACCAGTACATTGGACAGATTGTCAGCACCTGCAAAAGTACCTTCAAAATACTTTCCTTCAGCCTTAACCTTCAAGGCTTTCTCAAAGGCTCTTTCTACAGCCAGATTCCAGCTGTGACTGCTTTCAGTAGCTCCTGCAATTGAATCAACCTTATCATCGTAGTTCTTTATATAAGAACCATTTTCAAGAAGCTTAGCTATCATAGGTGCATTAGCTGCAACAACTGCTGCATATGCTGTATTACCTCTATCCATAAGGTTTGAACCTAACCTATAAAGTTTTACATCTACTAGCTTACCGTTTCTAATATAGATGTCAGCTCTTTCAACACCCTTGTCTCTTGCTGCACCGTAAGCCGAGTAGAAACCGTCTATATACTGTACACTATTAGTTATCTTTGCATTCTGTTCTGCATCCCAAAGTGCATTAAGAACAGCAGTTGTGTCTTTTTCATAACCCTTTACCGGTTTTAAGTCAAAGCCGTTATAGCTGAGTTCACTTGTCATTGTGTATGCTGCCTTCAGCTGCTCAGGGCTCATAGCTGCTGCTTCAAGAGCGTTACCCTTTGCATCCAACGGATAAACCTTGACTCCTAAAAGTCTTGTCTTGTCATATTTTGCAAATACCATATATTTACCAAGTGAATCTATACCCATATGTTCACCTGCAAAATAAACAGCATCAGTTTTTGCCTTGAGTGCCCTTTCGAAGGCTCTGTCAACAGACATCTTCCAGCCTTCACAGGATCTGGTCGCACCGGAAACTACATCTGCTTTTGCTGCTTCTGCTCTTGTTTTGCCTATAAATCTCTTTTTCATTGCTTCATAAGCAAACCATAATCCCTTGTAGTTGTTTCTCGCATCTCTGTCGATAAGCTTTGGGCTTGTCCTAAGAAGCTCAACATCTGTAATCTTTCCGCCCTTGATAGTAACTCTGGCACCTTCAGTACCTTTTGAGTATGCATTTCCATAAGCAACATATACTCCATCTTTGTATTCGCTTTTTACAGCTGGTGTTGGCTTAACAACAGGTTTTGGAGCTACTGGTTTTGCTGCGGGAGCTGCTGGCTTTGTTGTCGGAGTTGCTGGTTTTACTGGTGCTGGTTTTGTTGGTGTTGTTACCTCTGTTGCTCCAGACACTGCTGCCGCAGTCTGCTTTCTCTCCATGCTCTCAGCTGCAAATACTGCTGAAGGAAGCACAAGAGATGCACAAACTGTTAATGCGATTAGTTTCTTCACGAATAATACCTCCATGTGTTAAATAAATATTTATCAATGTTATGTATAATTCGACGATGATAATAATATCCCTGCTTTGTTAACAATCATTATCCAAAGTATTATTTAACTACTTTGCCACTAAATACCACCTCAAAGCTCTATTAATTATGGCTCCGCGCTAAACCAGAAAAGTTCGGATTTTAAATGTTTATTTCAAAATTTACTTTATGTTTACTTGATAATTTCCAATTTTTCCGTTGATTTGACATAGTCTTGGATATGTTATATAATATGCATTATGTAAACACAGACATTCGCTGAATCCCGGTTTTACCGGGTACGGAGGAACCAATTCTGGGGTTAATCCATGGGACAACCATGGTAGGGAACCTTCTGTCCCGAACCCGACAGCTAACTTCGGAAGCTAAGTTATGGAAGGAGTGTATTGTGTATGAAAAAGAATTTTAAGACCATTATCTGTGTTACTATTATTTGTTTGCTTCTTGTTGGACAAACTATAGGTGTTTTTGCAGATACCTATTATGGTTTACTCCAATATGGAAGCAGAGGGACAGCTGTAGTTAAGCTGCAGCAGGCGTTGAAGACCAAAGGCTACTCCTTGGGGACTGCTGATGGAATTTACGGCAGTATGACAAAAAGCGCAGTGGTAAGATTTCAGCAGGCAAACCGTTTGGTAGTTGACGGTATTGCCGGCAGAGCAACTCAAGCAAAGCTTTTCGGTACTACTGTCGCAGCAAGAGGGACAAGCTATACGGCAACTGATCTGTATTGGATGTCAAGAATAATTCATGCAGAAGCAGAAGCTGAGCCTTATACAGGTAAGGTTGCAGTTGGTAATGTAATAATGAATAGAGTTCGATCAAGCTTGTTCCCAAATACAATTAAAGGCGTAATATTCGAGTATTATAAAGGTATTCCTCAGTTCAGCCCAGTTGCAGACGGTACTATTTATAATACCCCGAATGCTGATAGCATAAAAGCGGCAAAAGCTGCCATGAGTGGCACAAGCGTTGTTGGAAGTGCAACATATTTCTTCAATCCTGACAAGTCAGAAGGTACGTGGATTGTTGAAAATAAAACTTTAGTTAAAAGAATTGGTGATCATGTGTTTTACAGATAAATAAAAAATGCGAAGACTTAAAGTCTTCGCATTTTTTATTTATATATTTACTCTCTTCCAGAAAGAAGGTACTCCAAGAAGTAAAATCGGATATATCTCCAGACGTCCGATAATCATGCACATGGACAATACTATCTTGCTAAAATCTGACAGTGAGGAGTAATTGCCTACTGCACCGACTACTCCGAAGCCAGGTCCAACGTTACCCAAGGTTGCTGCTACTGAAGTTATTGTCGTTGCCCAATCCATGTTATCGAGGGAAACAACAAGCACAGCCGCAATGAATACTATAATGTACATGAAAAAGAATCCCAATACCTCAGATAATGTCCTCTCATCCACTGCTCTGCTGCCAAGTCTTACTGAATAAACTGCCTTAGGATGAATTATTTGCAGCAGCTCTCTTTTCATAACCTTGAAAAGCAGCAGGAACCTGATATTCTTTATTGCACCGCCTGTTGAGCCAGCGCAGCCGCCCACGAACATCAGCATGAAAAGGATAATCTTGCTGAACATCCCCCACTTTTCAGAATCAGTTGATGCATAACCTGTTGTACTGATAATGGTGACGACCTGAAATGATGAATGCCTTAGCGATTCCCATAAGGAGCTGAATACATTTCCATAAAGGTTTATTGTTATTAATATTATCGATACCAGCACTACGCCGGAGTAAAAACGGAATTCCTCATCTTTAAAGGGTGCTTTGAGGTCACCTTTCAGCATTTGATAATATAAAGTGAAATTCGCACCGCAAATAAATGTAAATACTGTTATGATTATCTCTACTGGTATATTATTGAATGCTCCTACACTGGAGTTCATATTGGAAAAACCGCCTGTACCAACTGTCCCAAAGGTATGGATAGCTGCATCAAAAAGAGACAGGCCTGCAATTTTCAGTAGGATTATTTCTACAATAGTAATTACTATATATATGCCATATAGGATTTTAGCAGTTTCAGCCACTCTTGGTACAATCTTACCTGGAGATGGTCCAGGGCTTTCTGCCTTCATCATTTGTAACGCACCGGCACCAGCTGAAGGAAGAATGGCTAAAGTCAATAATATAACACCCATGCCACCAACCCAGTGCGTAAAGCTTCTCCAGAAAAGTATTCCCTGTGGAAGTCCCTCTATCTGAGTTAGAATACTTGCACCGGTGGTCGTAAGCCCGGAGCTCGTTTCAAAAAAACTGTCTACAAAGGAAGGTATTGCACCGCTTAGCATAAACGGAAGTGAACCGAAAATAGAAAGGAGTATCCAGCCCAAAGCGACTATAGCAAATCCATCGCGAGCATACATGCTCCTTTTACCAGTTTTCAAAAAAATCAGTGGTACACCAGCCAAGCCGGTTATCAAAATACTGAGGGCAAAGGCTGTGATATCTGTTCCTTGATAATAGACTGCTACTGCAAGCGAAGGTAGCATTAACAACGATTCGCATATCAGCAACATACCAAGGATTCTTGCTACTACTCTAAAATTCACTCTATATTCCTCCTGCAGAGTTGGCTGCTACCTCGTTCAAACTAGAAATGTTCTTATTCTTCGAAATAACAATAACTCTGTCTCCCTCTCTGATAATATCATTACCATGAGGTATGACAACTTCTTTTTTCCTGACAATTGTCGCAATTATAACGTCCTTCGGCAATCCAAGCTTCTTGATTTTTGTATTCAGGATCGTGCTTGAACTATCTGCAATTATCTCTGTGATTTCAGCTTGTCCCTCTATGATCCTATATAACGACTCAACGTTATTGCCGCGGACAAATTTTAATATGTGGTTAGTCGTAATCAGCTTCGGACTTATTACACTGTCTATACCCAAGCCTTTTATTATGTTAACATAATTTACCCTGCTGACTTTTGCAACTACTTTCTTTACTCCATTCTGCTTTGCCAGAAGTGCTGACATTAAGTTTTCCTCGTCCATTCCTGTCATTGCTATGAACCCATCCATATCACTGATATTCTCTGACTTCAGCAACTCTTCATCAGTTCCATCTCCATGTATTACAAGCACCTCAGGAAGCATCTCTGACAGCTGGACACACTTCTCCCTGTCAAATTCAATAAGCTTTACCTTAATGTCCATTTCAGTAAGAATCTTCGCAAGATAAATTGCGATACGACCTCCACCTGCGATCATGACATTTCTTATCTTCTGAGGACATCTGTCCGCCAGCTTACAGAAATTGTACAGATTGGAAGGCTTGCCAATAACATATATGTTATCGTTTTCCTCTATTACAAAATCTCCGTTAGGAACTATAACCTCTTCATCTCTTATTACAACCCCAATCAGAACTGAGGAAAGAATCTTGTTGCTGATATCCTTCAAAGGCGCACCGATTATCCCCATTTCCTTTGTGGCTTTTATTTCAACCATTTTTACTCTTCCCTTTGCAAAGTTCTCTACATTTATAGCAATAGGGAAGTTCAGCACGTTTGCAATTTCTTCAGCCGCTGCCTGTTCCGGATTGATGATAAGGTCCAAATCCAGCTCTTCCTTCAAAAGAGAAAGCTCCTGTGCATATTCTGGGTCTCTAATCCTTGCTATTGTTTGCTTGACCCCAAGCTTTTTACCAGTAAGACAACAGACCATGTTGACCTCGTCACTGCTTGTAACAGCAATCAGCAAATCCGTTGTATCAATTCCAGCTTCCATAAGAATATTAGTACTGACACCGCTTCCTCTGATACAAAGCACCTCAAGATTCTCTTCTGCCTTGGTCAGAGCAACATGATTCTTGTCAATTATTATCACATCATGATTACTTCTTGACAAGCTTTCGGCCAGGTTATATCCGACTTTCCCTGCGCCTATTATAATTATTTTCATCCCTTAAGCCCCCATATATATGTTTTACACTAAATCCACTGATAGTAGTCCAAAGTGCAAAACGTTTTCATTGATGTTATAAATCGCAGCTATTCAATGTAACCCTTTAATGCATTTCTATTATTACATTCTAAAAAGAACACTATTTTCAAAAATATTATTTAGCTGTGACTTAAGTCCCGTGACAATCTCTTCGTCATCAGTCATCACTGCGCATTCAAAGTTAGTGTTTAGCATATTCAAGCTATTTAATCTGCTTGAGAATGAAAGTATAAAAGCATATCCATCTATTAACAAGAGGTTGTTTGTCAATGAATTGTTAACTCGCACCTGTCCCTCTGCTTTACAAATATTTCTCAGCAGGGTCAAGGATATGTCACCTTTAAAAAGCAGTTTTGGTATAATAACTTTACAAGAACTGCATCGCTTCTTTTCAATTATTAAAGTAATCATGTTTTCATGCAGGGCTTTTGCCCATATTCCTGAAATCACAATATCCGAACTCGGATTGATATCAAGCAAAGCTTCCACAGTATCCAGCAGCTGCTGTTTAGTTTCCATATAGCGAACCTTACTACTCATTACCACACCTCCTAATTTTTTACGATTAAGAAACACCTGTGCTATATTATCATTCTACAGGTAACAGTATATATAAGCAAGTTCAATCCATTGCCAGGTTCTTACTATTAAGCTTTTCTACTTAAATGCCCACTGAAATCTTCATATTATCTTCATATTTCTGCCGTATCATTAAAATTACCATAATTATGACTTTTTTTAAGGGAGGTTGTGCCATATGTATAATGACATTGTACTGGATCATTTCTCAGACCCCAGAAATGTTGGGACAATACCTAATGCGGATGGAACCGGCAGCTCCGGAAATGCTGCAGACGGGGACAAGATAACAATTTATATAAAAGTTCAGGATTCTAAGCTTATAGACGTAAAATGCAAGGTCTTTGGCTGTGCGGCTGCAATAGCAGCAGGCAGCATGGTTACTCTCCTTTCGATTGGCAAAGGTCTGGAGGAAGCTCTGGGCATATCAAACGAAGGTGTAGCAGCAGCTTTAGGCGGCCTGCCGGAAAAGAAGCTTTTGTGTTCTAATGTTGCAGCAACTGCGCTGCACAATGCGATATATGACTATAGAGAGAAGCTCTAGTAAGTTTGCTCATTAAGTAAGTTTGCTCATTAAGTAAGTTTGCTCATTAAGTAAGTTTGCACAATAAGGAGGTATAACAATTGATACTTACAGCAGATCAGATAAACAGATATATGAGACACATTGCAATGCCAGAAATTAGCGGCCAAGGACAAAAAAAAATCCTTAACTCCTCGGTGGTAATATATAGTGAGGACTACAATAAGGTATCCCTTGCATTATACTATCTTGCTGCCTCAGGAGTGGGGCAAATCTACTGCCGCTTCAATGATGCCACCGGCTGGGAGGAACTTTCCGGCAGACTATCGGATTTAAATAGCGATGTCAAAATCCAGCTCCTGACTGATGACGCTTTAGAAAGCTCCGAGGAACGATCCTCGACTAGCATTATTTCTGGCAGTCCGGATTTCGTCATAAAGATCTTGAAGGATATTATAAAACCAAACCATGATAAAAATCCTATGCCCATAATAGTATCCATGTATAGTGGGTGGAACGGAATTTTACGAACCATCAGCAACCGGATTGACCTTGAAGAGTTTATATCAGAGATGACAGAGTATGAAGACCATAGCAGCACTGAGGATAATTTTAACTGCCCCGATAGCCTGTCCGCCTATTTTTCAGGCCTAATGGCTGTTATCGAGCATCTAAAGCTGACTCTATCCCTTGGAAAGACGCTATCTAAGGCACTGTACTATGACCTTTCCACTGTTGAATTTGATTTCACCAGCAGCTTGACTGATATGCTTGATAAGTTGCTCTGTCCAAGGGCAGCAGAAAAAGGCTTTAATGTTCTTGGCGATACAAGGGTATTAATAATCGGCTGCGGCGGTTTAGGCTCTCCTGCTGCATTTGCACTTGCATCCTTAGGTGTAGGCACCATAGGACTTGTTGATTTTGATGCAGTTGAAATAAGCAACCTTAATCGGCAGATTATGCACTCCGCCTCGAGGATAGGCATGCAAAAGGTACAGTCGGCGGAAATATTCCTCAAGCAGATAAATCCTAATGTCAGGCTGGAAACATATAATACCAGAATTAGCAAAGGAAATGTACGGGATATCATAAGCTCATATGATATTATAATTGGAGGCCTTGATAATCTGCCTTCCAGATATATATTGAACGATGCCTGCTATGATGCAAAGAAACCCATGATAGAAGCGGGTGCCCTTGATATTTCCGGTCTTGTCACGACGATAATTCCCGACGTAGGGCACTGCTACCGATGCATTTTCCCAGAGAGCGACGATAACAATACATTGCCTTCCTGCTCCGAAACAGGTGTACTGGGTCCGGTACCAGGACTAATGGGAATCGTACAGGCAGCAGAAGCGGTAAAGCTTTTGACAGGGACCGGAGAGTCACTTAAGGGCAGGATACTCCTTTTTGATGTATTTGAAACCGACATATATGTTGCCGCTCATGAGAAAAACAAATATTGCGATTTGTGCAGCAAAAAATAAAAAACATCTGCTTACTTTTATTAAGCAGATGTTGAGGATTATAAAAAACAATCCAAATAGTTGTAGAAATATATAATGTTGTGTACAAAAGCAAGCCGCCATGTATAGTAAAGTAGCTTATACAAGCCTTGGTAATGGTACTTAGTAACGTAGCCTTAGAAAAGTCGTATGCGAGGCAGGACGCCGAGCAAGCCTTCCAGGGCCAAGGATGGCCTTTGGAAGGCGTTAGACTTTTCTTAGGCGCAGTGAGTTAGTACCATCAAGGGTTGTATACTGCTACTGTGCTATACATGGCTGCTTGATTGCCACTGCTGTGTCATTAGCCTCCACGGTTAAAGGTGCTTTTTTATGCATTGCATTTGCATCCCATGTTTATAAGAGCGGTTTATGGGGAAACCTTCAAAAGGTAAAGCGAATAAGAATCGAAATTGTTGGAGAAATTTATGTTGTGGTGGATCACAACAAGCTATATAGAAGATGGAGGTTTGCAATGAAGGAGATATACATAGGTGTAGACGTGGGGTCTGTAAGTACAAATGTAGTTGCAGTAGACAATGATTATAATGTTTTGTCAAAGCAATATATAAGAACAAATGGTCAGCCGCTGGAATCAGTGAAACAGGGGCTTAGAAAACTCAGAGAGGAATTCAAAGACGATACAAAGGTGCTGGGAGTGGGTGCTACAGGCAGCGGAAGGCAGCTTACAGGTATTGTAGTAGGTGCTGATGTAGTGAAAAATGAAATAACAGCCCACGCAACTGCTACCATTACATATTTTCCTGAGGCTAGAACTATATTTGAGATTGGTGGACAGGATTCAAAGATTATAGTACTAAAAAACGGCATGGTTGTGGACTTTGCAATGAACACTGTTTGTGCAGCCGGCACAGGCTCCTTTCTGGAACATCAGGCTGAAAGGCTGAAGGTAAGGATTGAGGAGTTCGGAGACCTTGCATTATCTGCAGAAAAGAACGTCAGGATTGCCGGGAGATGTACTGTATTTGCAGAATCGGATATGATTGCCAAGCAGCAATATGGTTTTTCAAAAGCAGATATCATTAATGGCTTATGTGAAGCTCTAGTCAGGAATTATATAAATAATCTGGGAAGAGGCAAAAAGTTCGAAGCACCTTTTGTATTCCAGGGAGGCGTAGCTGCCAACAAGGGCATCAAAGCAGCCTTTGAAAGGGAAGTGGGACATGAGGTTGTTATCCCTGAGCATTATAATGTTATGGGTGCCATAGGATCTGCGATACTGGCTAAGCAGCATATAGAAAACACCGGGACAGCAACAAGGTTCAGAGGCTTTGAGTCCAGTGACTTTGATTTTGCACCTACAAGCTTCGAGTGCAGTGGTTGTGACAATTGCTGCGAGGTTATCAAAGTGGAGCTGAACAAAAAAATAGTGGCAATGTGGGGCGACAGATGCGGAAAATGGACCAATTCTGTGGTTGGTTAGAAGCTGAGCCTATTGGAAAAAAGTATTCAGTGTGAGCCGCTTTTTTTCCAAAAGGTTGCATATATTCATCCCTTCCGTAATAACTTTATATAAAGAAATATATAAAGGACTGCATCTAATATACAAAGATGGGAGGGATATATATAAAACCGAGAATTATTATTTTAACCAAAAAGAGTCTTATGATTTATGCTGCACTACTACTGGTTCTGGTTATTGGTCTGGTCTTATTGTTTACATTAAGAAGTAATGAGGTAGGACTTGCTACCTCAGGATATACATATTTAAGATACAATGATGGGGTATATGTAGGCGTGGAGAAAACAGAATCAGGAGATGTGAAGGCAGAGGTAACCATAAAAAACACAAAGATTAAGGACATCAAGCTTATCGAAATGCCTTCCGAATACATAAGCAACAACCCAGGCATAAAGGATGAAATTTCCAGCATCATCTATACAACAATAAAGTCACAGGATGTTGCTACTGCAAACGATACCGGCAATACCTCCTACGTGCTGAGCAAAGTGATCAAGGCTGTAAGGAATGCCTTGAACGAGTCGCTTATAAAGCAATAGATCAGAAAAAAATCTCAATGGTATTTTAATACCATTGAGATTAATCATTTACTGGCTTTGCTTGCAATTAGGGCAGTGACCAAAGAAATAAAGCTGCTGGTTAACCAATTGATAACCCGTCTTACCTGCTACCTGCTCCATAAGGTCAAAGAACATTTCATCATAGACATCTTCAACCTTCCCGCAGCTTATACACGTAATATGAGGATGTTGACTAACATTAGCATCATATCTGAATTTGTCTTCCCCGACATTAAGCTCTTGTACAAGTCCTAACTCCTTAAATACTTCAAGGGATTTATAAACTGTTGCAAGACTCATTGTAGGGTATACAGGCTGTAATCTGTTGTATAGCATATCCACACTGGGATGCTCTTTAGTATTTTTCAATATGTCGTAAACAGCTATACGCTGGGGAGTCACTTTATAGCCCTTTTCCTTAAGGTATTTAATTAGATCAACCATATTCATTCCTCCAGCGAAATTTATTATTATACGAAAATCATAATGTAAATATTTACATTTGTCAAGACATCTGAGGCATAAAATGGAAAAGTATGATAATTGATTGACAACCTTCCTTATTTATAAATAATAAGTATTAGCCAATAAATCCTATGATTTAATTATATCATTAATTAATCAAAAGTAAATACTGAAATGCTAAATTTGCTTGATATATAAAAAAGAGCCCCTAAATGGGACTCCATAATCAGCTACATAGACTGATCCTTATTTAAATTCTCAGATCCAATATTTTTTGAAGGGAAGAGAAGCTTGCCTAATACCTTGAACTTATCCAAAGCATACAAGATCGTAAAGGCTGCTGATATCAGGAGTACCAACCCAAGGTTTAAGCTGCTCTTAGCTATGTAATACATCAGTGCGAGGGAAAAAAACGTCAGAAAGAAGTACTTAAGAACATCAATTATTTTATCATTCATAAAATCACATTCCTTTTAATAATTTAAATGACTAATAGTTCCCTCGGTGATAAGCAGTTGATTGTCAATATGATATATATTACTATGCAAAACTCAAATATCCTTCTAAACAAGAAAATAATATTAAAAAAAAAGCATATTGGCATAATAATCCTAGATTGAACGCACGAAAGCAATTTTATTGGGTAGGCGCGAATTCAATAACATCAAGGAAATGTTTGCGCGAAATCTGAATAGTAATGAAAAATGTTTTTCGCGAAACATATTGAAAAGTATTTGGGGAAAGGAGTACGTAAATGACAGATAGGGAAAAGCTCATAGAAAAGCTGGCGGTTAAGAATAATACAAGGATTGTGCTGCTTGTTATGGACGGAATAGGGGATATACCCCATAAGGATTTTGGATATAAGACACCTCTTGAATATGCAGTAACGCCGAATATGGATAGAATTGCGAAAAAGGCAATATGCGGAAGGACTATTCCGGTTCTACCGGGAGTTACTCCGGGCAGCGGTCCTGGACATCTTGGGATTTTCGGATATGACCCCCTTGAATATCAGATAGGCAGGGGTATTCTGGAGGCAGCTGGCTTGGATATGGATATAATTGATGGGGATGTTGCGGTAAGATGCAATTTTGCTACAGCAGACTCTACCGGGGCAATAACTGACAGGAGGGCAGGCAGAATCCCTACGGAAAAGTGCGAAGAACTATGCACACTTATGAGTGAAAGTATTAAGGAAATAGACGGAGTTAAAATAATTATAAAGCCTTCTCTGCAACATAGGTTTGTAGTAGTATTCAGAGGTCAGAACCTGTCGGATGCCCTTTCGGATTCCGATCCGCTGCTGGAAGGGAATAAGCCTCATGCGGTCATAGCTACTGAGAAGAAAGCAGAATTTACCGCGGGCATCGTAAACAAGTTCTACCAGGAGTCAAGAAGAGTCATAGGAAATCTGCAGCCTGCAAACTCACTGCTCATGAGGGGATTCTCAGGAAAGCCCAGAATACCGACAATGCTGGAAAGATTCAAGTTGAATTCTGTCTGCATAGCGGCATATCCTATGTATAGAGGATTGTCACGTCTTGTAGGCATGAATGTCGCAGATGTGGGAAAGAGCTTCGAGGATCTGTTCAAGAAATTCTGTGATTTAAAGTCCAGGTATGAATTCTTCTTCATCCATGTTAAGTATACAGACAGCAACGGAGAAGATGGCAACTTTGCAGAAAAAGTAAAGGTTATAGAAGCTGTTGACAAAGCACTTACAATAATAGTGGAGGACAAACCCCATGTGCTGTGCATAACTGGAGACCATTCAACTCCTGCATTGATGAAGGGGCACAGCTGGCACCATGTACCGGTGCTCATTAGCTCGGAGATTTGCGGTGCTGACGAGGCTCAAAGGTTCACAGAGAATGAATGCAACAAGGGAGGTTTGGGAACCTTCGAAAGCAAGTACCTGATCAACTACCTGCTTGCTAACGCCATGAAGCTTAGCAAGTACGGTGCATAGGAAAATAACAAAGCCCCTCGAAATTCGAGGGGCTTGATGTTTCTCATATTATAGTCCGGCTGCTTTCTTAACAGCCTTCTGGTGTCTTGAATCCAATCTGCTTCCACTGTGGGTCCTGCTGTTCTTAAAGTGTATGCAGAAGTGGCCTTTGAAATTGTTATTTCCTATTGATTCACCGCCATGAGGCATACCGTTCATGGAGGCTGCTATTTGTCTCTCTACACCCTTATGCGTTATAGTAACAATTATAGCTCTCCTATCCCAGCTCCAGCTGCCATAGAGACTCTTCATGATTTTTGTATCTTCAGGAGTCAAGGGTTCGGAGTCAGCGTGGTTTCTACCGTACAATCTCTTGACCTTGAAGGATTTGCCTGTTTCAACATCAGTCACAGTAGCGGTGTCACCCTTTTCGAAAATATACTGCACATCTTTGAACCAATCCAGGTATTCACCTTTTGTGGCAGACGTGCCGGGCTCATCCTTGGTATCTTCTTCCTCATTCTTATCATTGTCTTCAGGAATTTTTATCTCCTGTCCGACTTTAAGCTCTGTGTCACTATTGAAATTGTTTTCACTCAGGATTGCTTCTGCTGTGACGCCATAATCTTCTGCAATGGATTCAATAGTATCCCCATCCGCTACTACATATACATTCTTATTATAATCATATATGTTTTCCAGCTCTGAGCTATCCTGTACGGGGGTTTCCACAACCTCCGGCTTTGGTGTATCAGGCTTTGGTGTATCAGGCTTTGGAGCCGAAGGGGGCACCACTTTCACTACGTTGGGTATTATAATCTCTTTGCCTACTTTAAGAACACTGTTTTCGTTCAGGTCGTTATACTTAAGGATGGAATCAACTGTTACGTTATAATCATCTGCTATATCCCAGATTGTATCGCCGCTTTTGATTTTATATCTGACATTGACCTTGGTAGTGTCCTTCCTGGCAGCTAAAGAGCGGCTGGGAACCGAAATTTTCTCTCCTGCAAGCTTGTTAAGCCAGCCTATGGTGGTTGAACCTAATACACCGTCAGTGCCCAGATCGTATTTTTTCTGGAATTTCAATACTGCGTCTTCAGTAACTTCTCCAAAATAGCCGGTACAAACTTCGTCGAAAAAGCCCAGTTTTTTTAGTGCTGCCTGTGCTTTTGCTATTTCATCGGATTTGTCCCCTTTTTTAAAGGAAGAAACGTTGGCGTATGCGGGTATAGTCATGCTGAAGAACAGAACTAAAGATAGTGTGATAAGAAATGCTCTCTTTAAGGTATTAGTTTTCATATGGTTGGTATCTCCTCTCAATTGGCTTACGAGGTTAGTTGACGGATTCGGATCGAGAGTAACCCTAAGCATGTAGAAAGATGTCATGCTATTCACCCCAGAAATATATCCCCCGCTTCCACTAAGGAATTCAGCCTGTCTTATTGCATATATTATACTACATTATGATACCTGTGTGAAGTTAAAATTTTCTATTTGCTGAATATTTGGTACATGCAGGAAATACATAACATTAGTCGAATTAATCAATAATACTAAAAGTATAAGGTTCGTAGGGAACGCATTGAATGCGTTCCGCAATACAGGTACACTGTTAGCCCCTACAATGGCTTTGAAGAAATAACTTACGAGGATGGTTTTATGTTTAAGAGATTAAAGCTGACTATAAAATATATGAAGGATAAGGAAGTTTCTTTTTTTAAAAAGCTGCTTATAATAGGGAGCCTGTTGTATCTTGTTTTTCCTGTAGATATAGTTCCGGACTTTATTATAGGCCTAGGGATACTGGATGATATCACTGTTTTAACCTTCATCTGGCTGGCATTGAAATCTGAGCTGGATGAATACGGCAAGGGCAAAGGAATTCTATTAGACAGTAAATCTAAGGTTATCCCCTTTGATATTAAGAAAAAGCGTGAATAACGGGGTGGAAAAATGAAAAAGCTCACAGCTTTGTTTGCGATGGTGCTGATAATTTTATTTTTTGGCTGTACAGGAGCGGACAGCCAGCCGGATAATCCCCAGAGCAGTCAGGAAAATCCTCAGGAGAGCATTGTACAGGAAACGGTGCAGCAAGAGGCGGAGCAGGAAGAACTGGTGCTTTCTTTTGTGGGTGATATGATGTTTGATAAGTCTGTTGCAGGCTTTATCAAGGCAAAGGGGGAGGACTATGTTTTTGAAGGCTATGAGAAGCACTTCATGGGCAGCGATATTGTTTTTGGAAACCTTGAGACGTCGCTCAGCAACAGAGGGCAGGCAATAAAGGATAAGCAATATACCTTTAGAAGCAGCCCAACCCTCGCACCCTTTTTAAAAAAGTATAATTTTTCTGTATTGAGTATTGCAAACAATCATGTACTGGATTACGGACCCTTAGCCTTCCTTGATACCATGAAGCATTTGAAGGAAAATGGTATAAGCTATGGGGGTGGAGGCCACAACAAGCAGGAAGCCTATAATGGGGTTGTAATTGAGAAGAAGGGCTTAAAGATCGGATTTTTGGCTTTTACAAGAGTAACACCGAGTGTGGATTGGTATGCCGGAGCTAAGAAGCCCGGTATAATAGGTGCTTATAAGGTGCATGAGACTGAGGTCCTGGAAGCAGTGAAGCTCTTGAATGAAAAATGCGACCTTCTGGTTGTCTCGCTACATTGGGGCAAAGAAGGGTCGACCACTGTGAGGAAGGAAGAGACAGAGTTTGCACACAAACTGGTTGACTCGGGAGCTGATGTTATAGAAGGACACCATCCCCATGTTGTACAAGGAATAGAAATGTATAAAGAAAGGCCGATATTCTATAGCTTGGGAAATTTCATCTTTACAAGCTCACATGCACAAATATGCAACAAAACAATTATGGCAACGGTAAGGTATGGCAGCAAAGGGGAGCTTAAGACCGTCGAAGCGGTGCCCGGAATGATAAAGTCAGGAAGACCTGTTCCTATGGAGGGAAGCGAGAAGCAAGAATTTATCGACTATCTCAACAGAATGAATATTAATCTGAAGCTGTAGAGTAATATTCTACCCACAGCATTAATATTAATTCTGTGGGTCATTTATATACCTGCTGCTAAAACATACAAATACAGAGGACTAGGTATGTTTTTGTATTTTGAAAACTTCACTACTGAGCAGGAATACAATGGGGTTTGTAGAATTATATAGTAAATTCAAAATATTCAAAAATAATACGGGGAGGGGATGCATATGGAAAAGCAACCCCTTAGCTCCTATGATGCTTACCTCTATCATGAGGGAAATCACTATAGGAGTTATGATTTTCTTGGCGCACATTTTACAGATGTTGAAGGACTTGGGGGGGCAGTATTCCGAGTATGGGCGCCCAATGCCGTTTCTGTAAGCCTATTAGGGGATTTTAACGGCTGGAATGGAGCCGGCTATGCCATGACAAAAGCCGATGATTCCGGTATATGGTCGATTTTTATTCCCGGCTTAAAAGAGTGGGATATGTACAAATACGAGATATATACAAAGGATGGCAGTGTTCTCGTAAAATCTGACCCCTATGCTTTTTATTCAGAGCTGCGGCCGGGTAAAGCCTCAAAGCTAGTTTCGCTGAAAGGCTTCAACTGGAATGATGAAAAATGGATGGAGCGCCGTAAAAGCATTAATATATATGAATGCCCTATTAACATTTACGAAGTGCATTTAGGCTCCTGGAAGCAAAAAACTGAGACAGAGCTTTATACATACAGGGAGCTTGCAGAAGAGCTTGTTGATTATGTTAAGAGCATGGGCTTCACCCATATTGAGCTGCTTCCGCTTACTGAGCATCCCTTCGATGGCTCCTGGGGCTATCAATCCACCGGCTATTATTCAGTAACCAGCAGGTATGGTTCACCCCATGATCTGATGTATTTTATAGATGCGTGTCACCAGGAGGGGATAGGAGTGATACTGGACTGGGTTCCGGGTCATTTCTGCAAGGATGACAATGGGCTGAGACTTTTTGATGGCACTACCCTTTATGAGTACAGTGATCCAAGAAAGGGTGAGAACTATGGCTGGGGCACCTGCCATTTTGATCTCGGAAAGCCTGAGGTACACAGCTTTTTGATATCCAATGCGGCTTTCTGGTTTGAAATGTATCATATAGATGGACTAAGAGTGGATGCAGTTGCGAGTATGCTTTATCTTGACTATGAGAGAAAGCATGGGGAATGGGCTCCCAATAAATATGGGGGCAGGGAAAATCTTGAAGCAGTAGACTTCATAAGAAAGCTCAATAAGGTGGTTTTCGAATACTTTCCAAATGTGCTGATGATAGCAGAGGAGTCTACAACATGGCCCCTGGTGACAGCACCCACCTACCTTGGGGGGCTTGGCTTCAACTACAAGTGGAACATGGGATGGATGAACGACATGCTCAAATACATGGCAATGGACCCTGTGCATAGAAAATGGCACCACAGCCTGCTTACATTTTCTCTGATGTATGCTTTTACTGAGAACTACATTCTGACCCTATCACATGATGAGGTGGTACATGGGAAAAAATCGCTGCTGGATAAGATGCCCGGAGACTATTGGCAGAAGTTTGCAAATCTCAGGTTATTCCTTGGCTACATGGCAGCACACCCTGGAAAGAAGCTGCTTTTTATGGGAGGGGAACTTGGGCAGTATATAGAATGGCGTTTTGACTCCTCCTTGGATTGGCTGCTGTTGGATTATGATATGCACAAGAAAATACAGCATTATACCAAGTGCCTTAATGGAGTATATGCCGGGGAACCGGGATTATGGGTGCTGGACCATGTGTTTGAAGGCTTTGAGTGGATTGATGCCAATAACTTCAATCAGAGCATAATAGTCTTCATGCGTAAAGGTAAGCACCCAAAGGATACAATTATAACGGTATGCAATTTTACCCCCGGTGTTTATGAAGGCTACAAAATCGGAGTACCCTACAGCTGTGATTATGCCGAGGTATTTAACAGCGATTGTCAGGAGTTCGGAGGCTCAGGCCAGAAGAATACAGGAATTATGTCTGCCCAAAACCAGAAATGGCAGAATCAGCAATACTCAATAGAAATAAAGGTGCCGCCGCTGGCTGTTGTTTATTTTAAGCCCGTAAACCTGCAGTTGGAGAAAGGGCTGGAAGAGGCAGTTCCGCTGGAGCTTGAATTAATTAAGGACTAATGTACAGCCATTTGCATATATATCTAAAATAAGGTTGTATTAGTTCTGCACTACAATGCGAAAACCATCGCCCGATATAATTAAAGGAGGGGTATGCATGAGGAAAAAAGAATGGATTGCCATGATTTTGGCTGGTGGACAGGGCAGCAGATTGACTTTGCTTACAAAGAAGATTGCAAAGCCCGCTGTATACTTTGGGGGTAAGTATAGAATAATCGATTTTGTACTAAGCAATTGTTCAAATTCAGGAATAGATACTGTAGGTGTATTGACACAATATCAACCGCTGGTTTTGAACTCTCATATAGGAATTGGCAGCCCTTGGGATCTGGATAGGAAAAAAGGCGGAGTAACACTTCTGTCGCCCTATGTGAATGAAAAGGGCGGAGAATGGTATAAGGGTACAGCAAATGCTATATATCAGAATATCAATTTCATAGACGGGCACAAGCCTGATTATGTTGTTGTACTGTCGGGAGACCACATTTATAAAATGGATTATTCTAAAATGCTGGATTTCCATAAGCAGAAAGCTGCAGATGCCACTCTTGCAGTTATAGAGGTTCCCTGGGAAGAAACAGACAGGTTCGGAATTATGAACACTGAGCCGGACAACAAAATATATGAATTTGATGAAAAACCCAAGGTTGCAAAGAGCAATTTAGCTTCAATGGGTGTATATATTTTCAACTGGGAGGTTCTGCGGAAGTACCTTGTTGACGATGAAGCAGATACCAGCTCCAGCAATGACTTTGGTAAAAATATCATACCTCAGATGCTGAATGACGGTATGAAGCTTTATGCATATCCTTTTGAAGGCTATTGGAAGGACGTAGGGACCATAGAGAGTCTTTGGGAAGCAAATATGGATCTGCTGAAAGAGGACAATGAGCTCAATCTTTACGACCCCAAATGGAAGATTTACTCGGTAAATCCTATCAGGCCGCCTCATTTTGCAGGAGATACAGCTGATATAAAGAATTCCATGGTAGGTGAAGGCTGCGTCATATATGGAGAAGTCAGAAACTCAGTGTTGTTCCCAGGGGTCTACGTGGGTAAAAACACAAAGGTTGTTGACACTGTGGTGATGCCCAAGGTTATAATCGGCGACAATGTCATTATAGATAGGGCTATTATCGGGTTGGGATCTGTCATTAAGAATGACTGCAAGATTGGAGACAGCAAATCTACGGCCATTACACTGGTTGGGGAATATGAACAGCTGTCTGAGGGTACTGCTTACAATGAATAATCGGATACACCTTAATATAGTGAGGGAGGGATAATCATGCTGGACTATATGGGAATCATCAGCTTAAGCGAAAAAGAGGACAACATAAAGGAATTGACATATAACAGACCTATAGCCGCAGTACCGATAGCCGGAAGATATAGGATGATAGATTTTACTCTTTCAAACCTCGTGAATGCCGGTGTTCAGAATATCAGCATATTTACTCAGAACAAATACAGGTCGCTTTTAGATCATCTGGGGACGGGAAAGGCCTGGGATCTGGACAGGAAAAATGATGGACTTTTTATAATGACTCCAATGTTCAACTACTATACCCTTGGGATTTACAGGGGAGATATGGAGAACTTCAAGAACCATATCGACTATATTCATCTAAGCAAGCAGAATAATGTCATATTGACCTCAAGCAACATGGTGTGCAACTTGAATTATGAGAATGCAATAAAGCATCATAACGAAACGGGAGCGGACATAACAATTGTATATAAGCAAGTGGACGATTGCAGTGAGGATTTCATTAATTGCAATACGCTCACATTAGATGAAAACGGCAGGATTACCGATGTAGACGTAAACAAAGGTAAAAATAGTGAAGGCAACATTTCAATGGATATGTTCATAATGAAAAAAGCGCTGTTTCTGGATATAGTCCATACCTGCATATCCAAGGGTGACTGCGACTACTTTAAGGATGCGGTGCATAAGAACCTAGATAAGTTCAAGGTTCATGGGTATAAATACGAAGGCTATCTGGCCTGTGTCAACTCAATACAAAGCTATTACAAGACGAATATGCAGCTGTTGGATTTGAATATTTCAAAAGAGCTGTTCTTCAAGAACGGCCTCATATATACAAAGGTAAAGGATGAGCCGCCTACAAAGTATGCAGAAGATGCAAAGGTAATAAACTCTTTGGTAGCCAATGGATGCATAATAAACGGCCAGGTGGAGAACAGCATAATTTTCAGAAGTGTAAAGATAAAAAAGGGAGCAGTGGTCAGAAACAGCATTGTTATGCAGAACTGTATCATAGAAGAGGATTCGTTGATAAGGAATGTAATTCTTGATAAGAGTGTGAGAATAACAAAGGAGAAACAGCTTAAGGGAGACCAAAACTACCCGATTGTAATAGAGAAAAAGGCTATAATCTAAATTTTGTCTATCACGGTGTTTTTAAAAGAGATATTCTATATTTTGCTTTCCTGTACGTGGATACCCACGAACAGCCGCAAAAAAGAATATCTAATTTAAAACTCACCTTATGGGGGGAGTAGATGATATGAAGGTACTTTTTATAGCTTCAGAGGCATTTCCCTTTATAAAGTCCGGAGGTCTGGGGGACGTGATTTTCTCACTGCCCAGAGAGCTGCGAAGTCTAGGGATAGATGCCAGGGTCATGATTCCCAAGTATGGGGATATACCGGCGTTTTTTAGAGAGAAGATGTCCTGCAAGAGTATTTTCAATGTGCCTGTAGGCTGGAGAAACCAGTATTGCGGTGTGGAGGAAATAAAATACGAAGGGATGCCTTTCTACTTCATAGATAACGAATATTATTTCAAGCGGCAGGGGATGTATGGCTTCTATGATGAAGCAGAACGATATGCATTTTTCTGCAGGGCAGCCCTGGAAGCTATCAGGTATTTGGATTTCAAGCCGGATATACTGCACTGCCACGACTGGCAGACAGGTATGTTAAATTTGCTGCTGAAAGCACATTATGACAAGGATACTGCATATAATGACATAAAAACTGTGTTCACTATACACAACATGCAATATCAGGGAATATTCCCAAAAGAGGTTCTAGGGGAGATGCTTAACCTGGGTGACGAATATTTTAATGTCAATGCGGTAGAATTTTTCGGCGGGATAAGCTTTATGAAGGGCGGACTCAATTATTCCGATGTTATTACCACGGTAAGTGATACATATAAGGATGAAATCCAAACTCCTTTCTTTGGCGAGCGGCTGGATGACGTTCTGAGAATGAAGAGGGAAGGACTTTTTGGAATTGTAAATGGAATAGACTACAAAAGTTTTGATCCCAAAACCGACAAGGGCATTTTTGTTAATTATGATTATAAGAGCATTAAAAATAAAGGGGTTAACAAGCTGAAGCTTCAGGAGCAGCTAAAGCTTCCAGTCAACAAGGATATACCGATGCTTGCACTGGTTACCAGCTTATCCCGTCAAAAAGGATTGGACCTGATTGCTAATGTGCTTGAGGGAATACTTTCGATGGATGTGCAGCTGGTGGTATTAGGTCAAGGAGATAATAATTATGAATCCTTGTTCCGGGAATATGCAAAGAACTATCCGGATAAGATTTCAACCAGCATTACCTATGACGATATGCTTGCCCGCAGGATTTTTGCTGCTTCAGACTTATATTTAAAACCATCCCTTTTTGAACCCTGTGGAGTAGGGCAGCTTATTGCTCTTCGATATGGCTGCATTCCCATAGTAAGGGAAACCGGCGGACTCAAGGATACAGTCAAGATGTACAATGACAGCACAGGTGAAGGAAATGGCTTCAGCTTCAGCCAGTATACTCCGCAGCATTTGCTTGGTGCAATAAAGAAAGCATTGGAATACTATAAGGACGATAGATGGCTTCAGATAACAAAGAATGCTATGAAAGAGGATTACAGCTGGAAAAGGACTGCAATAGCATACAAGAAGCTGTACCAAAGCATCACATAAAAAGAGCGCACATTTTGCGCTTTTTTCATATCATGGCATAATACATTTTTTATCCATAGTTAAAATTTTGAAAATATTATATAATGAAGTAATATTATTCGCATATAAATCCTTATTTAATTGGAGGCAGCTATGACTGTTAGTAAAGATAGATTTAAACAGGATTATTTGAAAAAGCTTTTGACCATGCACGCAAAGAGCTTTGAGGAGGCTTCAAACAACGACAGATATATTGCTCTGGGAAGCCTTATCAGAGACTACGTGGCAGGTGACTGGATCAAGACAAATGAAGAATACCTTAATAAGAATGCAAAGCAGGTATACTATTTCTCCATTGAGTTTCTGATGGGAAGACTACTGGGCAACAACCTGGTAAATACCGACCTTGAGAAGGTATGCGAGGAAGTGCTTCAAGAACTCGGTACTACCCTAAAGGAGATAAAATCTGCCGAGCCTGATGCAGGGCTTGGAAATGGTGGACTTGGAAGGCTGGCAGCTTGCTTTCTTGACTCTATGGCTTCCCTGGGGATACCTGGACATGGCTGTGGAATCAGATACAAGTATGGCCTATTCCATCAGAAAATAGTAGACGGTTATCAGGTAGAGCTTCCGGATAATTGGCTCAGAGAGGGAAACGTCTGGGAGATGAGAAAGGCTGACAAGGCTGTTGAAGTCAGGTTTGGGGGGGATGTATCCACCGAATATGTGAACAACGAGCTGAGATTCAAGCATGAGAATTATGACACAGTGCTGGCAGTTCCTTATGACACACCGATAATAGGTTATAAAAATGAAACTGTGAACACCTTAAGGCTGTGGAGTGCAGAAAACCCGGAGAAGGATTTCGATTTATCCTCCTTTAGCAAAGGGGATTACATGAAGTCAGTGGAGAATAAATATTCTGTAGAGTCAATATCACAGGTGCTTTATCCTGATGACAGCTATGTAGAGGGCAGGAAGCTCCGACTCAAGCAGCAGTACTTCTTTGTGTCTGCGGGGCTGCAGAGTATTGTGAGAACCTATAAGCTGGCAAACCAAAACATTAAGGATTTTGATGAAAAGGTGGCAATTCATATAAATGATACCCACCCTGCTGTGGCAATACCTGAGCTTATGAGAATTCTAATGGATCAGGAAGGCATAGATTGGGATACGGCATGGAAGATAACTACAAATACTATTTCCTATACCAATCATACTATTCTATCCGAGGCGCTGGAAAAATGGCCAATTGATATGTTCAAGTCTATGCTGCCAAGGATTTATATGATAGTTGAGGAGATAAACGAGAGGTTCTGCAAGGATTTGTGGAATAGATACCCCGGACAGTGGGACAAGATATCCAGAATGGCTATTACAGCAGAGGGATATGTCAAAATGGCACATCTGGCAATAGTGGGAAGCCACAGCGTCAACGGGGTTGCCAAGATCCATACTGAGATATTAAAAAAGCAGGAGTTGGTGGATTTCTACCATTTCTACCCATATAAGTTCAATAATAAAACCAACGGCATTACCCATAGAAGATGGCTGTTGAAGTCAAATCCCCAGCTTGCGCAGCTGCTTAAGGATACCATAGGGACCAGCTGGGCAAAGCATCCTACTGATCTTATCAAGCTGTTGAAATACCAGGATGATCCAGTGGTACAGGAAAAGATAATGGGGATAAAGCAGAACAACAAGCTGGAGCTGGCAAGAATAATAAAACAGAAATATTCAATAGATATTGATCCAAACTCAATATTTGATGTGCAGATAAAAAGAATGCATGCATACAAGAGGCAGCTTCTAAATGTGCTTCACATAATGCACCTATACAATTGCCTGCGGGAGAATCCCAAGATGGATATGATACCGAGAACCTTCATATTTGGGGCTAAGGCAGCACCGGGCTACCATCTTGCTAAACAAGAGATAAAGCTGATAAACACCCTTGCCGATAGGATAAATAATGACAGAACCATTGAAAATAAGCTTAAGGTTGTGTTTATGGAAGACTACAAGGTATCTCTGGCGGAAAGAATAATTCCGGCAGCTGATGTGAGTGAGCAGATATCTACCACCACAAAGGAAGCCTCGGGCACAGGAAACATGAAGCTCATGATGAACGGTGCAATTACTGTGGCTACCCTTGATGGCGCGAATGTCGAGATAAGGGATGAAGTTGGGGATGAAAATATAATAATATTCGGAATGACAGAAAGAGAAGTGTTGGATTATTACAGGAGCGGGGGGTACAGCGCAATCGAGATGTATAACAATGATCCACGTATTAGAACTGTTGTAGACCAGTTGATTAATGGTTTCTTCCCGGTCAGCAATGTTGAATTCCTGAGTATTTACAACCACCTGCTGCTCCATAATGATGAATACTTCGTGTTGAAAGACTTTAACGGATATGTGGAAGCGCATAAATGGGTAGAGGAGCTCTATAGGCAAAAATCCAGATGGGCAAGGATGAGTATAAACAACATTGCCCGCTCAGGAGTATTCTCAAGTGACAGGACAATATCGGAGTATGCATCAGGCATATGGGGGGTCAAAGAGGTGATTATATGACGGATATATTGATTTTTCATAACTCACATGAGGAAAAATACCGTTTTCCCTTTGGTGCGGTTCCCTGCGGCAGCACTGTCAGCCTGGGGCTTACAGTTCATAGCTCAAGACCGATAACCTCAGCTGAGGTAATAATAAGTGCAGAGGGCGGAAGTGAGCAAAGGCTGCCCTTAAGCGTAAGCAGCGGGTTGGGAGAATCACTGCACTATAACGTAGAATTGGATTTGCCACAGGAGCCGAGGCTTCTGTGGTACTATTTTGAGCTGCTCATAGGGGGAGAAAGATATTATTACGGGAACAATGAAAACTCCCTCGGAGGTGTAGGCCGCGTATATGGAACAACTCCTCCCAAGTATCAGATCACAGTGTATAAGGGAGAGGCAAAAACTCCCCATTGGTACAAGAAGGCAATAATGTACCAGATATTTGTGGACAGATTCCATAATGGCAGTAAAGAGGGCAAGGTGCTAAGCCCCAAGAAGAACAGCTTCATATATGCTAATTGGGGGGATACTCCTACTTATATAAAGGAATGCGAGAAGGGCTCAATAGCTCGCTGGGACTTCTTTGGAGGAAATCTGCAGGGTGTAATAGATAAGCTGAGCTACCTAAAAGAGCTGGGAATAGCGGTGATTTACCTGAATCCTGTTTTTGAGGCACCCAGCAATCACAAGTATGATACAGCAGATTATAAAAAGATTGACCCTATGTTTGGCAGCAATGAGACCTTCAAGGATTTATGCACAAAGGCTGAGCAGTTGGGGATATCTATTATGCTGGATGGGGTTTTCAGCCATACCGGCAGTGACAGTATATACTTCAACAAGTATGGAACCTATCCTGGGATAGGAGCATTTCAGTCAACGGAATCACCATATTATTCCTGGTACCGCTTTAAGTGCTCCAAGGATGATTATGAGTGCTGGTGGGGCGTGGAAAGCCTGCCCAATGTCAATGAAATGGATCCGGGATATATTGATTATATAATTACCGGACAGAACAGTGTCATAAAACAATGGATGGACATGGGAGCTAAGGGTTGGCGTTTAGACGTGGCAGATGAGCTTCCTGATGAATTTATACAGCTTCTTCATAAGACTATGAAGGATAAGGATGCTGATTCGGTACTCATGGGAGAGGTTTGGGAGGACGCATCTAATAAGGAGAGCTATGGGAAAAGAAGGGCTTACCTTATGGGAGAGGAACTGGACTCTGTAATGAATTACCCCTTTAGAGGAATAATGATAGATTTCTTTACCGGGAGGCATGATGCAGCGCGTGTAAACAATGTTCTCATGAGTATTTATGAGAACTACCCTCTTCATAATTTCTACTGTAACATGAATCTGATCGGCACCCATGACGTTCCAAGGATACTGACAGTATTGGGGGATGCTCCGGAGGAACAGCAGCTTTCACAGCTGCAAAAGGAAGCATATCGCCTGCCTGAGGGGCAAAAATCCCTTGGCATAGCAAGGCTCAAGCTGTTATCGCTTATACAGATGACCTTCCCGGGGGTACCAAGCATATACTATGGAGATGAAGCAGGACTTGAGGGATACAAAGACCCTCTGAACAGGGGAACCTATCCTTGGGGAAATGAAAATCAGGAACTTCTTGAGTGGTACAAAACCCTAACCTCTATAAGAAACAAATATGATGTTTTCAGCACTGGGAAGTGGATCGCCGTACATGCCGAAGGAGACGTATACGCTTATGTACGAAGTATAGAGAATGGCAGGGATGCATTTGACGAGCAGTGTGAGGACAATACTGCCCTTGTGCTGGTGAACAGGAGCCGGGACAGCCAGCGTCATGTATCCATAGATATGGGAAGCTGGAGCAAGGGTACAATGTATGACTTGCTTGAGGGCGGTAAAGCTGTGGAACTTGCAGAAGGCAGATTCGACATTATCCTGGAACCCCTGCAGGGGAAATTATATATTGAAAAGCCGTAAATATGAGGTTAAGCATGGGTATAAAAGAATCAATACTCAAAGAGAGTGAGAAGGTACAATCTAAGAAAAGCCGCAGGGACAGAAAAGACAAGGGGGTTTTCTATACTCCTCCTGAGGTCATAGAAAGAATGGCTGAGAAAGCACTGCGGTCGGCAGATTTGATAGAGAACCCATATATAAGAATATTGGATCCAGCCTGCGGGACGGGTCTTTTCCTTATAAAATCCTTTCAAATTCTGAAGGATAAGTTCGAGGAAGACTACGAGGCCATATTGGATAGTAATAAAGAGTTGGCAGGAAAGCTGCAAAAGGATGAAATAGGGAGCTTCATAGTTGAAAACAACCTATGGGGTGCGGATATAGATCAGGAAGCCTTGGATACAGCTGGTGGAATTTTAATGAGCCTGGCGGGCAGAGAGTGCCGGGTGAATCTTGCATGCTGTGACAGCCTTCTGGGCGGAGTGGAAGGGAAGTACGAATATATATTAGGCAACCCTCCGTATATAGGACACAAGATGGTATCCAATGAGTACAAGAAAGTACTGCAACAGATATATAAGGGAGTTTACAGTGACAAATCCGACATATCCTACTGCTTTCTGAAAAGAGGCATCGATCTTCTGCAAAAGGGGGGCACTTTGAGCTTTATCACTTCTAGGTACTTTATGGAGGGTCCTTCAGCAGCAGGACTTAGAAGGTATATAACTGACAAATGCACCATTACAGAAGTGGTTGACTTTTATGGGGGCAGGGTCTTTCAGGATGCGGGCGTCGCAGTCTGTATAATCACACTGAGCGAGGGACATACCGGTGATGAGACTGAGGTTTTGAAGCTTAAGCATAATATAGATGTTTCAGAGGATGAGTTGTTTGCCCCTTCAAGCTTTGAGCAATTTATTGCAAACAGGTCGGAGCTTAAGGATGAGGGTTGGGTGCTTTTAAGTCCCGAGAAGTATGAAATATTCGCTGCTCTTGAAGCAAAGAGCAATGTGACTCTGGGGGATATTGCAGACAGCTATCAGGGCATCATAACCGGCTGTGACCGGGCTTTTGTTGTAAGCAGAAGTGAGATCCTGGACCATGGGATAGAAGAGTCTCTGCTGCGGCCATGGATTAAGAACAGTGATGTCCTGAAACATGGCATAAAGGAGACTGACAAGCTTCTGATATACTCCAACTTTATCAAGGAGGAGAAGGATTTTCCCAATGCTATTAAATATATCGCTGCTTACAGGGATAGACTTCAAGAGAGAAGAGAATGCAAGCGTGGCGTAAGAGAATGGTATCAATTGCAGTGGGGCAGAAGCAATGGAATCTTCGATACACCCAAAATAGTATATCCCTATAAGTCCCCAAACAGTCGTTTTGCCCTTGATGAGGCAGGCAGCTACTGCAGTGCGGATGTATACAGCCTGAAGCTTAAGAAGGAATATGAAGGCCGTATTTCACTAAGTTATATTGCAGCTATACTTAATTCGCAGCTTTTTGAATACTACTTCAAATGCTATGCAAAGAAAATCAGTGAAAATCTTTTTGATTATTACCCCAATACAGTGCTGAGGATGAGAATTCCCATGCCCGGCGCCGAAGACCTCATACAGGCAAAGGCTCACCAGCTTAAGAACTGTAAAAATGAGGATTGCAAAAGGACTGTTACATATGAAATCGACAGGGAAGTATATAAGCTATATGGGCTAAATGAAAAACAGATAGGAATAGTCGTAGGGAACGGTTCATAACCGTTCCGCTATAGGTGGTGATGATTTTGAATTTGCCTAAAAGAAAATTACAACGTCTAAAGGACTACGATTATACACAAAATGGGGCTTATTTCATTACAATATGCGCGTATAACAAGGAACATTTATTCGGGAAGATTATTGATGGACAAATGATGTTGAATGAATGCGGTAATATCATATATGAAACCTATATAGATTTACCCAATCACAATCAAAATATTAAATCAGACAAATTTATAATTATGCCTAACCATATTCATGGCCTAATGATTATTGACAATTGTAGGGAACGGTTCGTAACCGTTCCGCAGCCAGAAGGGAATATAAAAATAAACGGTATTTCCGAAATCATACGTCAATTAAAAACATTTTCATCCAGACGTATCAATGAATATCGGAGACGGAACGGTTTGGAACCGTTCCCTACAAATACTTTCTGGCAGAAGTCCTATCATGACCATATTATACGCGATGAAGCAGAATACAACAAAATATGGGAATATATTGATACGAACCCATTAAAATGGGAACTCGACAAATATTATACCTAAGCTACAGCATTTATATATATTTTTTTAAATTCAACTGGGAGGTGTTTCAATGCTTTTGTTGATTTCGGCGTTAGCTCCATCTGCTGCCTTGCTGTACTACTTCTATACCAGGGATAAATATGAAAAGGAGCCCAGACGTTTGCTTTTAAAAGCATTTCTGATGGGAGGCGGTCTTGTTATACCGGTACTTTTCGTTGAGATGAAGCTGAATATATTTGATATGGCTGATTTAAATCTGCTGACGGCTGGGTATACTGCCTTTGTAGTGGCCGGGCTTGTGGAAGAGTCCTCCAAGTTTTTATTGTTCTTCTTTTATATATGGAGGAACAGGGAGTTCAACGAAATGTATGACGGCATAGTATATGCAGTATTTATTTCCCTGGGCTTTGCTACTGTGGAGAATCTTGCATATGTGCTTTCAACCGGCTTCAATACTGCACTTGTAAGATCCCTCACTGCGGTACCTGCTCATGCTTTATTTGCAGTAGCAATGGGATATTACTTGGGTATAGCCAAGTTTGCAAAGTCGCAGTACAGGCAGAAGTATATATGGCTTGGTTTCATAGCTCCTATAATGCTTCATGGTATATATGACTTCATACTGTTTTCGCAGAAATTTTATATGCTGCTTCTGTTCCTGCCATACATGCTGTACCTCTGGAAAAGTGGTCTCAGGCAGGTGGAGGAGCTAGTGGAGTTTTCGCCCTTTAGGGAAGGGAATATTGAGCACTTGGATGCTCAAGAAAAGGATGAAAACAAGGAAAGCTAGTGGAGTGCTCCACTAGCTTTGTTTTGCTTATTTTTGCCTATATAATCTACAAAGGCCTCAAGCCTTGTTTGGAATCCTGCTTCACCGGTCTGCTCATCTACTATCAAGTAAAGTATAGGTATGGAATAGTCCTTTTCCACCTGTGGAAGTATTGAACGGGATACTATTTCTGGCATGCAGGTCATGGGATAGATCTGTATCAGTCCCTCATAACCCAATTTTGCATAATACACTGCATGACCTATGCACTGCTGGGTGTGCCCCCCTATTAGTGTTGGGAGGTATGGCTTTGACAGCTTTTTTTCCAGCTTATATCCCTTTCTTCCGGTAGCAGGGAGAATAACATTATTGCGTGCCCAATCCCTTACAGTCATTGACCTGTGCACTTCTACACCCAAGTCTCCAAGCCTTTCCTCCACATTAAGATTAGTGAAAGGCTCAATTATTGTATATATCTCTCCAATGATTCCAATTTTTACAGGCTTAAAGCTGGTGTCGATGTTTACTTTCCTTATCAGCCCTTTGGTTTCACTGATTAAATTCAGCATTTCCGCTGCGCCCTTTGCATTCATAACGTTCTTTTTAAACTCATGCACTATTGCCCGCACTTCGGCTTTGTTGAAAGCACGGGGCCGTGTGTAATAAAGCAGCTCGTTCAAGCTGTCCACTTCACAGCATACCTTGTATGCATTCAGGAAGGCGGGTATAATATTACCGGTGTGACCTCCGGCAACTTTCTTTATAACCTCATAAAACTTCCGATGCCCTTCCCTGGGTGGATCAAGGATCATAATATCTATGTCTTTATATCCGGCTTCCTCCAAGGCTTGCTTCTGCAAGGGGCCATAGTAGCCAAACCGGCAAGGCCCGCAGCTGCCGGTTATGAGTATGGAGTCCGCTCCTGCCTTGATACTGCTTATATAATTTCCAAGCATTATCTTGTATGGCAGGCATATGGTTTCCGGTGATATTGCAGAGCCGAGCCTTAAGGTTGCGCTGGTTGTAAAGGCAGGGATGACGCTTTCTACCCCTACATCGTCCATAAGACTTTTAATTGCTATGTATGCTTCGCCCATGTGCGGATAAGTAAGCCGCATTTGAATTCCTCCAGTCCAATAGGTCAAAAAATGCCTCTATTCGTGTGTTGAAGCCTGCATCGCCTGTGTGCTCATCAATATTCAACACCATGTAAGGTTTTTTATAATACTTTCTTGCATATCTTTCAATAAATTCCCCTGCAAGGGAATCAACTCCACAGCCAAAGGCCGTCAGAGAGAGCATTCCATCAATTGAACTATTGTCCATTATATACAATGCACTGCCGATAATGCTTTTGCCGCTGCTCCAGAACATTCTTTTGGAAAGCTCCATGCATCTTTCGTCGATAATATGGGGGTCTATCATATCGGGAGTCAATATATCAACACCACGATCCCTCAGCTTTTTTATCAGGCTCATGTTTATAAAGTTGTCGTACAGCAGGTAAGGATGCCCGATAAGTCCTATCCTGGCTTTGCGCTTGTATGGAGCCTCCGGTCTGGACATAATTACACTGTCGGGAGTATTGCCTTTATATACTGCCGATTTAAACCCTGTATGGGCATGGAGCGCTGAATTTACGGCTTTGCTGATTCTCATAGGGTTATTGAACTTTAACGAGAATGCCATTTTGTACAGAGCTTTTATGAGAGCCTTTTGGTTCTTTATGAGATTTATCTCTGTATCGATGAGGGGGGGTAAATCTGGAACAGAATATTTGATCATCTCGGGAAGTCCACCGAATTTAGGACATATATATTCACCCTTTGATACGCTTGTAAGGCGTGGAACCAGCATGCGATCCACCTTATCCTTCAGGTTATTCACATGACCATGATATACCTTTACCGGCAGACATGCATCGTCAATGCTGTAATGCACACCCTTATCAAGTATTTCCTTTGTGGTTTCCGGAGATGGAACAACCTCGGCTCCAAGCTCGATAAGGAAGGTTTGTATAAAGGGATAATACTTGTAAAAATACATTCCTCTGGGAACACCTACTTTTACAGCCACTGAATCACCTCTTTTCCTGTAATATTATTGACAAAGAACAAGAGTTTAAAACAAAAATAAAAAAAATCCGGAATCATGATTTACATGACTCTGGATTTTTTTGCAACGGGCTTTTACATTATTCCATAGAATATTATTCCGAGCACCCCGGATATGAGTATTGCAATTATGGGATTTATCTTTAGCTGATATACTCCCGCAAAGACCAGCAGCGCAATTAGAATACCCTTAAAATCGATAATTGACACCTTGCCGATTTTTATACACGCTGCTGCTATAATACCAAGAATGGCAGGTCTTATGCCTCGTATTACCCAGTTTACCTGCTTTAGATGCTTGAATTTATTATAATAAATTGATACCAGCAGTGTGATTATAACGGGCATCAGGATCACTGCGAAGGTAGCGATAAAGGAGCCCGCCAAGGCACCGACCTTGTAGCCTACAAAGGTTGAAGCATTAATGGCAATAGGCCCGGGAGTCATTTCAGCGATAGCTACTATATCTATGAAATCCTGTGGAGTTATCCAATTGTTTGCTTCGATAACCTCTTCCTGTATCAGGGATAGTGCTGCATATCCTCCTCCAAAGGTGAAGGCTCCTATTTTGAGAAAAGCCAGGAAAAGCTTCAGTAATGCAATCATGCGTTTTTCTCCTTTCCATGAAGAAGAAATCCCAAGACGCCGCAGATTATTATAGTTGCTATGGGATGGAAATTCAGAAGAAGAATCGACAGCAGAACTGCCAAAGAAATAGATATGTTCACAAGGTTTGCACCCATGGATTTTATAAGCTTCAACAGGGCATAGGCAATCAGTGCGACTACCGCAGGTCTTACCCCTGCAAATATATATTCTACAAGCGGATTTTCCTTAATAGAATCAAAGAATATGGCAATCACCAATATTATTGTGAAGGAGGGCACCACTACTCCCAGAACTGCGGAGACTGCTCCGGCAAAACCTGCTACTCTGTAGCCCACAAAAGTAGCACAGTTGGTAGCCAATAGACCTGGCAGACTGTTGGTAACAGCAATGGAATCAAGGAATTCTTCATCATTAAACCATTTCTTATTATCTACTATCTCCTTTTGTATGATAGGAAGCATAGCATAACCTCCGCCGAAGGTAAACGCTCCTATCTTGAAAAAAGTAAGGAAAATATCAAGCAGCATATTATCACCTCAATTATGTTATTTACAGTCTGTGCAGCATATTGTACCTTTTTCAGTTACTATGTAATCTACAGGGATATCATATTCATCTGATGGAACAAAGTCCACTATCTGAAAGGAAAAGGCCAAGGCGGCTTTAACTGCACCCGGCTGCAAGCGCTTCATGAATCTGTCATAATAACCGGCTCCGAAGCCCGCTCTGTTTCCGGCTTTATCGAAGGCAACGCCGGGTACGAGCACCAAGTCAATTAGGCTGCTGTCAGCAAGTCTGATATGCTGAAGCATAGGCTCCCGTATGCCAAAATGTCCTGATTGGAGCTCTTCCAAGCTTGCAAGCCTTGAAATGCTGACCTCATGGGTCTCGGGTATACATATGGGTATATATACTTTTTTGTTTTGCTCCAGACAATAGTTTATAATAGCGTCGGTTTTCACCTCATGCTTAAAATCCAGGTATACCATCACATGGGATGAACTATCAAGAAAGCTGTTTTTCCTCAGGTTGAGGAAAATATTTTCGCTAAGGCTGTTTACCTCATTATCGTCTAATTTGTTCCTTATACCGAGAATTTGTTTTCTTATTGCGTCCTTCATGTGCCCCTCCGCATTTTTGCTGTATTGTTCTCATAATAATTATAGTATCACTTATTATATGTTGGGCGCAATTGAGATTTAATATGTGACCCTTGACTTGCTGAAGAACCACAAAAAAATGTCCCTTGAAAATTAAGATTTTCATCAGACTTATATGATGCTTTGGCGTATATTACTATGAAAGAGAAAAACACATAACATAAAGGATTAAACGCTTAATATTTTCTGCAAAATATTTGGGAGGTAAAATAATGAATAGAAATTCTAATATCGTAATTGGTGCTGTTTTAATAGCTATGGGAGCCTTGTTTCTTATGTCAAATCTAGGTTACCTGAACTTCTCATGGAACTTTGTATGGCCTCTGGCACTGCTGGTTCCTGGATTATACATGCATTTTGCATTCTTCACAGGAATTGACAAGAACCCGGGGATACTTGTTCCGGGGGGAATACTTACTACTTATGGAGCGCTTTTTTATGCCAACGTATTTTTCGGATGGCACATGATGGCTGATCTCTGGCCATTGTTTCTCATAGGTGTAGCAGTGGGGCTCTTTGAATTGTACCTGTTTGGGAACCATGACAAAGGACTGCTGGTACCTGTGGGCATTCTGGGTGGTATAGGATTATCAGCACTTTTGAGAACTTATATAAGCATTGATTTGAAGGATTATATAGTACCTGTTGTATTAATAGTCATCGGAGTTGCAATCATCACAGGCAGGGGCGGCAAGAAGGGGAATAGCTAATAACCCGGCAAGTGCTGATCCTGAAGAGCTACAACATCAGGAAGGTGCATTTTTAACACTTGATTTATCAGAAAGTTGTTGTGTTAAAAAGCACTTGCTGTTAACATATATTCATCCTCAAAACCAATAAGGTTTCTGAATATAATGCTAGGATTTGTCCGATAAATCCAATGCATTATATTCGGTTTTTGGTATCGACAGTATTTTCTATTTATTGACAATAATGCAGCATAAAGGGTATATTTATTATAGAGTGCATTTGATTGTATCATTCATTTATGTTAAATCGGGGTGATAAAGTGGCAAGAATTTTGATTGTTGACGATTCAATGATAATGAGACGGAATCTAAAGACTATTTTGATTCAGGCAGGACATTCGATAATAGCTGAAGCATCTAATGGAAAAGAGGCATTTATTGAGTATGAGAAGCACATGCCTGATTTGGTTACTATGGATATCACAATGCCGATAATGAACGGGATTGAAGCTGTTAAAAAGATTATAAATAAGTTTCCCGAAGCGAAGATAGTCATGATAAGCGCACTGGATCAGAGGAATATGGTGTTTGAGGCACTGGAGAATGGTGCAAAGCACTATGTAATAAAACCTATTGCCCCGGAGAATGTTCTTGCAGTATTGGATTCTGTGCTTGGTGAAGCAAAGGTAAAGGAAGCAGGAAATGAGCTGTTATCAAAAAAGGCAGCATCGGGAGATGTTCAATAAATATATATTTTTAAATTTATCAACCATGTAATATAATATTAATGGTTGATTTTTAGTTGTGTGGGGTTTCTAAATTGTATTAAAGTGGAGGGTGACAAATGAAAAAGCTATGGAGATTCATTTCGTACTATAAGCCTTATAAGGGTTTGTTTTTTA